>Ga0257106_1001223_pt1 | contig 13147 bp, 9 predicted proteins | sample LP_taG_3_FD_190177 | JGI IMG/M metagenome (GOLD analysis project Ga0257106, IMG submission 190177) | Marine microbial communities from Northeast Subartic Pacific Ocean, Canada - LP_J_2011_P26_10m | ecosystem: Environmental > Aquatic > Marine > Oceanic | place: Canada: Northeast Subartic Pacific...
TTAAAGACTGTTGAGGTAGAGTGGATAAAAAAAGAAGGGTACAGACCTCAATTAAAAGAAGTTGAAGGAAGTGAGAAATTATGGCCATGTGATATGGCTTTATTGGCTTTAGGTTTTACTGGTCATGAAAAAAGTTTAGTTGAACAATTAGGAATTGAGACCAATAACAGGGATCAATTGATATCAAAAAACTATCAGACAAGTATTCCCCATATTTTTTCCGCTGGAGACATGAGAAGAGGACAATCTTTAATTGTTTGGGCTATTTCAGAGGGAAGAGAAGCAGCAGTTCAAGTTGACAAATTTTTAACTGGTCAATCCAAATTAGAGACTAAGGAAAAAGGAGATCTTCCACTAGTTAGATAGTTGTTTTTTAATTAAAAAAATTCCAAACCAAACCAAATCGTACTGTAAAATCTCTGTAAGGATATAATGGAGAGGAGTAAAAATTATTTCCAGTTAAAGATGAATTAAAATGCTCGGCTTTCAAAAATAATCTAGTTTGTTTAATCTTAGCATTAACAAATAAATCTATAAGTGGAAATCCTCCCGTTTTCATGTCATTTTGTACATGAAATGAGCTAATTAATGGATTATATTCATTAGAGAAATATTTAGAAAAATATTTAACACTTATTCCAGTCTGAAAAAACATAGCTCCTTTTAAAATAGAATTTGAATAATAAACGGTGTTTCTAGCTAAAATTTCAGGTACATTTAAAAAACCTTCCTCTTGACTAACTTTTTGATAAACTATACTATTATCAAAAGTAAATTTCCCAAAAGTAAATTCTTTTTGCCATTTAATTTTAAGATATTTAATAGTAGAATTATTTTGAATTACAATTGGAATTAAATTTTTATTTTTTGAAAATAAAGAGAAAAATGTATAATTGTCAATTAATCTAAAATCTAATCTGGTATTTCCAATTAAATCAGATTTAAAATTTAAAAAAAAATTATTGATTTTAGTTTTAGTTATTTTATTGGTCCAATTAGCACCACTATATCCACTATTATATGATTCATAATATAACCCTGGATGTTTACTCGAAATATTTAAACCAAAAGAATATTTAAAAGCATTACTTCTATCAGAATAAATACTCGCATTAATTAAATCACCTAATCTATCGCCTAAAAGGTTTTTCGTTACATGAACTTTTAAATTATGATTAAAAAAATCTCTGTTGAATTTGAAGGATATAGCATTTTCATTTTTCTTAAATCCTTTTGTGTTATCCGACAAAGAATTGGTTTTATATTCATAATTATAATTTGTATAAATGAGTTTTATTTTTCCTAAAAAATTAGAATGTAGATCTGTATAAAATTTATTTATTGTTGTTTTTAGTTCTGTTCTATCATTAATCTTACTTAATCCAGGACTTATTTCTCCATAAACCGGAGAAGCTGTAATTTGATGATATTCATTGTATAAAGTTTCATATTCAAAACTGTGACCAATAGAAAAACTATTATTTAAAAGAAAATCATGATCTAAGAAGTACCTTTTACTTGAAAAGTAATTGATGGCATCTTCATAATTAACAGATAATTTAGATCTTTCTTTAAATAGGGGATTCTCAGATTCAAAATTAATAATAGATTCTGGACTTAAACCACCATTTTCTTGATTCTCCAAAAATTGATTGACATAGTGAATTTTAAAATTATATTTCTTATTCAAAGAATTATATCTAGTTGTAAACCTAAAATGTTTAGAACCAGAGAGGATATTTTGATATTTACCTAATGATCTTAATCCTTTAAAAGCAATGGAAAAATTTAACTTTTCAGATGTATTGGTAGAAAACAAAGCATCTGTATATTGACCTTGTTTCATAACAGTTTTAAATAGTAACTCGGTAAAAGGAGTTGGAACGTGAAAATATTTAACGTCTTGAATCCCTAAATATGCGTGATGTTTTGAAGAAAAACTAAATTCAGGTAAAAAAGATAAATCGTTAAAATTATGAGTTAAATTATTATAAGTCTGACCAATATTTGAATATTTTAATAATTCTAAATTATCTTTTTTAAGATAATTAAACTTATAGTGTTTTTTAATAGTTAAAGTTGTATCAACATATGTAGAATCACCAAGCATATTAATAATGACATACTTTTTGATGCTAGGTTTTACTATAACAATTGAATCTCCCCCTTTTTGTAATAGATTAATATTTATTGGATCTTGTGAGTAAGCAGATGATAATAGGCTTATATATATTATTACAAAAAAGTAAAGAAATTTCATTATTTAACTTTAAGTAAAGTTATAGTTTTACTTTTATTTATATTTTATTAATTATCAATTTTTAAAATTAAAAAATGTTGAAGCAGTACTTTTCAGATTATATTGAATGTGGAACTGATGAAGCAGGAAGGGGGTGTCTTGCAGGACCAGTGACAGCAGCAGCTGTGATTCTACCAAAAGATTTTAAAAGTAGTATGTTAAATGACTCCAAAGTCCTTTCCATAAAAAAAAGAAAAACTTTAAGAGACATTATAATTAAAAATGCAATAGATTATTCGATTTCACATGTTTCTGTTAAAATAATTGATGAAATAAATATTCTAAATGCCTCCATATTAGCTATGAATCTAGCAATAGAAAAGCTAAAAATTAAACCTGAATTCATTATTGTTGATGGTAATCGTTTTGAATCAAAAAAAAAGATTCCTTATAGTTGTATAGTTAAGGGGGATTCAAAATACATGAGTATTGCAGCAGCGTCAATTCTTGCTAAAACTAGCAGAGACGAATATATGATTAAACTATCTAGAAGTTATCCTGAATACGATTGGATTCAAAATAAAGGATATCCAACAAAAATACATAAAAAAGCAATTTTGAAAAATGACATAACTATACATCACAGAAAGACTTTTAAATTGGATTAGAAATTCATTTATTAGTTCATTACATTTACATATATAATTTAAATGAAAAAAACACTACTATTTTTTTTAGTTTTACTAATTATTAACTGCGACAGTAGCATTAAAAAAGAATTAAACCTAATAGATTTTGTTCCTACAAATCCAGTGCTATTAGTTAAATATAATTCAACTATAAAAACTAATACAGAAAGTTTTAATAAGAATTTTAATTTATTAATAAATCATAAAACAGATTCTATTTCAAAAAGATTTTTTAAGGATCCAGTCCTAATTAGTTATCATAAAATCGGAAAAAAAAATATAGAAAGCATTGTTTTTTCCAAAGTTCAAAATATCCGAAACAATTATAAATTTAAAGATTCTACTAAATACAATGGTTACATTATAAAAAAGCAAAACATTAAAAATATTACTCATTTCAGTAGTATTAAAAATGGAATTTATATGGAATCCAAAAGTAAATTATTAATTGAAAATACTTTAAGGAATTCTAACCATATGTCTACAGAAAAAAGTAGTGATTTAAGAAAGTTATATGATGTTTCTGACTCCAATATCACAATATTTATTTCAGAAAATTTTTCTCAAAATTTAAATGATTTTAATCCTAATAATATTTTCAACATCTCTGAAATTACAGATTGGATGCAATATGATATAGAAATAAATAAAAATTCACTTACTTTAAATGGACTAGGTATTTTACAAGATTCAGTTTTTAAAAAAATTAATTTATTAAAAAATACAACCCCAACCTCATCAGAAATTAATAAAATAATTCCAACAAATTTTAAATATTTTCAAAGAAAGGCCTACGAGCATTATGCGTTTATTTCATCTGTTGAAAGTGAAATTTCAATAAATGAACTAAAAAAAATAACTAACGACTCTCTGTTGTATGATGTAAATGAAATTGGATCTATAATTCTAGAAAATGATTCAATCTTAACCTATAGTTTTACAAACAATCAATTACTTTTTGAAAAAATTACAAAAAATTTAAATTCTAAATATGAATATAGAAACAATAAAATTTATGAGTTTTCAAAAAAAATATTCAAAACAAAAAATCACTTAAATAAATATTCACCTTCTAAAACAAGTTATGGAACAATCCTAGAAAACATTTTAATCTTATCGAAAAACAAATTGTCTTTAGAAAATATAATATTAAATTATAACAATAATTCTAACCTAGAAAAATCATCTAAGTTTATTAAAGCTTACAGCAATATTCCAGAAAAAAGCAATCAATTGAGTGTTTATAATTTAGATTACTTTCAAGACTCAATGTTCGAAAAAATTAGATTAAAAAAAGAAGACTATAGTTATTGGATAAGCCATTTGTTATTAGATGAAAATTTCATTTATAAAACTCAATCAATAGTAAAAACAGAAAAAGAAGTTAATAGAATTGGACCTAAAATTATATTTAATACAAAATTAAATAATGACATTTATTTTAAACCCAAATGGGTAAAAAATTATGTTACCAAACAAAACGAATTAGTAGTACAAGATGACAAAAACATTTTGTATTTAGTTTCAAATGATGGTGAAATTATATGGGAAAAAGATTTGGAAAGTAAAATTGTTGGAGACATATTCCAAATAGATATTTATAAAAACGGAAGATTACAATATGCTTTCAATACTGAAAATAGTCTAGTGATTTTAGATAAAAATGGAAAAGAAGTAAAAAAAGTGGATCACAAAAATAATGTTAAAGTTTTAGGACTAGCTATTTTTGATTATGATAAAAATAAAAATTATCGTTTTTTAATTTGTTATGATAACCAGATAAAAATGTTAGACTCAAAAATGAAAACAGTTAAAGGATTTAATAAAAACACTATTAAGCATAAAATAACTAATTCTCCTAAGCATTTTAGAATAGGGTCTAAAGATTATCTCATTTTTAATACGGAAAAGAAATTATACATAACTGACAGAAGGGGAAATACAAGGGTAAAAATAACTAAGGATCTTAATATTTCTGGAAATGAAATTTTCTTAAATAACAACTCTTTATTAAGTCTAGACAATAATAACAATTTAAACAAAATTGATTTTGCAGGAAAAGTTTCTAAAAATCCTCTTCCACTGGAATCAAAATATTTGATTTCTGCTACTAACAACAATACTATTTATATTTCTGAAAATACGCTTACTATTAATAAAAAAAATATTCAAATGAAATACGGAAATTATTCTAAACCAATAATCTTTTCAGATGATTTATTTCAAATTACTAATTTAGATGAAAGCATGCTTTATTTATTTAAAAAAGATGGAGCAGCTGTTTCATCTTTTCCAATTTTTGGATCTTCAAAAGCTGATATAACCGTTGGTAAAGACAATGAAAAAATGATTGCTGTCTGTGGTGAAAAAAATGAAATATTAGTTTATTCTTTAGATTAAATTAACTCAATTTTTGCTGAAAAAACTTTTAAAAAATTATTTATAATTTTTTCTTTTACTAATTCAATATCAATATTTTTTTTGCATTCTTTAGAGATAGAGGTTATTGATTTGTTTTTTATTCCGCAAGGAATTATGTGATTAAAAAAACTCAAATCATTATTAACATTTAAAGCCAATCCATGCATTGTTACCCATCTGCTAGCTTTGACTCCTAAAGCACAAATTTTTCTAGCATCAGATGAATTAGGATCTAACCATACTCCTGTTTCATTTTCGCTTCTAATACCTTTAATTCCATAATTTTCTAAAGTCAATATAACCGTTTCTTCTAAAAACCTTAAGTATTTATGAATATCAGTAAAGAAATTATCTAAATCCAAAATTGGATAGCATACTATTTGCCCTGGTCCATGATAAGTAATATCTCCTCCTCTATTTGTTTTATAGAATTTAATTTTTTTATTTTTAAGGTCTTGTTGATTTATTAATAAATTATTTATCTCACCACTCTTTCCCAAGGTATAAACACTGTTATGTTCAACAAAAACAAGATGATTTTTTGTTTGAATTTTAGTTTTATTTCTTCTGTTACTAATTTTATTGCTTACTATTTCATTAAATAATTTTAATTGATATTTTAGAGCATGCTCATATTCTAATAAACCTAAATCGTGAATTATTATGGAATTATTCATTGAAACTTATTATTAGTATTATTTAAAATTACCAATGCAGCAATGACACCTGGAACCCACCCACATAACGTTAAAATAAAAACAATTGAAAAGGATCCACAACCCTTATCTAAAACTGAAAAAGGGGGAAATATAATTGATAATAATACTCTCCAAAAACTCATTTTGTGTATAATATATATGCTAAGATAAATATATCTACATGAATTAAAATATCTTATTTGCACCTTCTATTCGATTCCTTATATTTGGAAAATAAAATATTTAAATATGCTATCTGAGCAAGAAATTATAAGAAGGGAAAAATTAAATAAGCTACGTGAATATGGAATCAATCCTTACCCGGCAGCTTTGTTCACTATTTCTACAGATACAAATAAAATAATTTCAGAATTTAAAGAAGACCAATCTGTGTCTATTGCAGGTAGATTAATGTCCCGAAGAATTCAAGGGAAAGCTAGCTTTGCTGAAATTCAAGACAGTTCAGGTAAAATTCAATTATACTTTAACAGGGATGAAATCTGTATTGGTGATGATAAATCAATGTATAATGATGTTTATAAAAAACTTTTAGATATTGGAGACATTATTGGAATTGAAGGAAATTTATTCATAACTAAAGTTGGAGAAAAAACTATTTTGGTTAAAAAATTTACTGTTTTAAGTAAATCTCTAAGACCACTTCCCTTGCCAAAAACTGATGCTGATGGTAATATGTATGACGAATTTACAGATCCTGAGCTAAGATACAGACAAAGATATGTCGATTTAATAGTCAATTCTGATGTAAAAAATACATTTTTAAAAAGAACTAAAATTATGAATATAATGAGGTCCTTTTTTAATGAACAAAAGTATTTAGAAGTAGAAACTCCTATACTTCAATCAATACCAGGTGGTGCATCGGCTAGACCTTTCGTCACTCATCATAACGCTTTAAATATCCCTCTTTATTTGAGAATAGCTAATGAATTATACCTTAAGAGATTAATTGTTGGTGGGTTTGATGGGGTTTACGAATTCGCAAAAGCGTTTAGAAATGAAGGAATGGATAGAACCCATAATCCTGAATTTACTATGGTCGAACTTTATGTAGCTTATAAAGATTATTTCTGGATGATGGAAACAACTGAAAATCTACTAGAAAAAATTTCAGGCGAATTAAATGGAAAAAGTGAAGTAAAGATAGGAGACAACACGATTGATTTTAAGGCTCCATATAAAAGAATTAGTATTCTAGACTCTATTAAAGAACATACAGGAATTGATGTTTCAAATTTTAATGAAAAAGAAATGTTTGAAACTGGAAAAAAACTAGGAATAAGTGTAGACGAAACAATGGGTCTTGGAAAATTAATTGATGAAATATTTGGGGAAAAATGTGAACAACACTATATTCAACCAACATTTATAACAGATTATCCTAAAGAAATGAGTCCTTTAACTAAGGAGCATCGTGATAATCCCAGACTAACTGAAAGGTTTGAACTTTTAGTCAACGGAAAAGAATTAGCAAATGCATACTCTGAGTTAAATGATCCAATTGATCAATTATCTCGATTCGAAGAGCAACTTAGACTTTCTGAAAAAGGAGATGACGAAGCTATGTTTATTGATAATGACTTTATAAGAGCTCTTGAATATGGTATGCCTCCAACATCTGGAATTGGAATAGGAATTGACCGTTTAGTAATGTTATTTACAAATAATAAATCTATTCAAGAAGTTATTTTTTTCCCACAAATGAAACCGGAAAGTTCTAAGCGAAAACCTAAAAAAGAAGATTTTATAAATTTGGGGATTAATCATGAATGGGTTGATCACGTTATGGAAGTTTATTCTAACATAGATAATTTACTTTCAAATAAAGCTACTCAGGTTCATCAAAAATTGAATGGATTTAGGAAAAAAAACAAACTAGGTATAAGTGCACTTCAACTGGATGAAGTGGTGAAATGGTTTGAACAATAATTATCATAAAAACATCCTTATAGGAATTTATTTATCATTTTCATATTGAATCATTCCATAATTTATGATATATGTAAATTAAATGTATTATTTTAAGAAAAATTTAATATCTTAATTTATTTAAAACATATATTACACATGAATAAAAAGATACCATATTTATTTCTTTTGATGTTTTTAATTTGTTTTCAAATTAATGCTCAGGAAAAATCCGAGAACAGCAAAAAAGATTCCAAAAAAACTAATAACCCTAAAAATTATAATGACGTTATAACTAAAGAAGCAGTTACAGACAAGGGTTTGTTTGATGTGCATAAGGTTAAGGACAAATATTACTATGAAATTAGTGATTCCTTATTTGGAAGAGAAATGTTGATGGTAACAAGAATTTCCAAAACCGCATCTGGACTTGGTTTTGGTGGAGGGAAACAAAACACGCAAGTTTTAAGATGGCAAAAAAAAGACAAAAAAATATTACTAAGAGTAGTTTCTCATAATGTTGTGGCTAATGATTCTTTGCCAATAAGCGAAGCAGTAATTAATTCTAATTTTGAGCCAATATTATACAATTTTAAAATAGCAACAGTTAATAAAGATTCTACATCAACTGTTTTGGATGTTACCAAATTATTTGTTGATGATATTAAACCTTTAGGATTTCCGCAATCAAGAAGAAAGTCTTATAAAATTTCCGGTTTAGATTCTAAAAGATCTTTTATAGAGTCTATAAAAAGTTATCCTACAAATATTGAATCGAGACATGTTAAAACTTATAAATCATCTGATCCACCCTCAAACTCTAGTGTAGGTGCAATTTCATTAGAAATTAATAATTCTATGATTTTACTTCCAAAAACTCCAATGAAAAGAAGATATTTTGATCAAAGAGTTGGTTGGTTTGCTAGGAGTCAAGTAGATTATGGTTTAGATGTCCAAGAAAGTAAATCTTTAAAATATATAGACAGATGGAGATTAGAAGTTAAAAAAGAAGATTTAGAGAAATTTAAAAATGGAGAACTTGTGACTCCAAAAAAACAAATAGTATATTATATTGATAGAGCTACACCTATCAAATGGAGAAAATACATAAAGCTTGGAATTGAAGACTGGCAAGTGGCATTTGAGGAAGCTGGTTTCAAAGATGCGATAATAGCCAAGGATGCGCCTACAAAAGAAGAAGATCCAGAATGGAGTCCAGAAGACTCAAGATATTCTGTAGTAAGATATTTAGCTTCTCCTATTCCTAATGCAAGTGGTCCCCATGTAAGCGATCCAAGATCTGGAGAAATCTTAGAATCTGATATTAACTGGTATCACAACGTAATGTCACTTTTAAGAAATTGGTTTTTTGTACAAACTTCAGCTATAAATGAAGAAGCTAGGGGAGTAGAATTTAAAGATGAAGTTATGGGACGATTAATTAGATTTGTTTCAGCTCACGAAGTAGGACATACAATTGGGCTTCCTCATAACATGGGAAGCAGTAGTGCATATCCGGTAGATTCATTAAGATCCTCAACATTTACCAAAAAATACGGCACAGCTCCTTCAATTATGGATTATGCTAGATTTAATTATATAGCCCAACCTGAGGATAAAGGAGTTAAACTAATGCCAAATGTAGGAGTCTATGACATACACGCAGTAAAGTGGGGTTATCGTCCAATTTTCGATCTAGAAAATGCTAACGATGAAAAAGAAATATTAGACAAATGGATTCTTGACAATCAAGATAGCCGATTACACAGATTTGGTAGCGCAGGAATCGATCCAAGTTCACAAACTGAAGACTTGGGAGACGATGCGATTAAGGCTAGTGAATATGGAATACTTAACTTAAAAAGAATTATACCTAATTTAATTGAATGGACTGCCGAAAAAGGGAAAGATTACGGAGATTTAAATACGATGTACGGACAAGTGTTATCACAGTTTAATAGATATATGGGTCATGTAAGTTCAAATATTGGTGGCATTTACCAATTTTACAAAACATATGACCAATTAGGCCCTGTGTACACTCATGTTGAGAAATCTCATCAAAAAAATTGCATGAATTTCATACAAAGGGAACTATTCAAAACTCCAACATGGATGATTGATAAAAATATATTAAACAAAATAGAGTTTGCCGGAAATATTAATAGAATAAGAGCAACTCAATCAAGAACATTAAACAATATTTTAGATTTTGGAAGAATGGCTAGAATGATTGAAAACGAAGCAATTAATGGAAACAATGCTTATAAATTAATTGATATGATGTCCGATTTAAAAAATGGGATTTGGGAAGAACTACTTAATCATAAAAAGATTGATGTTTACAGAAGAAATTTACAACTAGCTTATTTAGATAGAATAAATTATTTGATGAATGAAGATCAAGGTTCAATTTCTCCTAGATTTAGAAATCGGATCACAACAGTGAAAGTTGGTCAATCAGATATTAGAACTATTGCTGTTGGTCAATTACTAGAATTAATAAAAGATATCAGAAAGTATAAAAACAAATCAGATAAAATGACCAAGATGCATCTCGAATTGGCATCATCGAAAATAAATAAAATTTTAGCCGGAAAATCTATTTAAAGAGTTTTAGAAACTTTCTTCAATGCATCAAGTGTGAAATCTATGTCCTTGTAAGTTAAAGCATCATTTAAAAAATAACTTTCAAAAGCACTTGGAGGGAGATATATTCCTTCATTTAACATCCCATGAAAATACTTTTTAAACCTTTTGTTATTTCCTTTTTGAGCAGATTTAAAATCTACTACATCTTCTGAACAAAAATGTAAAGATATCATAGATCCTAAACGATTTATTCTAAAGTCATAAGTTGTTTTATCCAATACTTCACGCATTCCTTTTTCTAAATAAGATGTTTTATCCTCTAAACTTTGGTAAATTTTATTATTATTCTTCAATTCCAATAAAGTAGCTATACCTGCTGTCATTGCAAGAGGATTTCCACTGAGAGTTCCTGCTTGGTAAACAGCTCCTTCAGGTGATAATTCTTTCATTATTTTATTATTGGATGAAAATGCCCCTACAGGTAGGCCTCCTCCAATCACCTTTCCATAAGTAACTATATCTGCGTTTACAGCAAGTAGTTCCTGTGCACCACCCTTAGAAAGTCTAAAGCCAGTCATAACTTCGTCAAAAATAAAAAGACAATTATTTTCATCGCATAATTTTCTCAATCCTTCAATAAATCCATTCTTTGGAATAATACAACCCATGTTACCAGCAACCGGTTCAATAATAATTCCAGCAATTTCATTTTTATTATTTTGAAAAAGTTTTTTTACATAATCTAAATCATTATAAGGAGCAATTAATGTATCTTTTGCAGTTCCCTCAGTAACCCCAGGACTATTTGGAGTTCCAAAAGTAACTACTCCACTTCCTGCTTCAATTAAAAAAGAGTCAGAGTGTCCATGATAACATCCTGAAAATTTAATTATTTTATCTTTTTTAGTATAGCCCCTTGCTAATCTAATTGCACTCATACAAGCTTCAGTACCTGAATTTACAAATCTAATTTTTGTCATGCCAGTAACCATGGATAGCGATAATTTGGCAAGGTCAGTTTCTAATGAAGTCGGCATACCAAACGAAGTTCCTTTTTTTGCTGTTTCTGAAATTGCATTAATCACTTTAGGATGTGCATGCCCAAGAATCATAGGGCCCCAAGAAGATATATAATCTATAAAACGATTGCCATCCTCATCGAAGACGTAAGCCCCTTTAGCTCTTGAAGCAAAAACAGGTGTTCCACCAACAGATTTGAATGCTCTAACTGGTGAATTAACTCCTCCAGGGATTACTTGTTTTGCTTCCTTAAATAATTCACTGCTTCTCTTATAAATCATTTATTTCAATTTTAAAATCTGACCAATACTTAAATTATTTCCTGAAATATTATTTATCTTAATTAAACTAGCAACACTTATTTTTAAATTTTTAGAAATAGAATATAAAGTATCTCCCTTTTTTACTACATAACTTTCTAATGTATTTTTTTTATCATTATTTTTAGTTATTGATTTGTATTTTTTTTGTTTTCTTTCTTTCCTTGAGTTTAAAGGTTTTTTTGATCCATCTAATTTCCATAACTCATATCTTTCAATTATCGAAATTAATTTATCTGCGTATGCTGGATCCGTGGCATAACCTGCTTTTTTTAATCCTATAGCCCACTTTACATAGTTATTTTTTCTTAGTTTAAATAAAGAATTATAACGATCTCTAGACTCTAAAAAAACGGAGTGGTCTCTATATGATTTTTCAGGATTTTTATATTTCCTAAAACATTCACCTTTTTTGTCATCATCATGATATACTTTTTTTCCTCTCCAACCTGAATGACATTTTATTCCAAAATGGTTATTAGATTTCAAAGCTAAACTACCCTTGCCAGAGTTAGATTCTAAGATTCCTTGAGCCATTGTAATACTTGCTGGAATTCCAAATTTTTTCATTTCGTTAATTGCAGTTTTTGAGTAAGTATTAACATACCAATGTGTCCTCTCCTCATTGGTCATTGACTTAAAAAAACGATTAACAGATCTTAATGATTTATTTTCTATTTTTTTAGGATTCTTTTTTTTGTATGAAAGTTTTTTAACTCCACAAGAACTTAAAAGAAAAAGGGAAATAAATATTAATAGTCTATAACCTGACATCCTTTTTTGTTTAATTTAATATTCATTTCTGTAATTGACTGTAAACCTCCAGTGTTAATTAATAAAACTTTATTCCCATAAACCCACTTTTTACTTAAAATCAAGTGAACAATTTGAAAAAGCATTTTAGAATTATAAATTGGATCAAATAAAATTCCTGTTTGGCCATATGTTTTATTTATAAAATTTACTAATTTATTATCAATTTTTGAATAACCTCCAAAATAAATGTCATCTAAAACCTTCCAATTGTTATTATTTACAAACTTACTAATTACATTGTTTATTTCACTAGATTTTAAAGCTGAAAACCCTAAAATTTTTTGATGTTTTTTCTTAGAATTAATTAGTCCAGAGATTGTTCCTCCTGAACCAACTGGACAACAAATAACATCAAAAGTCTCGTCCTCTTTATTTAGAATTTCTTGACATCCCATTATACCGAAATCATTTGTGCCACCCTCT
>Ga0257106_1001224_pt1 | contig 13140 bp, 5 predicted proteins | sample LP_taG_3_FD_190177 | JGI IMG/M metagenome (GOLD analysis project Ga0257106, IMG submission 190177) | Marine microbial communities from Northeast Subartic Pacific Ocean, Canada - LP_J_2011_P26_10m | ecosystem: Environmental > Aquatic > Marine > Oceanic | place: Canada: Northeast Subartic Pacific...
TGTCCAAGAACGCGGATGCCAGCGAGATCAAGAAGGCGTACCGCAAGGCGGCCATCAAGAACCACCCCGACAAGGGAGGCGACCCGGAGAAGGTGAGAAAAACGACAATTTGATCGCGTCGACGCCGACGCCCGATCTGACCACGCGCGCCGTCCCACCCGCGATCCAACCGCCCACGCCCACTCCACACGCATCCACTGAACCAAAAACCCCCTTCCCACTCGTGATCCGACAGTTCAAGGAGGTCACCGGGGCGTACGAGGTGCTCAGCGATCCCGAGAAGAGGCAGATTTACGATCAGTACGGCGAGGATGGCCTGAAGGAGGGCGGCATGGGCGGCGGCGGCGGCGGCAGCCCCTTCGACATCTTCGAGGCCATGTTCGGCGGTAACCCCTTCGGTCCCGGCGGCGGCGGCGGCCGCGGCGGCGGTCGTCAGCGCCAGCGCAAGGGCGAGGACGTCGTGCACGGCCTCAAGGTGTCGCTGGAGGATCTGTACAACGGCGTGACCAAGAAACTGAGCCTGGCGAAGAACGTGCTGTGCCCCAAGTGCGACGGCAAGGGTAGCAAGAGCGGCGCCTCGGGGCACTGCGGTACCTGCAAGGGCAGCGGCGTGCGCGTCGTGGTCAGGCAGATCGCGCCCGGTATGGTTCAGCAGATGCAGACCGTGTGCAACGAGTGCCGCGGCTCCGGGCAGGTCATCAGCGAGAAGGACAAGTGCGGGCAGTGCCACGGCCAGAAGGTGGTGCAGGAGAAGAAGGTGTTGGAGGTGCACATCGAGAAGGGCATGGTGAACAACCAGAAGATCACCTTCCAGGGTGAGGCTGACGAGGCTCCCGGCACCGTCCCGGGCGACATCATCTTCGTCGTGCAGGAGAAGGAGCACGCCACGTTCAAGCGCAAGGGCCCCGATCTCTTCCTCGAGAAGAGCATCTCCCTCGCCGAGGCGCTCTGCGGCTTCCAGATGACCGTCACCCACCTAGACAAGCGCCCGCTCGTCATCTCCACCAACGAGGGCGACATCATCAAGCCCAACTCCTTCAAGGCGGTGTACGACGAGGGTATGCCCACCTACCAGTCCCCGTTCCAGAAGGGCAAGCTCTTCGTCCACTTCAACGTCAAGTTCCCCGCCCCGGGCGACCTCTCCGACGAAGACCTCGCCGCACTCGCCAACGTCCTCGGCAAGCCCACGCCGCCGGCGGTCACCGACGACCACGAGGAGTGCACCATGCACGACGTCGACATGGAGTCTGAGATGCGCCGCAACAAGCAGCAGCAGAGAAACGCCACCGACGACTCCGACGACGAGGGCGACGGTGGCCAGAGGGTGCAGTGCGCGCAGCAGTAAACACGTGCACACGAAACTGCAGACGCACTACGCGCGAAAAGCATCGCTCCGCATATCACGCTCGCGACGGGGAGGTACCGCCCCGATACTCGATTCTTTCAAAGTCTTTGCCAAATATCATAAGAGTCTTACACAAATATATTCTAAAGCTACGTCGCCTTCATGAGCGAGTAGGCACTGGCGTTCTCCGACTGGTACATGATCTTCATGATCCTCGCCGAGGTCTCCTCCACCCCCTTGTGCGTCACGTCCAGCACCGTCCACTCCGGATTTTTCGCGTAAAGCGCCTTTGCCAGACTGAGCTCCTGCGTTACCTGTCGCATCGTGGAGTACTCCATCGCGCCCTTGTCCTCGCGCTTCACGCCGATGGACGAGAGCCTGTTGGTGCGAATGTCGTGAAGCACCTCGCCGTTGATCAGCAGCCCGAACACCCTCTTCGGGTCCACGTCGTGTACGTACTTTGGAACCATGAGCTGACCGTCCCGCGGGACCAGCGGCAGGTTCGCCACCTTGTACCCGCGCTGTCCGAGGTAGATGCTCAGCGGCGTCTTACCCGTGCGGGAGACGCCGAGGATCAGGATATCGGCGTCTCGCCACCTGTCGGGACGCGCGCCGTCGTCCATCTGCCGCGTGAACTCCACCGCCTCGATCATGCGGTAATAATCCGTGCTGAGCGCCTCCGACGAAGTGTGCGAGTTGGTGGACGCGCCGCGTTCCGTGATTGGCACGCCCATCCTGGTCATCATCAGGTGCGCCTCCATGGACTCGAGCAGCGGACCCCAGAGGTTGACCGATTCAACTTTGTACAGCTTACACGCGGTCATCACCGACGTGACCATCTCGGGCGCGGACAGCGTGTACACCACCAGAGCGTCGTCCTCAGCCGCCTGCCTCACGATCTTGTACGCATCAGACGGATCGTCCAGGAACCGGAATATGTACAGGTTCGTGGGCATGGCGAGGTTCAGCAGTTCCTCGAACTGCCCGAGCGCCGCGCGGCACGTGTTGGCGGCAGATTCGCCCGTGGAGTCGGAGAGGACGAAGATCGGCTTCGGGAGCACGTCGTTGGAGCCCGGCACCGTTGGAGTCGTTGGAGCTCCCCGCGATAAAGTTGAGCTAGAACTCTCGTCCTCCTCCTCCTTCGCCGTGGACGCTGTGGACGCTGTGGACGCTGCCGCGTCGCGCAAAGGGTCGTGTTCCGCCACGGTGCTAGTCTCCACCGCGGCGGTCGACGTCACCGGCTTCTTCCGCAGGCTGGACGCCTGCGAGAGCCGCGACTTGCGGTGTTTCCGCAGGCGGCTCAAGCTGGAGCTGGCCCGCGCTCGGATGGCGTCAGCCGCGCGAGCCTTGGCGTCCTTCGGGTCCTTCGACTCCACGCCGGTTGTTTGCGACGTGACCGAGGTGGCCACCGCGATCTTCGCGGCTCCCGCGCCCGCCGCGGTCGTCGACGGCGACGATGAATCTCCTTGCATCTCCTTCATCGTCGCGAGTATCGCTTTTCTCTCGGCGCCTTTCCCGCCGTCTTCGCCCGCCGTCTCTTCCTTCCTCTTCGTCGCCAGCTCCTCGGCGAGTTTCTCGAGCTTGGCGACGCGCTCGCTGAGGTCGCGTTCCTTCGCATCTCGGGCGGCTTTGGCGTTGACGAGCTCCTGCTGCGCCTGCTTGACGCGTTCCCTGGCGAGGTCCACCCTGTCCTCGATGGCGAACGTTTCGTCGTTGACGGGCGCGGCTTCGCCGGTGACCCTGTCGTAGACGCCGCCCGCGTTGGCGCCCGTGTTGACGAAGGCGTAGCGGTTCATGCGGAACTTGCCCATGCGCGCCCTGACCGCCGCGCGCTCCTCTTCGATGACCTTGGACTTGTTCGACGACGCGGTGGCTTCGGCCTCGGCGATCTTCGCGTCGAAGGATGTGGCCGCTGAGGAGTTGAGCCGTCCCCCGGTGGTGGTCTTCTTCGCGCCCGCGGTGCTCGCCAGCTTGAGCCGGACCGCCATGCGCTCGGCGCGGATACGTGCGTCGACGTTGTCCTGCTCGCTGGTGTCGCGCGCGGGCTCGGGCGGGCGCGAAGACTCGGCGCGCCACACGACGAGCCTGCGATGATTTCCCTTCCCTCTCGGAGCGATCGATCGGAGCGGTGGGACGAAGGTCAAATCGTGAGCTGCGTATCGCGAGGACGCGCGGGCGCGAAGGACACCCGCGGTGCATCGCGGCGCGGTGCTCATGATCGCGAAGATGCCCAGCCCGGCGGCGTGGGCGCGGTCGACAGTGAGTTTCTCGGATAAGTTTCGTGATAAAGTGCTCAACCGTACGCCATGTGCGCACAACACACACGCGCACGAACCCTCCGAGGTCGTCGCAAAACGAGTGCATCGGACGTCGTCGACGTGTTGATCGCATCGGCCCTCACATCGGTTGTCGGATCGCGCAAAGGCGCCGACCCGTGCCCAACCTGTACGCCATGAGCATCGCCGCAACGATTTCTCTCGCCCGCCCGACCGCCGCGTTTCGCCGCGCACCTCGCGGTGCCGCGGCGCCCCGTCGCGCGTCTCTTCAGACGGTGGCAGCCGGTAAGAACATCCTCTACGACGTCCCGGTCAGCAACAACGGGGCCCGGAACCGACTGATCATCTACTGGAAGAACCTAGAAGATCAGTTCACCATAACCAATCCTTCCGAGGTTGGCGGGATCAAGTCCTCTCGCTACCTCGCCATGAACCCGCAGGGCAAGATGCCTCTTCTCGTCACCGCCGACGGTCTGGCGCTCCCCGAGTCCGAGGTAATCTCGCAGTACATCTGCCACGCTTTTAACGGGCCCGAGCTGATCCCGGAAGACCCCGAGACGCGCGCCGTTTGCGCGCTCGCCACCAGAATCCACGACCTCTACGTGGTACCCATCCAGGGATGCATGTATCGCGCGGGGTACGACGTGAAGACCAGGGCGGATCAGCTCGCGGAGGTTGCCAAACAGCTCGACGTCATCGAGGGAGTCATGAACCTTAGAACGGACGGACCCTTCGTGGGTGGTAGAGAGCCGTCCACCGCCGACGCCGCGCTGTTCCCGACGTACGTGTTCATCGAATACATCCTCCCGAAGCACTTTGGGTGGAAGGACGTGTGGGCGGGTAGGCCGACGACCGCGAAGTGGTTTGAGGCGATGAAGCTCGACACCTGCGGAGCTCGAGTATACGGAGAGGTGAGGGGAGGGCTGGAGGCTTGGGAGGAGAACGGGCGGTGGGACACCGTGGGCGTGACCGAGGCGGTCAAGGACACGTCGTTCAAGTGGGCGTATTAATCTATTGTATCACGATGGCTAATGATTACGTGGTTCTATTCGTTTCTGTGCGCGAAGGTCTTCCGCTGCCACCGTTGCGCCATCGCCGCGGCGGCCACGGCGCCGGAGTTCACAACCGCGTTCACCTTCTCCTTGCCGTGAACCTTCTTGGCCCACCTCCTGGCCAACGCCGCGGTCCCCGCGGAGACGGCGTCGACACCCTCGGGGTCCTCTGCGCGTCGCTTCATGTCCTCCGCCACGAGAGCCGCGATGTCGTCGTCCCCGTCGACCTCGTCCTCGTCATCCGAGACGGACGAAACAGATTCGCCGTCCTCGTCCTCGCGCACGCGCTCAATCGCCGCGCGAACAATCTCCCCGCACCTCTCCTTCTTGAGCGACCTGAAGTACACGAAGAACTCGCCAAAGTCAATCGTCCGACTCCCGTCGGTGTCGATCTCACGGAAGATGGTCTCGAACCGGTCGCGGCTCCCGTCGTCGAATCGGAGCCTACGCGGGAGCTGAAGCATCTCGCTCAACGATCCGTCCCCGTCGCTGTCACGCTTCAGCGCGCCAATGAGGTCGCGGACGTCGATCTCGTCCGTCTCCGGGTCCTTCTCCGGACCCGCTATGTTCGCGAATATGTCGAGCAAGTACGACCGGAGGTTACCACCGCCGCGGTACTCCATCAGCATCTCCGCGACGGCGTCGGCGCGCCTAGCCTCCTCCGCCTGTTTCGCGATGGCTTCGCGAAAGAAGGCTCTTCGCTCGGGCGCCGTGGTCTCGTGCGAGTCCATGATGGTGGCGAACTCGTCCCTGTCGATCTCTCCGTCGTCGTTGGCGTCCGCCTCGCCGAGGTTCATCAGCTCGTCGAGCTCGGTGAGGCCCACGTTGTCGCCGACGGTTTTGGCCGCGGCGGCTACGTCCTCGAGGACGATGAACCCTTTCCGGGTGACGTCGAAGCAATCGAACCCGACGTCCAGCGCGGCGTCGCGCGTCACCTCCGCGATGCGCTCAGTCACCTTACCGACGAACTCGCCGAGGTCCACGCTGCCGCCGCCGTCCTCGTCGAGGGCGTCGAACATCGCCTTGAGTTCCTTCTGGTCGGGCTCAAAGCCGAGCGCTCGAGCCGCGGATTTGAGTTCGTTTTCGTCGATGTCGCCGCCGTGGTCGGCGTCGACGAAGTGGAACGCCTCGGTCAGTTCCTTGACGAGCTCAGCCTTCATGCCGTGATCATCAATCACGAGAGTCTCGTCGTCATCGTCGGAATCGTCGGCACCTTCGTCAGCCTTCTCGGCGTCTTCGTCAGCCTTCTCCGCCTTTTCCGTGCCCTCCTCCGTCGCGGATCTCGGCCACTCCGCGGTGGACCTCGGGAGGCTCCTCGGAAGCGGATCCCAACGCACCGGCACCGTCCTCCCGTCCAACAGCAGCTCCTGCAACGAACGGGGCAGCGCCTTGATGTCGGGGCCCTGGAGGACGGCGCAGACGACGGGGTCGGCGGAGACAGCCTCCACGGAGACGGCGCCCCGCCGAGACACCGCGGCGTCGCCAGGCTTCTTCTCTGCGAGCGCCGCGTAACACCCGCCCGGTCCGACGCGCTCGGAGACGAACGAACCGGCGCCGGGCACCCTACGCGTGACCTTTACCTCGCCCGATATGACGAAGCCGACGTAGCCGTCCTCCTTGTCCAGCGCACCGAGCCCCGCGGCGGCGGCTTTCTTCTCGCTCTGCATCTTCAGCAGCATCGCGGCTTGCTTGAACTTGTTGATCCCGAGTCGATCCGCCTCGCTCCGGGGCACGGGAAGCCGCTCGCCCTTGGCGAACCGCGCGACGGTGAGTAACGTGGCGAGTAGCTCCCGCTCCCACGGCTCGAGCGCGCGGGGGAGGGACTGGACCGCGACGAGGTCCTCGGGCGCGACGGTAGTCTTCGCCGCCGCCGCTCTGCTCTCCGCGACCTCGACGTCCAGACCTTCCTCCGCCTCGCACATCTCCTCAACGAGCTTCTTCACCCCGCTCGCGTCCATGGACTCGCGTTCCTCGCGAAGCGCGGCGAGGTAGTCCTCACGTTCGAGTCGAAGCAGGGTGGTCTTGTGCATGGCGCGGACGGTGGCCATTCGCGGCGAATCGAACCTCAGCGCCAAATCGCCAAACCCGACCCCCGACCGGAGACTCGCCACCTTGGTCTCCTTGAGCGCGTACGTCACCGGCGCGTCGCTCCCGTCGTTGGACCCGGACGCTTCCTTCCTCTTTTCCTCGTGTTCCACGGTCATGTACACCTCAACCTTGCCCTTGACGACGACGAAGTACGCGTCGTCGCCGCGGTCGCCCTCGGTAAACACGTTTTGGCCCTTGTCGATTTCAACCTTGGACATCTTCTCGGCGAGTTCCACGACCCGCGCGTGGCTGAGACCGGCGAACCCCGGGGTAGCCTCCATCGCGGCGACCACGGGCTCGAGTCGTTTGCCGAGCGCGCGCCGCCGCCTGCGCCCGCGCTGCTCCCACTGGCGCCAGAGCCAATAGTACCTCGCGGTTACGTCCTCGCCAAAGAGGGCAAACACCATCTGCCACGTGCCCTTGCTGTCCCTCGCGCGCAGAGCCTTGCCGTACAGCACGTGATCGCGCCATCCCAGGAACAGGTCCAGCCTCGTCGCGCCGTGCATGACGAGCACGGCCCTGCGAAGCACCTGTTCGCAGTGGATGAGGTTGCGTATATCCGGGGTCCTAGCGCTCTGCGCCGCGGTGGTCCCGAACTTGTCCTCGACGTCGAGTCGAACGCGCCTGTCGATGAGGAACCTGACGACGTCGGTGTGGCCACCCTCCGCGGCGAGGATGAGCGGCGTGGCGTAGTTCCACATATCCTGCGCGTTCAAGTTGGCGCCGAGGCTGTGGAGGTGGCGGACTATGTCCAGGTGCCCGTTTCTCGCCGCGAGGTGAGCCGCGGTGGATCCCCGCCACATGCCGCCGATGACTAAACTCGCCCCCGCGGAGACCAACGCGCGAACGGCGTTGAGGTGCCCGTGCTCAGCCGCCCAGTGGAGGGGCATGCTCTCGGTGTGGTCGCGGGAGCCGAGTGGGTCGTCCTCGAGCTCCGCGTCGCTATCGTCACGTCCCGATTCATCCTCCTTCTCCCTGAGCGCCCACGTCGCGTCCTCTCGGCACTTCAAAATCATCTTCAAAATATCCCCGTGCCCGGTTCTCGCGGCGACGTGCATGACCGACTCGTTCCTGATCGTTCGCGCGTCCCAGTTCGCGCCCCGGTTCAGCAGCGTCCGGACCACGTCCTCGTGAGACTGCTCCACGGCTGAGTGCAACGGCGACGTGCCGTCCTTGCGAGGGTAATCGATCACCTCCGCGAGGCATCCCGCGGCGTCCGCGGCGTCGAGCAGCGCCTCGACAATCTCCAGGTCGCCCTCTTTCGCCGCCAGGTGTAGGGGCGTGTACCAGATATCGTTCGTGGACTTTTGGCTCGCGCCCCACCTGGCGAGCATGGTGCACGTCCGTCTGTGTCCCTCCCTGGCTGCGAGGTGCAGGGCGCAGTTGGAGCGTATGCCGTCGGGGAGATCGGGAGAAGCGCCGCTGTCCAGGAGAAGGCGGACTATTCTTGTCAGCCCTTTCTCCGCGGCGATGTGCAGGGCGCCGTACCCGTCAGTTGACGAGGTGTAGTTGACGTATCGGTCGCGCTGGCGAACCTTGTACTGCTCCCTGGCCTTCTCCAAGATGGCGAGCAGGCTGTAGCCCTTGGCGCCGAGGTCGCTCTCCGTATCCGTGCCCTCCGCGTCGCTCACCTCCTCTTCTATGGCGTACAGGAGTCCGTCCTCGCCCTCCATGAACCCGACGCTCTGTTTGGACGCGGAGCGACGCATCTTGGACCCGTCGTCGGAGATGCCCATGCGCTGCAGCGATAGGTCGATGAGCGCCTGCTCGGAAGCGCCGTTCTCCGCCATCGGGTCGATACCCATCTTGTCCGCGGCGATCAGGTCGGGCATCGCGCGCTTGAGCGTGCGCCACCGCATCTGCGCCATGGTCAAGTCCGTCGATACCTCGGATCCGAAATGTTTCACCTGGTCGATTATGAGCGCCGCGGCGCCCGCCTTGTCAGCCTCGCACGCCGCCATCAGGGTGTTGTGCCCGTGGTCGTCACCCGCCGACAGGTCCGCGCCGCGATCGATGAGGCACCTGACTAAGTGCACGCTGCCGTTCCTCGCCGCGAGGTGGATCGGCCGCTCCATCGCCAGGTTCGGCACGCGGAACACCTCCATGCCGAGGTGCGTTCGCGACGCGTAGCTCAAGAGTCGGACGAATATATCGCGGCTGCCGGATCTACACGCCGCGTGCATGCACGTGTTCCCGCGCTCGTCCGGGATGAAAGGGTCCGCTCCCGCGTGCATGAAGACGTCGAAGGCGTCGAGGTGGCCGCCCATCGCGGCGAGCAGCACGGGAGTCTCCCCGGCGTTCGTTCGATCGTTCACCACCGCAGCCGCCGCGCCCTTCGTGGCGCGGAGCAGCATCTTCACGACTGCCTTCGCGCCGCTCTGCGCCGCGAGGTGCAGCGGGGTCTTACCGTCGTCGCCCACGACGCCCACCCTCGCGCCCTCGTTCAGCAGTAACTTGACCACTCGTTCGTGTTTGCGCATGGCCGCGAGGTGAAGCGCGGTGTAGCCAGAGGACGAGGGCTGATCGAGGTTTATGATCTCGCCGGCGTCGTCCTCGGCGAACTCCTCCGCGGCGACGGCTTCAGCCGCGGCGTACGCATCCTCGCCGCGCGCCTTCGCCTCGTCCGCAGCCAGCCTCGCGCGTTTCTTGATGGCGATGACCCTGTCCCGGGCGTACCGTATGAACATGCGCGTCGCGGCCGAGTGCCCGGCCATCGCCGCTATGTGCATGGGGGTAAAACCCGCGTCGGTGCGGAGCGTGGAGTCCACGCCTTTGGCGGAGAGGAGCGCCTCGACGACCGCGGTGGACCCGCCCTCCGCGGCGAGGTGCAGCGGAGTGGCGCCGGACGCGTCGATGGGGCTCGGGTCCGCGCCGGGGATCTGTAGGAGGTGCTCGACGAGTTCCAGGTGGCATCCGTGCGCGGCGAGGTGGAGACAGGTCCACCCGAGATGCCCGCCCGCGTTCACGCCTCTGCCGCGCGATGGCTCGCCGGGTTTCCTCGCGCGCCGGGCTCGACGCGCGGCGCGTTCTTTCTCCCTCGCGCGGCGCTTAGCCACGCGCAGCGCGTGCAGCGCGTCGTTCGCGTCGCCTCTGTCACGGTCCCACCACTTAGCCGGCGAGTTTTCTTTCGTCTCGTCATCCTCGGAGTCGTCGTCGCCGGAATTCACCGGCTCGTCCGGTAACAGCGTCGTGACAGCCTCGAAGTGTCCCATCGCCGCGGCGAGGTGCACGGGTAAATGCCCGTACCTGTTCCTCGCGACGATGAGCGCCTCGCCGCCTTTCTCCAGCAAAATCTTGATCACCGCGGTGTGGTTGCGTTCCGCGGCGAGGTGAAGTGGCTGGCACCCGTGCCCGTCCACCGCGTCAAACTTCGCGGCCCGTCGCAACAGGCACTCGACCACGTCCTCGTGTCCGCGCGCGACCGCGATGTGCAGCGGGGTACTGCCCTCGTCGTCCTTGGCCTCCCTGTCCGCGTGCATCTGGTCGATTAGAAACTCAACCGCGGCGGCGTGACCGTTTTGAGCCGCCATGTGCACGGGCGCCGACCCCGATACGACAGCCTCGCCGCCCGCGCCCACGCGCTTGATCCGCCTCAGCCACCTCGCCTTATCGTCATCCTCGTCGAACTCGTCGTCGTCGGCCCGGCGCCGATCCACCGAGGTCGTGCGCATGAGCGTGCGCTGCTGCAGCCGCCGGGGGAACCCGGCGTTGAGGGCGTAGACGCGTACGCACTCGACGTGTCCCCCAGCCGCCGCCAGATGTAACGGCGTGGCGCCGTCCACGCCGGACCTCGCGTCCGGGTTGGCGCCGTACTCGACGTACAGTGACTCCACCGTGTTCACGCGCCCGTTGCGGCACGCGTGGTGCAGCATCGTCTCCCCCGCGGCGTCCAATGACTCGAGCACCTCCTCCGTCGTCTTGTTCGACTTCCACGCGTCGTCGAGTAAACGCTTGACGATTGGTAACTTTCCGTCCGCCGCGAGGTTGTGAACCGTCGCGGTGGCGTCGTACTCTATGATCGCAGCCGTGCACGACTCCCGCTCGCTCACGTCCCGCGCGGTCAGGCCTTTACCGTTCACGACGCCGGTGTTGACGTCGTCTCTCCGGAGAAGGCACCGGACGCTTCGAATTTTACCAGCGCTGCACGCCCAGTGTAATGGGGTGCTTCCGTCCCTGTCCCTCGCGTTCGTGCTCCCGCCCGCGTCCAGCACCGCGTCCAGTACGTCGGTGTGGCCGCAATACGCCGCCACGTGCGCGGGCGTGAGGCCCAGGTTACCCTCTATGCACGGGTCCGCCCCGAGTTCGATGAGGCGCTCGGCGACTATGACGTCGCCTCGCTCCGCGGCGACGTGCAACGCGGCGCGGCCATCCTCGTCGACCGCGTTCAGGTCCATGCCGTGCCTGTGAACGTAGTCTATCGCGCCCGCGTCCCCCGTCTCCGCGGCGTTCGTGGCGTTCTCGATGTTTCCGTATCGTTTACGCTCCGGGTCCCGGCGTCGCGACGTGCTTCGCCGGGAAACTTCGGATCGAGAGGTTCCCTCGAAGGTGCTGATGGCGTCGTATCCGTCGTCGAGGGCGAGGGACCCGAGGCCCAATGACAGCCCTCGCGCCAGTGAGAATCGATCGGCGTCGTCCACGGTGTCGCCCTCGGTCAGGCGTCGCAGGTGTTCGTTCGGGTCGTAGTCCGGGTCGGTCGGGTCCAACAACGCGCGATTGTGGAACGCGCCGCTCACGCCGGAGAGGCCGGTGTATCCGGAGTCGCCGCTGAAGACGCTATCGCTATCGGAAGACATGTCGCCCCGGTCACCCCCTGGTTCGCGTGATGGGGCACATGGGCTCTTCGGGCTCGGCGTCGAGATCTGCGTCGGGGGCGTCGGGCAGGCCGCCCCGTGCGCTCGTGGAACGCCGGGTTTGTGATTATCGGCACCCGGTCCCAGGCAACGGTACAGTCTCGGAGAGGCCGAGAAATCTTGATTCGCTGTCGACGTCACCGATGCGCACTCTACCCGGCACGCGAGACGCGCGCTTCGAGTCAGAAATGGCGACCCTCGCATCGCTGAGGGTGGTGACGCGCGTCCCCACGGGCGCCGCGCCCTCGGGAGCCACGCGGTCGATCCGCGCGGGTGCGACGAACCAACTCCACAGGATAACGCGGGGAAAAAGCGTCGCGGCGGGAGCAGGAACCACACCAAGGACCGCGGGGGTAAGAGGGGCGCGAAGCACCACGCGTTCACGTACAAGGGCGACGCGTGATGACGAGGTTCAGGCCGAGGGCGGTGCCTTCGACGATGCCCTCGCGGACGTGTTCAAGCAGCTCTACCCCAGCGGTGGCGTCAAGCGCATCAAGTGGGGGGTCTTCAAGGAAGACGTCGACGCCTCGAGCGTGACCACCACCGAGGAGGAGCAGGCGGCGCTCAGGGATGAGGCCAGTGCTTCGCTGACCAACATCGACGCCGACGAACGAGCGAGACGTGGAAGAGCGGGAACCGCGTTCGGCATCGCGGCCGCGCTCCTCGCCGCGGTGCAGCTCGCCACCGGCGCGCCCCCCGCCCAAAGGGCCATAATGGCGGTGCCTCTGTTCTTGGGCCTCGGGTTCAAGGGATCGGAGGCGACGGGTCTCTGAAACATAGCACAGGCCGGCGTCTGGGACGTCGATGGAACCGGCCTGCGGGAGATTGAGGACAAATCGCTGGCGCAGAAGATTCGCGACAAGGTGAACGCCTTCAACGGCGCATCCATCGCCATATCCACCGCGCTCACGATCGCATACATGGCGATACCGCTCACGCAGTGATTATTAAATTCTTAAAAGCGAAAGACAGCTCGCGCCGAAGTGACCGGCCCGCCTCGCAACGCCCGCACAGGGCGTGGGCGGAGCCGCGATGTGCGCGCGACGCGTGTCCCGCGAACCAACGTGTACCGATGGATAATATTAGCACCACGCTCGCGTTTTGTAAGACAAGTGACTTCTTCTAAACTAGCGCTGGACGCATCTGCATGCGCTGTGTGCAGTTGCCTGCAGCGGCGGCCATCGGTGTGCTTCTCAGCGAGGAAGGCTTCGGTCACATCCGTTTTTCACCAAATTACCCAGTTGGGAACCCCTCGCGGACTCAAATGGGGGTTTCGCGGCTTTTCTCGGAGGCTTTTGGTGGCGAGGGGAGCACAAAGACGTTCACACGTTACAAGCTACCTTCGTACTATCGCGCATACAAGAGCCGTTTCTACTCGTCAAACGTCACGCCGTCATCAAGATACACATCGCAGCCCGCCGCTCTGAGATCGCGTATCGCGGCTGGCACGCTCGTCAGCTGGTTGCCGCGGAGGGACAACCTCTCCAGCGACGTGAGCTGCCCGATCTCCGCGGGCAAGCTCGTCAGCT
>Ga0257106_1001227_pt1 | contig 13114 bp, 15 predicted proteins | sample LP_taG_3_FD_190177 | JGI IMG/M metagenome (GOLD analysis project Ga0257106, IMG submission 190177) | Marine microbial communities from Northeast Subartic Pacific Ocean, Canada - LP_J_2011_P26_10m | ecosystem: Environmental > Aquatic > Marine > Oceanic | place: Canada: Northeast Subartic Pacific...
CTCCTGTGATTGCAACATCTCTTCTTAAGAAAAGTCCTTCGGATGAATCTCTAGCCTTTTTAACGATTAAATCCGCAAAATTAAAAGCGCTACCTTCTAAGCCAGTATATTTTACTGGATAAAAAACAGGTAAAAATAAATTGTCTTCACGTGACCTCTGAGAAATTTTTTGAACAAATTCTTCATATGCTTTATCTCCAATTGATAAGTCAATAATACTTTGGGCAAGTGCTTCTTCTATTTTTAATGATTCAGGATTATCTATCAATGTAATTATTGATATCTGGAATGTTTCCAACCCCTTTAGCCATGAGGATGTTGCTATGTTTAATAGTTCTTTTTCTGAACTAACAAAATCTCCTCCTATATTTTGGACCAAGTTAAAAGCTTCTTGCGAGTCTCTAACTAAATTTGATAAAGTTGTCTCAAAATCATTCCTATTTATTTCATCAAAATTTAATACCTTTTCAAACTCTTTTGATGATTCGTTGTGCAAAAGTGATACTATCGAGGCTTCTTCTAAAAACTCGTTGAGGTCTGATGAATTACTAAAATTTTCATAATAATTGAAACCAAGAAAAGAAAGTAAAAATATCACTCCTATAAGCAATGATGTCCTAATTGTTTTGTTAGCTTTATTCATTTTAATTTCTTCTTTATACAGTCTAAGAAAACAAATATATTTCACAACTAAGATTATTAATGAATGAACAATATTAGATTAGTTTGGTCAATTAGGACTGAATGTGGTCCAAATCGAAATAAAAATGAAGACTCTGTTTTTCCAAACAAGTCAGGCAGTGGTAATCCTCCATTTAAAGCGGCTGTATGTGATGGCCTAGGTGGCCATGTTAAGGGAGATGTGGCAAGTAACATTGCAGCGTCTAACATGAACAATTCTTTTGATGACCTTGTATCAGTTATTACTACAGCGAATTTAGAAATCTTGAAATATCAAGAAAAGAATAAAGAATCTGTTGGTATGGGTACAACTATGACTGCTATAACTGTTGATGAGGTTGGATTAATGAGAATTGGCCATGTTGGAGATACTCGTTGCTATGTTCTTTCTAATAGAAAACTACTGCAACTAACACAGGATCATAATGTCCCGGGTTTTCAAAATATATTAGAAAAAGCATTGGGTTCAAATGAAAATCTTAAGATTGAGCACCAAGATTTTCAATTAAAAAATGGTGATGTTGTACTCCTTTGTAGTGACGGGCTTTACAATGAATTTAGTGACGAATATTTAAAAAAGAAACTACAGGAAGGCATTAGTGCAGATACATTGGTTGGAGAAGCTTTGATACAAAAACCAAAAGATAACGTATCTGCAGTAATAATTAATATATTTTCAAAATGAATATTGGACAAATAATAAAAGATCGATACAAAATTCTTGAACTCCTCGGTGAAGGTGGAATGGCCTTTGTGTATAAAGCGGAAGATAAACAACTGAAAAGAATGGTTGCTATTAAAACCCTTAAACCAAACTATGTTCAACAGGAGACGTTTGTTGAAAGATTTAAAAGAGAAGCTCAAACAGTTGCTAATTTGAATCATCCAAATATTGTTCAAATATTTGACTGGGGAATCGAAGATGAACCATTTTTTGTTATGGAATATATTGAAGGTAATACCCTTACCTCGATTATTGCTAGAAAAAAAACTATAAGTATTGCCGATATTTTGTTTATTGGTGCACAAGTCTCTGATGGACTCCAGGCAGCACATAATAGAGGGTTGGTGCATAGAGATATTAAACCTGGAAATATTATGATCACTCCAAGTGGAAAAGTAAAAGTAACTGACTTTGGAATTGTCTCATTACAAAATGAAGATAGTGATATCACAAAAACTGGTTCTATTTTGGGAACTTCTAGTTATATTTCTCCAGAACAAGCTCAAGGAAAACCTGTTTCTGTTGAGTCGGATCTTTATTCATTAGGTACTGTTATGTATGAGTTAATTGCAGGGAGGCCTCCTTTTGAAGGTGAAACTCCTATTGCTACAGCAACTAAACACCTTACCGATAAGCCAAAGAAATTAAGTATCTATCGCAAAGATATACCTAAAGGTTTAGAAAATGCAGTTCTAAAACTTCTCCATAAATATCCAAAAGATAGATATAAGAATGCAGAAGATCTAAGAGCTGTTCTCCTCCAGCAAAGAAGACAACTGCAGGCTCAGGAGACTCAAGAAAATTTAGTTAATTTAACAAATCCCAAAATAAAATTCAGATTCACTCTTCCAGCTCTTGTGTTATCCCTTGGATTGGTCTTTGGAACGGTTTGGGGTCTCTCTGAAATATTTAGTGGTCTTCCTGCAGATGGTGGTTCTCCGACAGTAATAGAGATACCAGATCTTACTGGAAGTAGTCAAACACAAGCATTAAATGATCTTCAGTTACTTGGGTTTACAGTTGGTATTGAAAATGCAGCACACCCTACTGTTCCCACAGGAGCAGTTATAAGAACACAGCCATTGGCAAATACTGTAACTAATCCAAATACTTTAGTTACAATAATAGTCTCTGTTGGACAAGAAGCATTTCCCATCCCATATGTCATAGACCTTGAAACAGATAGAGCCGTATATGTAATTGAGGAAAGTGGTTTTAGTATCGGTCAGCAACTTAATGTGAACGATGACAAAATTCCAAGAGGATTTGTTATTTCCCAAAATCCTGTAGCTGGTAAGAAAATGAGCCCTGGCTCAACTGTTGATTTGGTAATATCTTCAGGCCCTAGTTTGATTGAAATAAGTGATCTCTCTAGGAAGTCTCCTGAGGATGCAACCCAGATTTTAGAAACACTCGGTTTTGAATATGAAATTTTAGAAGAGTACTCAGAAGAGGTAAATGAAGGCTTGGTTTCCCATACCGTTCCTGAAGCAGGTGAAATAGTAACACCGGAAGAAATAATTACAGTAATTGTTTCACTAGGTTTAAAGGCAGAGGTTCCAAACTTAATTGGCTATACATATCAAGAAGCATCAAATATCCTTCAAGAAATAGGATTATTGCCTTCAGCCAGTGGTGATACAGGTGGCAGAGTTACAGGGCAAAACCCAGAAGAAGGTAATTTTCTAGACCCTGAAGGTTTTGTAGAATTAAGTTTTGACAACTAATATAAATTTTTTTAAAAAAGAACTTAAAAAATGGTACAAAAAAAACCAGAGATCTTTTGAATGGAGAGGTTCAAATAATCCTTGGAAAATACTTCTAATCGAAACTCTATCTCAACAAACGCAAATAGATAGAGCAGATGAATTCTACAAAAAATTTATACATAAATATCCGACACCTCAACATATGGCACGTGCTAGCAAAAAAGAAGTTTTAAAACTCTGGTCTGGTTTAGGTTATAACAATAGAGCAATTCGACTCCATGCTTCGTCAAAAGTTTTAGCAAAATATAATTTTGATGAAATATATCCTGATTTTACAATACTTCCAGGTGTGGGGCCTTACACAAACTCTGCGCTACTAAGTTTTGCATATGAAAAAAAAGTTATTGCAGTCGATACAAATATAAAAAGAATTATTAAAAGATTTTTCAAAATTGATGATTTGGATACTTTTCTTAGCAAAAATACTGACATATTATTAAAGAACTTTAAATCTAGAGACTTTAATCAGGCCTTAATGGATCTTGGAGCAACTGTCTGTACCTCGAATAATCCTAAATGTAAGATTTGCCCCCTTGAGCTTTTGTGTAATAAGTTCATTGTGAAAGAAAATAAAAAGTCAAAAAGATTTGAGGGATCTATGAGACAAAAAAGGGGGCGTGTTTTAAAAATGCTTTTAATGGAAAAAAATGTAACAAAGCAAAGTATCAATAAAGAATTGGAGGTTACCAATAAAATTACAGACCAGATTCTTGATTCGTTAATGAAAGATAATTTAATTACTATTTCTAAAAATAAAGTTATTGTAATAAGTGATAATTAGGATACAATTTTCAATATGCCAGTTTCAAAAAAAAGAATTAAAAACTCTCAACCAACTCAATCGAAAAAAATGTCTACACAACTAGGTTCAGATAAGGGACCTTCACCAAGGTGGTTTGTTTTAACAATGAGTTCCTTAATGATTTTAGGTGTTTTGATGATTGTACTAAATTATCTTACAATTCTTCCAGGATCTGTCTCTAGATGGTATTTGTGGGGTGGGCTAGGGATGATTGGTGGAGGTTTTTTAATGACTACAAACTATAATTAACCAATTAAACATATTAAATAGAAAAATTTTAAAACTAATCCCTGCTTTAGGAACACTAGGCTTATTTTATGAGTTAAACAAAGGTGGGAAAGATGGGCTAATAAAAATGTTTACCTACTCAGTGTATTGCTTCATTATCTTGGGATTAATATCGAGCTAATTAATTATGATAATTATTCTTAAAAATTTCCAAATAGTTTAAATTAATTAATAGGCTGCATTTCTTCTTTACAGTGTTTTGGTGGATCATTAGCAACTACTGATAAAAGTTTTATAGTTAATTCTGTACCACAAATATTACATCGAAAATCTTGTAAAGTTTCGAGAACATCTTCTGGATCAATTTCTGGAGGGGTACTCGCAAGTGAGGAAATTGAATTACTTAAAAATCTAAAGACTAAGTATCCAATTAATAATGCTATTAAATATTCCATTACATATTTAAGTATCTATAAAGTGCTATTAAAACAGCAACAATAACCCAAGTTGTAGTTACTGCTTTTGTATTTGTAGAATTCAAAACTTTTTTATATTTCCGGGATGAAATAACTTCTTCAATATTATCTTTGAGCTCAGAGAGTTCTCTTGCAGATAAATTTTCTAAATCTTTTTTGTCCATACTATAAGATTACCTTGTTGTGGAGATGATGGGACTTGAACCCACGACCCCCTGCTTGCAAAGCAGGTGCTCTTCCAGCTGAGCTACATCCCCTCGCAATTAATATTATGCCTCTGATTTCGATGTAAATGAAAAAATTTTATAAATATTTTTTAATTGTGACTATTGTAAATAAGACATAAGGGCCTATAGCTCAGCCTGGTTAGAGCGCATCCCTGATAAGGATGAGGTCGCTAGTTCAAATCTAGCTAGGCCCACTAAAAAAATATTAATTTAAAAAAATCTATACAGCTAAAATGCCATAATGAATTTAATAATTTTTGGATATTTTGCAGCTTTTTTTACAGCTGTCTCATTTTTACCACAGGCCATAAAAACAGTAAAAACTAGAGAAACTGGGGGTCTATCGCTTCTCACTTATTTATTTTTATTTCTTGGCTCTTTGTCATGGTTTATCTATGGAATTCATTTAACCGATTATCCCTTGATGGTTACAAATTCGTTAACAACAATTTTCACAGGAATAATACTCTATCTAATTTTCTCAGAGAGAAATAGTAAATATAATTAATAAGTATTGATGAAAAAACTATTATTAGCTTTATTTTTTGTATTTTGCTCTCCTGTTTCTGTTGAACAAATAGCTGATACAACTACTACCACTACAGAAAAAGAACTGACCCTTTGTCAAAAAGTAGAAAAAGAGTATATATCTCTGTCGAATAAATTGTTTGTAACGAGCTTCGAGTTAAATGATTATATAAATAATCTTTCAGATGCACTTGTTGAAGATGATAGAACTGTGTTTTTCAATGATATGAGTATAAATATTGATCATCAAAATATTTATAAGAAATACCTTGAGGTGAGAGCATATGTTTATCAAGAAATAAACACCCTTTATAAGACAAATAAAGACTGTCCCATTGCTGGAGACCAAGAGATTGCTGATGAAAAAGTATTGGAAGCTAAAAAAGAACTCGCAGAATTTTTAAATAATTACTAATTATTAAGTTTGATTAGATAGTCTTCAAAATCATTAAGACTATCCACAATATTTTCACCATATTCGAAAAGCCCCCAGATAAAGTTATTTAGAACTTTTATGTTGTTTGCATTAATTCCAATAATTTTTTTGTTTAAAGCATAAGCGTAACCAATTTCTGCTGATGTTCCAGAGTCAACATCTCTTCCTGTTAGAAGAGCAACAACTATATCTGCCGACTTCAAGAAATCCATATCTGTATCAAAAATCATGCTTTTTTTTTCGAAGGTAAACTCACCTTCAACTAATCCAGCATCGCGATGTGGTAAAAAAGTTTCAAAAGCATTCTTCTCAAGAATGCTTGCAATTTTTTCTAGATAACTTCTTTCATGGTCATCAAATAAAGGGCCGGCAATATAAACTTTCTTCATTGGTTTATTGTATTAATTAATTTTTTAATTTGCAGTAAATCTTTGTATTGTAAAACATTTTCACTCATGGAATTTACACTCTCAAGAATTTTTATATTCCATATAGTTAGAAGAGGTATTACCTCGACTTTTATAAAAAACAAACTTGTCTCGCTATCTAAAGGTACTGAAGTCTGTGTCTCAAGTCTAAAATATAGGTTTTCTATTTTGCTAACTTCTGGTTTTTTAAATCCAGGAAAATTACTTAATTCTGGAAATGTTGTTATTGTCCAAACCCATCTTTTTATACTTTGTTTGCACATATATTCTGATAACTTCCTGCTGGATTTAATCAACTGATCATTATCAGCTACAGGTGAATGAATACTAGAAAGATTCTTTCCTAACTTGTTTACTGGTATCCAGCCACTTGGGAAGCAGACAGAAACTAACTCCATGTTTCCTTTGTGCATAACAACAAAATCTTCCTCTAATGAAAGAGTTAAATCTTCTAAACTCATTTCCTGCTCAGTTTTTAGATAATTACTGACTTTTATTCTCAACCCTTTATTTTCGGAAAGATTTGACTCACCATTTAAAGAATCTTTGTGTAGTTTTAATTCCTTCTTTTTTTGTTCTAGGTATTCCTGGTTTGGTTTAAGGTTATAAGCCATTCCTTCATGTCTAACCATGGAAGGGTTATTTGTAAATGGGGTCTTAACAAAATCTAAATTCATTATCATTAATTTTATATAGAAAGGACATCATTGGGAAATACTGGAGCATTATTACTGCACGGATTATTTGAGCATAAAGGTAGGCATAAAATAAACGCAGACTGGTTTAATAACTTAAATATTGATACAACCTTGATTGATTTACCTGGACATGGAAAAAAAGACCCCAATAGAGGAGATATTGATTCTTGGGAAAGGAATGACCAGGTAGTAGAGGAAGCTTTTAAAAGTCTTAATAATTTTGATAATAAGATTTTAATTGGACACTCTTACGGTGGACTTATAGCCACTTATTCTACTTTAAAGGGAATCATTTCTCCCGATTACCTTATCTTGTCAGCACCTTTGTTTAAAGATAATTATCCCAAAGCAATAAGAAGTTTATCTAAACCTATGGCTTCAATTGCTCCAAAACTAAGGGCTCCTTCTCCAGTGAATAAAAGAAATCTCTCCACCGATACCGATGTTGTGGACGATTACTTTTCTGATCCACTAGTGTTCAGAAGCTTATCATTTAGATTTGGATTTCTAATAACTGAGGCACAAAAATATGTAAATAAGAATATTAACAAGTTAGATATTCCAACAATTGTACTTCATGGAAAAGAAGACAAAATAGTTCCTATATCTGGATGTACCGAAATTGCAAAACTAGAAAATGTAACTTTTGTTGAAGTCAAGAACTCGAAACATGAAATACTTAATCAAGAGACAAGGCCCCTTGTTCTAAGTGAAATATTTAATTGGTTACGAAAAAATGAACTTGTTTAAATAATAATATGCCTATTGCAAACAATTTGCAATAAGATACGAATAGCTTATAATTCTATTATGCATGTACCTGATGGATTTATTAACGCCCAAGTTTCTACTGCTACTGGAGTAATTAGCCTGGGAACTTTATGGGTCTATATAAGAAGTGCTAAAAATCTAGTTGCTGATAAATTAATTGCCCTTACTGGAATGATGTCTGCACTCATATTTGTACTCCAAATGATAAATTTTCCGATTGCAGCTGGAACCAGTGGGCATCTCTTAGGGGGCGCTCTAGCTGTTATTGTTCTTGGTCCAAGTCTTGGTGTAATATGTATTTCTATTGTGGTCATTATACAATCTCTCCTATTTGCTGATGGTGGACTTAGCGCTTTAGGAGTGAACGTACTCAACATGGCTATTGTTACCTCACTTTCTGGGTGGCTTACAATAACTTTTTGGAAGAAACTATTTGGCGATTCTCATTTTACTTTAATCGCAGGTTCTGTAGTCGCTGGTTTGTTATCTGTGGTTTTTTCATCAATCGCATTTGTTTTAGAGTATGCCATTGGGGGAACTGTGTCTGTTCCTCTAGGAAGCGTTCTTATTGCAATGATTTCTACACACTTATTTATTGGCTTAGGAGAAGGAATCATTACTGCACTAATTATTTCCCTGTTGCTCCGAGTAAGATCTGATTTAGTTTATGTAAATTCTAAAAAGAACAAATCTAACAATGTTTCGACCTCTTATGGACTTTTTATAATACTGATTTTGTCACTTACTTTAATTACCCCTTATGCATCATCATCTCCAGATGGATTAGAATCTGTAGCAAGTGATTTTGGTTTCGAAGAGACTGATGGCGTAGTTTTACTCCTAGAGGATTATGGTATTTCTAGTATAAATAATAATTTTTTATCAACTGTTGTCAGTGCGCTTGCTGGAATCCTTTCAATAGCTGGATTAGTTACCCTATTCTTTAGAAATAAAAGTGGGAAAAATTAACTAATTTTATTTTGATTTTTTCTGCTTAATTGAATATATTTAAATTAACTTTTTGTGAAGAAAATCTTTATAGAGGATCATTGCAAGAAGGGTTAGAGATAGCCCTTGAAGCAAGTTAAATTTGGAAACAAATGAAGCGGAGTATTCAAGGGTTTTCTCATTTCTGAAGGCTCTTCTGATTATTTAGTGAAAGTTAATAATCGTGTATGAATTTCCTTCCCAGATTACAATTAAGTTGTGAAGGCATATTTAGATATAAAAGAAATTCATTCTGCTTGTAGGAAATGTCGTAAATGTGATTTATCATCAACAAGAAATAATGTCGTTGCAGCTAAAGGTAACCCCTCAGCAAAAGTTTTTATAATTGGTGAAGCGCCAGGAGAAAAAGAAGATATTACTGGATTTCCTTTTGTAGGTAGGGCTGGAAAAATGTTAGATACTGTCTTAACTTCTGTAGATATTGATCCTCTCGAAGATTGCTACATAACAAATATAGTCAAATGTAGGCCTCCAGAGAACAGGAGGCCAACAAAGGATGAAATTAATAGTTGCATTTCTTGGTTGGAAACTCAAATTGACCATTTGAAACCATCTATAGTTATCCTTGCTGGATCAACAGCGGTTGAAGGATATCTTGGTATTAAAGAACCTATTACAAAAGTTCGTGGTTCTTGGATTATGAGAGATGGGATAAAGTTTATGCCGATATTTCATCCAGCTTATTTATTAAGAAATCCCTCTAAAGAAAAGGGGAAGCCAAAATGGTTAACGTGGCAGGATTTAAAAAAAGTCAAAGAAGAGTTGGATTTACTTTAAGTTGAAAATTCCTCTTTCGTATTCATAATTAGTGAAATAAATATAAAAATACCCGCAACCAAGATATTAGAGTTAAAGGTTTCATCCAAAAAAAGAACCCCTGCAGTAACTCCTACTACGGGAACGAGGTAATCAACTGATGCAACTTGTAGAGCACTAACTCTTTGTATTAACCACGTGAACGAAGTAAATGCACCTAAATTAAAAAAAGCTAAGACTCCAACTCTGAATATTTGCGAACTATTTAATGTTTCGACTTCAGTCCCTGTAGTAATAAAAACTATTAATGAAAGAAATATTACAATTGGATACTGGTAAGTCAACCAACTGCTTACTTTATATTTAGGTGCATATTTTCTATTCAAGACAGTAGCTAAGGCTATACATTGCACACCCATAAAGGCTAAAGATCCCCCTAATAAAATATTTCCTTGATTTTCTAATCCTGTTTCTTTTGAAATAAAAAGATATGAAACTCCAAGAAGTCCAATAAAAATTGATATATATTTTTGTCTAGATATTTTCTCATCTTTAAGAAGAATTTTTAACCAAAGAATAGTGAATACTGGAGCAGAGCTTATTAATAACGTAACAAGGCCTGAAGAAATGTATTGAAGGGAAAATATAAAAAACCATCCAACAAAAAAGATAGATGCGAGAGCTGTTGTAGATGCCTCTTTAAGTAACTTCTTATTAAATTTATCTTTATTGAAAATTGAATAGTGTATTAAAAGCAATGTGCCAATTATTGACACTCTTGTAGTTATCAAAAATATTTCACCAACTCCTTCAATTAAGAGGCTTCTAGAAAGTACGTTTCCTGAACCCCACATAAAAGCAGCTGTAAAAATTCCTCCTATTATTTTAAAAATAGAAGTATCGTTTTTTGATTTGTTGTTTTCCACTCACGAGATAATAATATTCTAAAAAAGTTAGTCTCCATTTTCTTTTTTGCTATGATTTGTATATCGGGAGCTAAATGCTGAGAGGGTGTAAAAACCGACCGTTTGAACCTGTTGGGTAATTCCAGCGAAGGAAACTCGGACTCTTATCCCTTTATTTAAAGTGAGGTAAAAGTGAATAATTTGATTGCATACGGAATAGTTTTATTAACTCTATTTTTTATATATTTAAGAACAACAAGAATACAGTCATCAAATAAAGAGTATTTTGTATTAAATAAAACAGAAGGAGTGCTTGGGCTTTCTTTAAGTTTTTATGCCAGTGGAATGGGTTTATGGATTTTAACATCACCAGCTGAAGTAGCTTGGTATGGTTTAGGTTTTGACATTTATGGATATGCACTTTCAGCTGCAACACCTTTTGCCCTAATTTATTTTTTTGGTCCAAAGATAGCCTCGTTAACACCTGAAGGAGCCACATTGCCACAATTTATAGAAAAAAGATACGGTACTGGTGCTCAAAAAGTAGTTTCTCTTGTTGCGATTCTTTACATGACAGCATTTCTAATAGCTGAATTTGCATCTATTAATTTTATTTTTCCAGAAATAGTGGATGTCTCAGGTTTAGTGATAAGTATGTTTATTGGGTTTTTTACATTTCTTTATTTGAGTAGATCTGGATTTAAAGCTTCTTATGTCACTGATAGGTTTCAAGGAATAGGAATTATTGCATTACTTGGTGTTTTGTTTACTGTTTGGCTTAGCCAGAATTCAGTGAGTGAACTTATTGAATATTCAAAGCTTGGAGGAATAAATTCTTTTGAAACATTTAGTTTTAAATCAGCTCTAGCTGTTGTTGTTGCAGTAACAGCAGCAGAAGTATTTTCACAGGGATATTGGCAAAGAACTTTCTCAGCTGAAAATACTAAAAGTATTAAAACTGCATCTGTTTATGCCGGTTTAGGTTGTTTTCTAACTATTTTACTTTTAGGTATTGCTGGAGCAGTGGGAGCAGGAAAGGGGATTGAAAATCCTACATTAAGTTTCATACAACAACTTGAATTAAGTATTCCTATGTCTTTTGTGCTTTTATTACTTTGTACTCTTTTAGTCGCTTCAAGTATAGACACTCTAGAAAGTGCTATTTCTTCAACTATATCACTTGATTTAGTAAAAAAAGGAGTAAGTGAGGCTAGGTATATAACAGGTGGTTTAGTTATATTTTCTATCTTTTGCTCTATTTATGTTTCCAATATTTTTAGTGTTTTTTTGGTTGCTGATTTATTTGCAGTTTGCTTAGTATTCCCTGTATTTTATAGGTTAAAAGATAACTCTAAAGGTTCTTTTTTATTACTACCTTTTATAGTCTCTATAAGTTCTGCTTATTCGTATAGATTATTTTTTATAGATTTAGATATTAATCCAGGTGGAGTTTTTGTACCAACAGATGCTTATGGACTTGCAGATCTTAATACCTTTTTAGTAGGATTAATTTCTTCGATGCTAGTGACGTTGGCTTATAATAAAATAGCTAAATAAAAATTAGGAGAAGTCATGAAGTCATCAGATTTGGATAAATTTTCGAGTCTTAGTGAAGTCGATATTAATGGATCTGAACTAATTGTAACTTCAACAAAAATGAGCATAATAAAAAATGCATACATCAAGGAACTTTGGAGGTATTCAAATAATACTTGGAAAAGATTTAAAGGCTCAGAGTCAAAAAATTTCCTGAATGCAAAGTATTCGAGAAATAAAAATTATTTATCGTATATTGAGGTTGAAAAAGATAAAGATGAAAAACCAAATTTTAAATTAATTGTCAAAGAAGGCAATTCCCTAAAAATAATATTTAAAACAAAAGCAAATATCCAAAGTTACATCTGGAGTAAATCAAATAAACACATCTATGTGATTGTCAACGATTGGGAAAAATCATTTAGTAAGATCCAAGATAAAAATGACGAGCCATTTTATTTAGAAAATATTCCTCACAGGTTTGATACCAGGGGGGTTATCTTTAATAGAAGATGTCATATATATAAAGTTAATGTAGTGACTGGTACATCCTCAAAAATTGTAGATGGAGATAAAGAAAATCTTACTTCTTTAGGTTCAGTTGTTGAACACGAGAAATATCTTTATTTTTCAACAAGTGCCTATAACGAAATGGGAACCATGCTTCAAGAAAGGATTATAAAAAAGACCTCTGAAGGTTTAGAAATAATTCACTCTAAAGGTATGTGGAGTAAATTATTTTCATTTAATGGAAAACTTTACGGGGTTGGATTAAAAAATAGATTTGATTGGCCAACAGTTACCTCAATATACGAAATTAGTGACTCTGGAAAGACTAGAAAAATTGATAATAATTTTGATCGAACTATTGTCGATATCAAAACTACAGAAAATTTAATGTACGTTCTTTATGAGGATTCTGGAAAGCAATTGCTTGGAGTAAAAACTGAGAAGGGAATTAAAAATCTATTTTCTGAAGAAATTACAATCACTGATTTTGTTATAGATAATGATGATTTATATTTCATAGCGAATAGCTTCACAAGAAATGATGAAGTCTTTAGGTATACAGAATCCAACATAGAGAAAATTTCTAAAACGAATGATGCCTTTCATAAAAAAGTAGTTTCATATGAATGTA
>Ga0257106_1001228_pt1 | contig 13107 bp, 8 predicted proteins | sample LP_taG_3_FD_190177 | JGI IMG/M metagenome (GOLD analysis project Ga0257106, IMG submission 190177) | Marine microbial communities from Northeast Subartic Pacific Ocean, Canada - LP_J_2011_P26_10m | ecosystem: Environmental > Aquatic > Marine > Oceanic | place: Canada: Northeast Subartic Pacific...
TTGTCTGCAGTGTCGATGAGCTGATATCGCTGCGCAACGATCCATCCAACTAAGCAATTGACCACCGAAAAGGTTGTTAAGATTATTTGTATCATTAGGTAAAACAATTTCTGTCATTACAGAAAGTGATACTGATGCTGGCTTTTTATTCATGGGCTATAAATCCAGACACCAGGAAATTGAAGACGAATATTTTCTTTTTCTAATTGAGCCGATTCTCTGTTATTAAAGCTCTCAATAGCAACTTTTGTTAATTCTCCTTTTCGTTTTATTAATGCTGCAGGATGTCCATTAGATTGCAAATTTCTAACAAGTCTTTCGGCATTATTTATTTCTGCAAATGCACCAACAATCAGTGAGAAATCCCCATTGGATTTTATTTCCTTAGAATTTGTTTTGATACCTTCTTCAGGGGCCTTAACAACATATTTTTTCCGAGTTATCTCTTCGGGTTGATTAATAATAATTTCTTTAACGATATCTATTTTTTCAGAATTACTCCACGCTTTTAATTTATCCTCTAATAATTTCCAATTGGGTTTTAGGGACGCATTTTGAATCATTTCTCGGTAGTCATCTTTTGTCGTTCCTAATGCTAGCAGACTCACAACACCAAAAATTACCGCTGCGGTGCGCACTGGTGATCTCCATTTTTGTGTTCTTTTTTTGTTTTCTAAATTTTTTAGGGTAGCAACAGAGTTAAATTCTTTTGGTACGGACTCTTTTTGACTCAAAGGAGTAATTCGGAATATTGGCAAACCAAATGCTTCAGGCAAAAAATTAGCCTCGACTGAAGCCTGAAAAACCCACTGAAGGCCTGTTTTAGAGAATGAACCAATTCCTTCAAGCCTAAGTCGTTTGCCTTGGTTTAATTCTTGTCCCCAATTTCTAGTTATTGATTCTATGGTATCTTTGGCAGAATCAAATGAAAGCCCCTCATAACGGGCTAGGTGATTTATTAAAACTTCACTTTTTCTAGCAATAGGTGAGAAGCTAATCCTTCTTGCTGCGGGCAAACAAAGACCAGATTGTTCTTGAATTTCCGCATCAAACTTTTGAACTTCAATTCTTCCAAACCCCGGGATATCCAATATATCCTCCTGAAAAAGAAGGTGGAAAAGATGGCGTTCGAGGCTATAATTTAACTTTGACATTTAGTCACCAAAATACATATTCAAACAATATTTACATATGAATGTGTGAAAGAGTTTTCAACACATGAATGTTCCCAATTTATATAAATTAAACTTTAAAATAAGGCACGATATCCATGACAGTATGGAGATCCTCCTTTATTATCATAATAATCCTGATGATAGGATTCCGCTGCGTAGAATGCATCTAGTGCTTTTAATTCAGTAGCGATACTTAATCCTTTAGCAGAGAGAATATTGATGAGCTTTTGTGCGATAATCTTTTGAGATTCATTAGTATAAAATATTGCACTTTTATACTGAGGCCCTATATCTGGCCCCTGCCCATTTACTTGAGTTGGATCATGCGTTTCGAAGAATACTCTAACAATTTCCTCATAGCTTGTCTTTTGAGGATCAAAAACTACTTCGGTTGCCTCATAATGCCCAGTGCGCTTTGAACAAACCTGTTCATATGTTGGATTGTCTATAAATCCTCCTGTGTAACCAACAGTAGTTGCGATGACACCATCAATACGCTTTAAGAAATATTCTGTTCCCCAAAAGCAACCACTAGCTAATACCGCTGTTTCCATATGTGTTTTAGATTTTATATTGTTATTAGATTTACTTTCCTGAGCAGAGCAGGAAGTAGAAAGTAAAATAATTATTAAAAATTGAAAGAGTTTTTTCATCATTACATACCTATCATACTATTTCCTGATCCTCCTGGTCCCCCAGTACGATAGCTACCTCTACTTCGTGGATCCATTTTGCCAAAATTGTACTGCAGGGTCAGCCAAGCAATTCGGCTCTCTCGGTATCTCATAAAATCAATGTCTAAACGGTCAGTGTATTGAAGGTATCTGAATTTTCTTGTGTTGAAAATATCCGATATTCTTGCCGATAGTGAGAATTTTTTATTTAGAAGATTTACTTTATACGCAGCATTGAAGAAATGAATCCCTTTGCGCAGACCTTGGCCTGTTGGCCCCGCTCCCCATTGGGAGTAACTGACTTGTAATTGCTGATTTTTTGATGTTTGAATCATCAGATTGCTTCTTCCTTGCCATCCAAATCCACTTGTAGTCAAATTGGATAACACATTTCGACCATTGATTTGAGAATAGAACGCATCTCCAGAAATTTGCATTCTAATATTTTTATTGAGTTTAATATTCGCGTTGGTACTTAACCCAAAGTTGTCTCGTGAATTAAAATTTTCCCATGACATCATTACTACCCCATCAGGAAGTGTTTCAATGAAGCGAGACATCATATTTACCGTGTGCTTACTGTAGAACGATCCCGAGATTGAACCCCAACGTCCATATTGAACTGCACTTAGATCAATAGAGTGAGTGAATTCAGGATCCAATTCTGGATTCCCTTTTCTAAGACTTGAAGGGTTTGAGTAATCAATATTAGGATTTAGGTTACCGCCCCAACGTCCGTCGGGTCTATTGACTCTTAAAGAATAGCTGAATTGAAAGTCGATCCCTTTTTTAGGACTGTAAGTTAAATAAGCACTTGGGAATAATCCAGGAATCACTCTATTAATACTGGATGTGTCACTTGTCTTTATGGAAATTATCGCATGCTCATATCTTAATCCTAATTGGCCTTTCCATTTTTTGGAAAATGCATGACCCAATGTTATGTATCCAGCGTGAACCTGATTTTCCATATCAGTTATGAAACTTCTAAGTGAATCATATTTAGAATTACTTGAAATTGTCTGAAATTGCTCAGCTTCTTGATTCTCAAACGTATTTCTCCAATTACTCCTTAATCCAAAATCTAATTTTGTCTTATCGCTTATGGGCCATTCAATATCTGTTTGAAAATTTGCTCGGAGCCCTTCTCCATCAATAAGGAAATTTTCTTGATATACTCCATCATAAGTAAATGCGATGGGGTAATTGGGACTTAGGTCAAATACGGATTCGTCTAAGTTATCGTCACTGCTGGTTGAAAGTCTAAAATCAGCAGTCCATTTTTTGGTTTCTTCTTTGAATTTTTGTTCAAAGCGAAAAGAAACATTTTTATCATTATCGTAAGATTCATTGTTAGTGACCTGCACCGCTGAAGAGGCATCGGAAAGATCTGCTGATGTATTTTGAAATACGGTAGAGTCCCATGACTCTCGAGAACGCTGGCTTGTTCCAAACGAAAAGCCAAAAATATATTTTTTTTTAAGTTCCCAGTCCAGTCCAAACTGTGCATTATAGCTCAGATCTTCTCTATTTGAATTACTTCTCTCTTTAGTTGTATAGCTGGTATCTGGGAGTCGATATATTCGATCTGTAGATCCACCACCTAGCATATTTCGATAGTTAGCTCCAATATTTGTATTTATTCTAACCTGTCCAATGGGGATGGAAATATTTCCTCCTAAATCATATTTGTTTCTTGTACCAACACCAGCTTGCAAGGATCCATTAAAAGGCAAGTCACGTCCTTTTTTTGTCACAAGATTTATTATGCCTCCAGTTCCTTGTGCATCAAATTTAGCACCGGGATTCACAATTACTTCTACTCTCTGGACAGTTCCTGATGGCAGTCGGTCAAATGCGTTTTGTCCTCGATACCCCATCATGGCTGCTGGCCTTCCGTCAATTAAAATAGTCACATTTTCATCTCCTCTTAGAGCTACATTTCCATCAATATCTAATGACACATTGGGAACTTGCCTTAAAATATCTGTACCAGTCCCACTGGAAACCTGCAAATCATCAGCGACATTATACACTTTACGGTCAAGGCCATTTAGCATTGCCCCTCTTGAGATTACTTGAGCTTCTTCGAGTTCAATATCACCTCTAGAGATTCTGTAAACCTCTGGTTTTTCTTCTGTTAAATTATCGGCTAACTTTTCCTTGGTTTCAATAATTTCTGTGAATGGAGAAAATCCAAAGGCACTAATTTTTATACGATACTTGCCGGGATATGGTAAAGAAATATCAAATATTCCTTTGTCAGAAGTTACCGCTTTCAAAAGAGAATTGCCTCTTCTGCTATCATCAACAGGCATCAATAAAATTCCTGCTTCTCTTACAGGTTTTTCACTTGAATTCTCTACTACCAAACCTTTGAAAGATATTTGAGAGTAGGCATTTAAGGTTGAAACAAAAGCCAAAAGGCAGAGATAAAACTTAATACTTTTCATAAATCCTGAATTCAATTTTCTACTTTCTTAACGAGTAATTTTTTTTCAATAAGCTTTTCAGCTATTTGTATTGCGTTTAGAGCAGCTCCTTTTCTTAGATTATCAGTCACAATCCATAAATTAATGGCTTTTGGATGAGAGTAATCATTTCTTATTCGGCCAATGAAAACATCATTTTTACCGCGTGCATAAATAGGCATGGGATAAGTGTTCCCCTCAATAAAGTCCTGAACTTTTACACCTTGGAAAGCATCTAATGCCCTCTTAATATTTTCAATTGAAGGCCGATTATTTTGAAATTCAACATTGACGCTTTCTGAATGACCTCCTTCAACCGGAACTCTAACAGCTGTTGCAGTAATTAGAATATTAGGATCACCCATTATTTTTTTTGTTTCATTGGTGAGTTTTATTTCTTCTTTGGTATAATCATTATCTAAAAAGACATCACAATGAGGAATACAATTCATGTCAATTTGATATGGGTAAGCAGTCTCTCCCTCAAATACGCCAGCTCTTTCTCTATTTAGCTGCTTCTGACCACTTTTCCCCGAACCAGTGACACTCTGATATGTACTGACAACGACTCTTCGGATAGGATGGATATTGTTTAAAGGCTTTAAAGCCATTACTAATTGAATTGTTGAACAATTTGGATTTGAAATAATAAGATTGCTCTTATTTAAAACATCGGAGTTTATCTCTGGAACGATTAGGGGAATATCTTTACCCATTCGCCAGAAAGAGGAATTATCAATTACAATGCAACCTTGTTCAGCAAATTTAGGAGCGTATGTTTTTGAAATTTCACTCCCTGCAGAAAAGATTGCTAAATCAGGCTTCCTAGACAATGCCTCTGCTGGAGAAAGGAGTTCATATTGAATACCATTCCATTGAATTTTTTGTCCTTCAGATTTTGATGAAGCACTGAGAATAAGCTCAGATACTGGGAACTGACGTTCTAACAATATTTCTCTTATTACTTCACCTACCATTCCAGTAGCTCCAATAAGTGCTAAACGCATAAACTACTATTTTTTGTAAAAGTACCTACAGAGATACCTAAAAAAATTATGTCTCTATCTAAACATATTTCATGCCAAATATATCTGTGAGTAATAACAATTCCCATACTTACCTTTGACAAATGAAGTTTGGAGTAGTCACTTTCCCCGGGTCTAATTGTGACCAAGACATGATTGATACCTTGCGCGATGGTTTAGGTTGTGAAACAATACCATTATGGCATAAAGATCATGATTTAAAAGGAGTTGATATGGTTGTATTGCCAGGAGGATTTTCTTATGGAGATTATCTTAGATCTGGAGCAATTGCCAGTTTCTCTCCAATTATGGAGGAGGTAAAAAATCATGCAGCAAGGGGTGGGTATGTTTTAGGGATATGTAATGGCTTTCAGATCCTTACTGAGACTCAGCTACTTAATGGTAGCCTTCTGCATAATATATCGCACAAGTTTATATGCAAAAATGTACTTCTTTCGCCATCAAGTGTTTCAACACCTATTACGGCTGAACTTGATAAAGAAAAAACATATAAAATCCCAATTGCTCATGGTGAGGGAAGATTCTATGCCGATAAGGAAACAGTCAGGTCTTTGAATGACAATAGCCAAATAATGTTTCGGTATGTAGATTATTTGGGCAATCCTACAAAAGACTCAAATCCAAATGGTTCCACAGAAAACATCGCCGGCATATCTAATAAAAATGGAAATGTTATGGGTATGATGCCACATCCAGAAAGAGCAGCAGATGAAAATTTATTAAATACTGATGGTCTGGCGTTATTCAATAGTATGTTAAATTCTGCTATCAGAATCTAGGTTAAAATTTTACCACACGCTCACTTTCTATTTTCTTAGAATCGATTCTTTCAATTATATATACTCCTGGTGGAAATGGTGTCATGTTTATTTTTTCGGTATCCAAATTTCCGCTTGCTTTTTTAATTTCCTCGTAAAAAATCTGACCAGATAGATTGGTTAATCTTAAGCGATACGAAGTATAAATACCTCCTGAAGAGAATATTTGGATAATACTAGAAGTAGGATTTGGAGTGACCTTTATTTTAGAGAGATTATACTCCTCAGTAGAAACGACATTCGTTCCTGAAGAAGTCGGAAAACAAGAGGTTCCTAATTTCAGTCGTGCAAAATAAATCCCTGTTGTTGGAGCTATGAACCATGCATTTGTCTCTCCTAGAATTGCATTTTTATTTGCATCAAGCCACTGTATCTCCCATCCTAAAATAGCTTCTGGACAGAAAAGAGAATCACCATCAAAAACTTGAACAGTTGGAATTGGGGGTGCGGTTCTTATTTCAAAGGAATCAGATCGTGATGCTGTACATCCATTAAAATTTGAATAGGTATATTTTAACTCATGCAAACCCGTGCCAAGGTTGTTGGCATTTATTTGAGTCGATAAAATACCATTCACATAATAAACTCCTCCTGCTGGGTATCCACCTGTGATGTTTAATGGTGGATCATTTGCACAAAGCACATTTGCTGGTAAGGTTAAGAAAACATTTGGTGAGCCCAAGACTGTAATAATAGACTCTGCTGAATTAACACAGCCGTTATTGTTAGCGTAGGTGTAGGTGATAGTATACTGTCCTTGCCCAACTGTTGTTGGAAGAAAGGTCCCATTTACAACTCCTGTGCCTGAAAACACACCTCCGGCAGGTGTTCCTTGGAGGCTTACAGCATTACCGCCAACACAAACAGTGGAGTATGATCCTGCTTGGACAGATGGCAACGGAAGTACCGTAACTATGATTGGATTTGAAATTGCTTTAGACGGTGAAGCGCAAACTTCTGAGGATTGAACTTCACAGCGTACAGTGTCCCCATTATTTAAATTAAATAGAGAAATACTAGAATTATTTCCTCCAAATGATTGACTATTTATTGTCCAAAGGTATTTTGCCGCACTACCAATATTTACTCCGGTGGCATTAAATAAAACTGTATCTCCTATGCAAATCGCATTCAAATTGGAACTAATGGTTACAGATGGTTGTGATGCATTTAGAACATCAACATAATTGTATAAAGAAATAGTATCACTTCCCTGGGTATTTGTGACAGACAAATTGATCGATTTACTTCCTGGGCTTGAATATGTTACTATGGGATTCTTGAGCGAACTAATGGCAGGGATACCTCCGGGGAAATTCCAGAGATAAGTCGCATTTTTTGCTTTTCCTGAAGAATAGAATCTGATCGGCTTATTAATGCAAGCTATAGTATCACTAAATACTTCCGCAGTAGGAACTGATCCTGAGCTAGGAATAAATCTTATTCGATCTAAAAATAAGTTATTACCATTTGAGTTTATCACTTCAAACTTGAACTTTAAATCTCCACTGTATGTTGTCAGAGGAATAGTATCACTTCTCCAATCAGACTGGGTTGATGGAGTAAAAGCACCAGCTTGATTCGGGCCTGTTGCAAAAGATCCACTTGCATCATTATAAAATTTTTGGAGAAGATTCCACGATATACCGCAGTTATTGCTAATAAAAACATTCAATGTATCAGAATTTGAACCCGTTTTTTGACGATACGAGATATCATAAACCAGGAGACTATTGCTATCAAGAGAATAATTCGGGGAAATTAAATCATCTCTCTCTCCGCTATTGGAGTAGTTATAGCCACGAAATATCGCGCATGTGCTATCAGTGGTACTTCCAATGGGTGCGATGGCCCAGCTTTTATCAAAGTCTGGATTGGAAATTGTCCATCGATTAGGAATCGCCTGAAAAAATTCTTCAGTTGCCGGGGTCTCTATTCCTCCAGCAGAAATGACATTAATTTTTACAGTCGTATCACTTCCGTATGAATTTCCAGAAATGAGTTGAATAGAATACTCGCCTTTTTGCTGCAATGTGATATCAATCTCTGATGAATTCGGCCCTGTCCCATTTAAATATTGAAATGTAGAAGGAGAGATATTCCAATTTCTAAAAGAAGGTAAATTTGTAGAATGGTCTATGATTTTAATGGTATCAGCAGTAGAGCAAACGTTTTCAGGGAATGCAATAAAATTAGCTTCTGGCTTAACTAAGAAAACGTTAACTAAAGGACTCTCCCATACTCCTCTTCCATATGTTCCAACTCTAATAATTCCTTCATTATCAAGTATCTCAATATCATTTACGATGGTGTTGGGAATTCCATTATTGAATGGCAACCAATCAGACATGCTTGCATCACGAAAATATATTCCAAGGTCCGTTCCTACATAAATAATCCCATTGCTATTATTTTGATAAGCTATGCAGTTTGCAGGGATGTTTGGAAGCGAACCGCTACGATTATACCATGATGCCCCTGAATTAAATGATTCGTAAACTTTAGCGTTAGATATATAACTTGATTTTGATATATATACGTGACTTGAGTTTAAAGGGTCCACAGCAATTCCAGTAATTACGTTACCACTACCAATATTACTTGAAATCCATGTCCATGTGGTTCCTCCATTTGAAGAGTGATATAATCTGTTATTTATACCTGCATAAATAGTGTTGGGGTCTCCAGGGGCTTCAGCTAAAACATCAATATTATTGGAACCAAAAACCCCATTGGATGTTGTTGCATTAAAACTAGCACCCCCATTCGTGCTTTTCCAAAGGCGATCAAACCCTGCGTAAAGAGTGTTAGTAGAAATGCGACTAGAAATGAAAGGAGTAACCCAGTTACCGGAGCCCGCAGGCGGTAAATTGAATGCGGCATTAAAATTATTGCCCCCATTTGTTGATTTGTCAAAATCTCCATAATAGATTGATCTGTACATAACATTTGGGTTTCCAATGGAAATAGAACAATCCATCCCATCTCCTCCGCCAACGCGATCCCAACCGTTATCATTAAGATGAGTTCCATTATCTTGAGCTCCTGCAATAGTTAATGATGGATCAGCTTGTGACGTACCAATTTTATAATATTGTGTTATGGCTAAGCCTTCATTTCTGCTGACCCAACTATTATTAATTCCTCCATTATTTGATTTGTAAACGCCCCCATCGCAACCTGCATAAAGTTCGTTACTTCCCGGTCTAAACATCATCCAATGATGATCAGCATGAACGAACGAAACACCACCACCACCGTACCAATGACCACTCAAAGAAAAACTAGATCCACCGTTGTTAGATCGCCAAACGTTTACACCACCAATTAAGACTACATTTTTATTTAATGGAGAAACTGCGATAGAAAGATCGTACCAAGCTTGACCACCCGAGCCACTTCCATTTGTACTCCAGTCTAGTAAGTTTGGAGTTGATCCATGTCTTTGGGACCAGCTTAATCCACCGTCAATACTTCTGTAAACACCGTATAGTCCATTATTGGCAGCTCCATATATAGCATATACATAGTTAGTATCATTTGCTGTTACTGCTAGCTCAACTCTTCTTCCAGCAGTAGGAAGGCCATTGGTTATTTTTGTCCAAGTTGCACCAAAATCAGAGGATGTCCAGATTTGACCATTTGATGATGTTCCGGCAAATAGCTTATCCGATCCAGGCAATTTCACAATGCATTGAAACGACCCCCCTTGCTTTATGGACCAACTTACTCCTCCATCTAAACTCTTGTAAATTCCTGTTCTTGAGGCTGCTACAATATGGTTTGTGCTATCATGATGCATGACTAGGCCGGTAATTCTGTAAGATTGCGTGACATTAAAACTTAAACCAGTTGGGTTCCATGTTTGACCTCCATCAATAGATTTCAAAACTCCTATGGAATAGGTATCTCCACCATCCCTATCTCCAGTTCCGATAAACATGATATTTGTATTTGTAGGGTCAATTAAAATAGCACTCACTCCAAGATTTGGCAATAAATCTGTATTCGTAGACCAACTAAGACCATCATCAGTGGATTTCCACAATCCGCCCGCAGGAGATCCTGCAAAAAGTGTGTTGACTTGTGATGGATGTAGAGCGATTACATTAATTCTTCCTATTCCATTTAAAGAGTTTCCATTGGTCGGCCCTACCAGAGTCCAATTTCCCAATCCAGAAGAGATAGAGAGTGATGAGGTTGTTTCAGAACCGTTGTAGGAATTGAATAAAAAATTTGATTTATTGCGGATACCAGATGGAAATACTCGGGGTTCCATAAATGCCTCCCATCTTTTGAACTGTTTCCACCCTCGGCCTTTTTGAATAGTTTTACCATCCCATTCAGTTTCAAAAGCATCCACTACATCATAAAAATTAACCTCAGGGTCATTCATTAGGTCCAACCAGTTGTTTTCTTTCGAAATCTGTCCTTTTGCTGAAAAGGCAAAGACGAAAAACATCAAAATGAAGGATTTTTTCATGGTAAATATTTATTGGAGTATTCTTTTAGAACAGAGATAGTTAGCATTTTGTTCTAGCTTTGCAAAGGTTATCTATACTTAATGTTTAGGAACATATTAATTAATCCTTAGGTATTACGTTAATGGATAGGTTTTCTAACTGTTCATTAGAGATTTCTGAAGGAGCTTCAATCATAACATCTCTTGCTGAATTATTTTTTGGAAAAGCAATGTAATCTCGGATGACTTCATCTCCACCCATTAATGCGACCAAGCGATCGAAACCAAATGCAATTCCGCCATGCGGAGGCGCACCATATTCAAAAGCATTCATTAAAAATCCAAATTGCTCATTTGCCTCGCTTTCTGTAAATCCTAAAAGATCAAACATTTTTGATTGAATCTTCTTTTCGTGAATACGGATAGAGCCTCCTCCAATCTCATTGCCGTTTAAAACTAAGTCATAAGCATTTGCCCGCACCGCTCCTGGGTCAGAATCGATTTTTTTTATATCTTCTATCTTGGGACTAGTAAATGGATGATGCATTGCCACCCATCGATTGTTATCCTCATCTCTTTCTAAAAGTGGGAAATCAGTAACCCATAATGGAGCAAATTCCATAGGGTTTCTTAATCCTAAACTTTCCGCTAAGTACATTCTTAACTCGCTTAACGCCTTTCGAGTCTTCGCTTTTTCTCCTGCTAAAACCAGAACTAAGTCTCCTTTTTCTGCATTGAACGTTGTTATCCATTTTTTGAGTTCTTCTTCATTGAAAAACTTATTTACACTTGAGCTTGGCGTCCCGGTTTCATCCACCTTCATCCAAATAAGGCCTGACATTCCAAGCTGCGGTTGTTTTACAAAACTTGTTAATATATCGAGCTCTTTACGAGAATAATTAGAGCATCCTTTTACATTTATTCCAACAACTAATTGAGCATTGTTGAAGACGGAAAAATTAGAATCTTTTACTAACTCATTAAGCTCTACAAAGGTCATATTAAAACGAATATCGGGTTTGTCATTCCCATATTTTTTCATTGCTGTTTCATAGGTTATCCTGGGGATTGATTCAATCTCTTTGGAGTGCACTTCTTTTATTACATGTTTCAACAGTCCTTCAAATACATTTAAAATATCCTCTTGCTCTATGAATGACATTTCACAATCAATTTGAGTGAATTCTGGCTGTCGATCTGCCCTTAAGTCTTCATCCCTAAAGCATCTAACAATTTGATAATATTTATCTAAGCCACCAATCATTAATAGCTGCTTAAATGTTTGTGGAGATTGCGGAAGAGCATAAAATTGACCATGATTCACTCTTGACGGAACAACAAAATCTCTGGCTCCTTCGGGTGTTGATTTGATCAGATAAGGTGTCTCAATATCAGCAAACCCGTTTGAATTCAGATAAGTCCTTACTGACATACTGATTTTATCTCTAAGTAATAATTTTTCTCGAACAGATTTTCGTCTTAAATCGAGATAACGATATTTCATTCTTAAATCATCTCCTCCATCAGTTTTTTCTTCTATAGTAAATGGAGGAGTTTTTGCTGAGCTAAGAGTTTTAATTGAAGTTACTCTGATTTCTATCTCTCCTGTTTCTAAGGCTTTATTTTTCTTCTCTCTTTGTACAACGACCCCTTCTACTTGAATTACAGATTCTCTATTTATGAGCCGTGCTTCTTTCAATACTTGGGCATCTAATCCCTCATTGAAAGCTAGTTGAGTTATACCATATCGATCCCTTAGATCAATAAATGAAAGACTACCAAAGTCTCTGCGCCTTTGGACCCAGCCGCTTAACATTATAGTTTGACCAACTTCCGAAAGTCCTAATTCTCCACAGGTATGAGTACGATACATGATAATAGTTTAGAATACAAAGGTAGAAAAGCAAGAGGGGCTGCGTAGCTTTATCCTTATGGAATTTGATGATGTGTATTTTATGCGCGAAGCAATAAGAGAAGCAGTTAAGGCTTTTGAAGAGGACGAGGTCCCCGTGGGTGCTGTTGTTGTGGCTAATAATAAAATAATAGCAAGAGGTTATAATTTAACTGAAAGATTGACAGACGTGACTGCACATGCTGAAATGCAAGCTATAACCTCAGCTGCAAATTATCTTGGGGTTAAATACCTAAAAGATTGCACTATATATATAACATTAGAACCCTGTACTATGTGCGCTGGGGCTCTTTTTTGGTCTCAAATTGACCGTGTAGTTTTTGGTGCAAAAGATGAAAAGAGAGGGTTCAATGCCCTTGGAATCCAAGTTCATTCCAAAACAGTTGTTACCGGAGGTATTGAAGAAGAGGTTTGTGCTGATTTATTAAAAGATTTTTTTCAATCAAAACGAAATAAGAAGTTATAAATTTTGGAATCCTCGTAAAATCTAGATGCGCCTTAGTCGCATATAAGTGTTTCGGTTGTGTGGGTAGTCGGGAGACTTTATTT
>Ga0257106_1001229_pt1 | contig 13102 bp, 10 predicted proteins | sample LP_taG_3_FD_190177 | JGI IMG/M metagenome (GOLD analysis project Ga0257106, IMG submission 190177) | Marine microbial communities from Northeast Subartic Pacific Ocean, Canada - LP_J_2011_P26_10m | ecosystem: Environmental > Aquatic > Marine > Oceanic | place: Canada: Northeast Subartic Pacific...
CAGTTAATGCATCAGCATCCAATACAACATGATCTATAAAAGCTAAGGCCATTAATACTCTTGCTTTTGTTTCATTGTTAACTCCATTACCTGGACCTATTAAGGCAGAGGTAATTTTTTTATCTTTTAAAACTTCCTGAAATTCTTGTTTATTATTTACCACATTAATTAATTCGACAGAAATTTGTGGTTCAAGAACGCTAACTGCACTTTGATCACAGATAATTTTAACGGCACCAGCGCCAACTCGCATAGCAGACCGTGCAGCTAATCGTGCGGCCCCCGTTTTCGATTTTGGGCCACAATTTACTAAGACCATGCCTCTTAAATATTTATGATCAGCTTTCGAAGGAATAGGGAAACTTGATATCCATATTTCTGGTTTATTAATTTTGATAGTCATATTTAAAATCGTATCTTAAGTAAAAACTCTATCTACTTGATTAAAATAGATATTATCATTCAAAAAGATGTTCTTTATATAAGAATGTCATATTGGCATGTATTCACATTAGTTTCTAGTTCATACTTATGTAAATTTGATGTTGGGAATTGCTTTTTTTTTGATTAAGTTAACCGGCAACATAAATTTAAAGCCTGAAATATGAAAAAAATTGAAGCAATTATTAAGCCATTTAAAATTGATGACGTCAAAGAGGCACTAGAAAAAGTTGGTGTAAGAGGAATGACTGTCGTTGAAGCAGTTGGCTACGGGAGACAAAAAGGTAAAGAAGAAATATTTCGTGGTTCAGAGCATTTAAATGATTTTATCCCAAAAATGAAACTTGAGTTAGTAGTTGATGATGAGATGTTATGGCCTGCGATTGATGCAATAAAAAAAGCAGCTAATACAAACAGAATTGGAGATGGAAAAATTTTTGTCACCAATATTGAAACAGTTATCAGAATAAGAACTGGTGAAACAGGTTTAGACGCACTTTAATTTTTAAATAAGATAAGGGATAAATAATGACAAATTTTAAGACTTACGAATATATTTGGTTAGATGGTTATAAACCTGAACCTTTCATGAGAAGTAAAGTGAAAGCCACTGAAGAAAAAAATCCACCAGACTGGTCATTTGATGGATCGTCCACAAAACAAGCTGAAGGTGGAAGTTCTGACTGCTTGCTAATTCCAGTACAAACCTACTCTAATCCAAATGGACATGATCTAGTTTTAACACAAGTTCAATCTGCAGATCATACAACGCATCCTTCAAATTTTAGAGCATCGGCGGCTGAAATTGTTACCGATGAATGGTGGTTTGGCTTTGAACAAGAATTCTTTTTTACTGACTCTAAAACAGGCGAACCACTTGGTTGGGAAGATGGTATTCCAAAAGAACAAGGTGAATATTATTGTGGAGTTGGTGCTGGTAATGTTGTTGGGAGAAAAATTTCCGACGCTCATCTTCAGGCTTGTCTTGATGTTGGTATTACATTAACTGGAACTAATGCTGAAGTTGCACTTGGACAATGGGAATATCAATGTTTTGGTAAGGGTATAAAAGCAGCTGATGACCTATGGATTAGTCGTTACCTGTTGTTCAAAATTGCTGAAGAACATGGGGTTGGAGTAAATATACATCCAAAACCAAAAACAGGTGATTGGAATGGTTCAGGAATGCATGCCAACTTTTCGAATGAAGCAATGCGAACGGGTGGATCTGAAGATTTATTTTCATCAATGTGTGAAAAATTAGGAAAAGTTCATAAAGAAGGAATTGCTTCCTACGGATCAGATAATGACATGAGGCTTACAGGTCTGCACGAAACTCAAAGTATAGATCAATTTTCATACGGCGTTAGTGATAGAGGTGCAAGTATTCGTATTCCCGTTTATACAGTTGAACATAATTGGAATGGCTATCTAGAGGACAGAAGACCTGCTTCAAATGCTGATCCATATAAAATACTTTCACATATTGTAGGAACTTTAACTAAATAATTGCTTCATGCAGGGCTTTAAAAAATATTGTAAGTGATGTAGGTTAAATTCTTTAATTAATAGGATTTTGATACAATGACTACTGCAATCGAAGCATTAAAAATCATTAGTGAATCAGGAGCTAAATATTTAGACCTTAGATTCACTGATGTAAAAGGTAAGCTACAACACCTAACCATGGATGGAACTATGGTTGATGAAGACTTATTGAATAATGGGACTTTTTTTGATGGATCATCTATTGCTGGATGGAAAGCAATAAATGAGTCTGATATGGTATTAAGACCTGATCTTTCAACCTTAGTCATGGATCCATTTACAGCCCAGCCTACCATGATCGTTTTTTGTGATATTCTTGATGCAGTAACAAAAGAACCTTACGATCGTGATCCTCGTGGAACCGCTAAAAAAGCGGAAGAATATGTTAAGTCTAGTGGCATAGGTGATACTGTATATATAGGTCCCGAACCAGAATTTTTTGTTTTTGACGATGTAAGATTTACAGTGGAAATGAATAAATCTAGCTTTCAGATTGATAGCACTGAAGGTCCGTATAATAGTGATACTAAGTATGAAAGTGGTAACTTGGGGCATAGACCTGGAATTAAGGGTGGTTACTTTCCCGTCCCACCAGTAGATAGCTCGCAAGATATTAGAACTGAATTTTTAGAAGAGTTAAAAAATCTTGGTCTAAAAATGGAAAAACATCACCATGAAGTAGCACCCAGTCAGCATGAATTAGGAATGTTATTTGACACTCTATTAAAACAAGGTGATGGAGTTCAATTATATAAATATGGTGTTCATATGGTTGCAAATTCTTTTGGTAAAACTGCAACCTTCATGCCAAAACCAGTTAAGGGTGACAATGGTTCTGGTCTACATGTGCATCAATCAATATGGAAAGATGGAAAGCCATTGTTTGCTGGTGATGGCTATGCCGGCTTATCTGAGCTTGCACTTTATTACATAGGTGGAATTATTAAACACGGTAAGGCGCTTAACGCATTTACCAATGCTAGCACTAATAGTTACAAACGTCTTATTCCTGGTTTTGAAGCACCAGTAATATTAGTTTACTCTGCTAGAAATAGATCTGCAGCCTGTAGAATTCCTGTTTCAGATAGCCCTAAAGGTAAGAGAGTTGAAGTTAGATTTCCCGATCCAACTGCCAATCCTTATTTGGCATTTGCTGCAATGGTTATGGCAGGAATGGATGGAATTAAAAATAAAATTCATCCAGGTGATGCAACTGATGGTGATTTATATGAATTACCAGAAGCTGAGGTAGCAAAACTACCAACGGTATGTGGATCATTGAGAGAGGCACTAGAATCACTTGATAGTGATAGGGCTTTTTTAACTGAAGCTAGTGTGTTCACTGATGATCAAATTGATGGCTATATTGAATTAAAAATGCAGGATGTTTACGATCTTGAGCATTCGCCTCACCCAATTGAGTTTAAAAACTACTTTAGTGTTTAAATAAATACTATGCCCCCTTTTCTTCTTTTTAAAGGGGGGTTATAATTATTTTTTGTTAATATAAAATAGATACCATGGAACTTACAACTGAACATGAAGAGCTAAAAAGATCCGCAATTAAATTTGTAGAAACAGAAATAAATCCGTATGTAGATCAATGGGAAGAGGATGAAATATTTCCTGCACATGAGGTTTTTAAAAAACTTGGTGACAAGGGTTTTCTTGGAATAACTAAGCCTGAAAAATATGGTGGAGCTGGTCTTGATTACTCGTATGGTGCAGTTTTAAATGAAGCGTTGACTTCTATTAACTGTGGCGGCGTTCCAATGGCAATTGGTGTTCAAACTGATATGTCAACACCTGCACTTGCCAGATTTGGTTCTACACATGTTTGCAATGAATTCTTAAAACCTTCAATTACTGGTGACTTTGTATCTTGTATTGGAGTTTCAGAACCACACGCTGGTTCAGATGTAGCTGCAATCAAAACGACTGCTGTGAAAGATGGTGATGATTATATTATCAATGGATCAAAGATGTGGATTACTAATGGCACACAAGCAGACTGGATGTGCATGCTGGCAAATACTGATAGCGGCTCGACTAATAGACATTTAAACAAATCATTAATTTGTGTTCCATTAAAAGAAAATGGAAAAAGATCTAAGGGCGTTACCATAAACAGAAAATTAAAAAAACTAGGAATGAATTCCTCTGATACAGCAGAAATATTTTTTGATGATGTAAGGGTGCCAGTAAAAAATCTTATTGGTGAAGAAGGTCAAGGTTTCGTTTATCAAATGATGCAATTTCAAGAAGAAAGACTTTATGCTGCTATTGGAAATTATGCTGGCTGCGAAATGGCAATCAATGAAACCATTGAGTACACAAGGCAAAGAAAGACTTTTGGTAAACCAATTCTTGATAATCAAATAGTACATTTTAGATTATCTGAATTAATGACAGAAGTTGAGGCTCTGAAAGCCTTAACATGGAAAGGTATTGAAATTCATGTTAATGGAGGAGATTGCACAAAACTAGCTTCGATGTCAAAACTCAAGTCAACAAGGTTAGCAAGAGAAGTTAATGACTCTTGTTTACAATACTGGGGTGGAATGGGTTATATGAATGAAACTTCAATTTCTAGACGCTTTAGAGATGGTAGACTGGGATCTATTGGAGGTGGTGCTGATGAAATTATGCTTGGTATTATTTCTAAGTATTTAAATATTCTTCCAGGTAAAAATTAATTTACATTCTTGCGACACCAAATGTACTTGGTCTTAATTCTCTTTTATTTGAGTCTGATACAATGTTTAGACATTCAGCAAGAACTTTTCTTGTGTCACGAGGATCAATAATTCCATCGTCCCACAATCTAGCTGTAGCAAATAAAGCCTCACCTTCTTCACTATATGTATCAATAATTTTTTGTTCTATCGCTTTAATCATTTCCATATTTGGTTCTTCTCCCCTTCTCTTAGCTGACTCAACAGCCACTTGAGACATAGTTTTTCCAGCCTGTTCACCACCCATAACACTGAGTTTATTATTTGGCCAAGAAAACATGAATCTTGGATCAAATGATCGTCCTGCCATGCCATATTCACCCGCACCAAATGAGGCTCCAATTCGTAAAGTTATTTTAGGAACTGTACAATTAGTAACGGCTTGAATCATTTTTGATCCATGTTTAATAATGCCCCTACTTTCTTCTCTGGTTCCAACCATATAGCCAGTAGTATTTTGCAAAAATATAAGAGGAATATTTGACTTGCAGCATAGCTGAATAAATTGAGCTGCCTTCACAGCGCCGTCTGCAAATATTGGCCCATTGTTTCCTACTATGCCAACTTTGTATCCATGAATAGCGGCTGTACCTGTTACTGTTTGTTTTCCAAACTCTGGTTTAAAATCTAAATACTCAGAGCCATCAACAATTCTTGCTATAACCTCTCTTACATCATAACTTTTCTTGTAATCAGTCGGCACAACACCAATAAGTTCTTCGGGTGAATAAATAGGCTCTTTGTAATCATATTTTTGAGATGAAACAAAATTATCATTCCATCCAAGATTTTTTATTACATCTCTACATATTTTAATTGCATCATCATCATCTTTGGCCATGTGTTCTGCTAAACCTGAAACAGTATAATGCATGTCAGCACCCCCAAGCTCTTCATCCGTAGCTATTTCACCTAATGCAGCTTTAAGTAATGGTGGCCCCGCTAAAAATATTTTAGATTTATTTTTTACTACGATGACTTGATCAGACAAACCTGGAAGATAAGCGCCTCCCGCAGTAGATGAACCATGAACAATAGATATAGTTGGAATGCCTATAGCGGACATTTTGGCTAAGTTAGCAAAACTTCGTCCACCACGTATAAATACTTCAGATTGTTTAAGTAAATTTGCTCCTGCGCTTTCAACTAAATTTATCATTGGCAGCTTATTTTCTTTAACTATCTCTGCACACCTTAAGCTTTTTTCAACTCCCATTTGTGTCATTGAGCCACCCTTAATACCAGAATCAGACGCTGTAATCATACATCTAATACCCTCAACTATACCGATACCACTTATGGAGTTTCCACCCATAATATTTTTGTCACCGTCATCATCACCAATTTTGTAACCAGCAAGTGTAGAAATTGGCAAATAATAACTACCAGGATCAAGTAGTCTTTTTACTCGCTCTCTTGGTAGTAGCTGGTTTCTTTTATCAAACTTAGGCTTAGCGCGAGAAGAATTATCCGAAACTTTTTTTTCTAATAATCTAAACTCATCGATTAACTCAATATGTTCCTCAGCATTTTTTTTAAACGCTTTGGTGTTAATCATTATTTTTGATTCAATAACAGGCATAATAATACTCTTATATAACAAGAGTATTTTAATAATACACAATGTAAAGAATCTAAAGTATAAAATTGAATATCTAACCTATGCCAAAAAAAAGTAATAAAAAAAAGCCTATAAAAAGGAATCCTGTCAATAAAAAATCTGTCTCTGCGTCTAAATCAAATTATACGGCAAAAGATATAGAGGTTTTAGAGGGACTAGAACCAGTAAGAAAACGTCCTGGAATGTATATTGGTGGAACTGACACAGTAGCTTTACACCATCTAGTTAGTGAAGTTTTGGATAATTCCATGGATGAAGTTGTGGCAGAACATGCCGATAAGGTTGAAATTAAATTAATTAATTCAAATACTATTGAAATTTCTGATAATGGAAGAGGCATACCTGTTGATAAACACCCTAAATTTAAAATACCTGCAGCTGAAGTAATAATGACAACTTTACATTCGGGAGGGAAATTTAGCGAAGGAAGTTATAAAACATCAGGTGGCTTACATGGTGTTGGGGTATCCGTTGTAAATGCGCTTTCAATTAATCTTACACTTGAAATTGCAAGAGATAAAAAGTTTTATATACAAACGTACTCACAAGGTTCACCAAAATCTAAATTAAAAGCTGTTTCTAAAAATTCAATAAAAAAAGGAACTAAAATTACTTTTACTCCCGACCCTGAAATTTTCAGTGACAGCACTGATTTTGATTCATCTATAGTTTACAATATGGCAAAAGCTAAGGCGTATTTAATTCCAAATGTGGAAATAAATTGGAGTTGCCCAAAGGCTCTTGTTGGCAAAGATATTCCTATTTCTGACAAACTTCATTATTCAAATGGTATAAGGGATTACCTAGATACTATTACTCAAAAAAATGACTCTGTAATTGAAGAAAGCTTTTACATTAATGAAAAACTAAATGGCGATGAGAGTATTGAAGCTATAATTAATTGGTATGAATTTTTTGAGCCTATTGCTAACTCTTACTGTAATACCATATTAACCCCACAAGGTGGTACACATGAAAATGGTTATAAACAAGGTATGTTTAAAGCGTTTAAAGACTACTCAAAAATAAAATATGAAAAAAAATCTAATCAAATAAATCAAGAAGATCTGTTTGGATCTTCTGCTTCAATATTATCTATTTTTATCGAGAATCCAGAATTCCAAGGACAAACAAAAGAAAAACTTTCAAGTGTTGAGCCTGGTAAAAATATTGAATTAAAAGTTAGACAACTATTTGAAGCTTGGCTTGCAAAAAGACGTCAAACTGCTGAAATTTTATTTAATTATGCGTACAATAGATCTCAAATAAGACTTCAGCACAAATCAAATCAAAATATTGAAAAGCAGATTAAAAGAAAAAGATTAATGTTGCCTGGCAAATTAGCAGACTGTTCGAGAGATGGTAATAAAGGAACTGAGCTATTCTTAGTTGAAGGTGACTCTGCGGGTGGCTCTGCAAAACAAGCTCGCAATCGAGTAACTCAAGCTATTCTTCCGCTTAGAGGCAAAATTTTAAATGTAATCAGTGCAACAAAAGATAAGATAAATGCAAATCAAGAAATAATTGATTTGATTCAAGCATTAGGTTGTAAACGTGGAGATAAATATAGTTCAAAAGAACTTAGGTATGAAAAAGTAATAATTATGACCGACGCTGATGTTGATGGTGCACATATTTCTACTTTAATTATGTCCTTTTTTTATAGTGAATATCCTAAATTAATCGAAGATGGTCACTTGTATCTAGCTGTCCCACCACTTTATAAGCTATCCAAAGGCCCTAAAGTTTTTTATGCCACTGATGATAAAGATAAAGATAAGTTAATAAAAAATGAGTTTAAAAATTCTCAGAATGTAGACATAAGTAGATTTAAAGGTTTGGGCGAAATGATGCCTGCCCAATTAAAGGAAACTACAATGTCTCCAGAAAATAGAATTTTACTAAAGGTTGAAATCAACAAAGTTGATAAAAAGAAAACTGAAAAAAGTGTAGAAGCCTTAATGGGAAAGAAGCCCGAGCTAAGGTTTAAGTTTATTCAAGAAAATTCTAAAAAAGTAGCTGCAGAAAATGTTTTATAAAATTAAAACTTTTTTGCCATCTTGTCAGTTTTCTCCGTGAACGGCGCTCCAATTAATGACCACAAATTAATAAGTTTTTGCCCCTTTAAGACAGCTTTATTGTGACTAAAATTTAAAAAACCTTCTTTACCATGATAAGCACCTGAGCCACTAGGGCCAACTCCACCAAATGGCAAGTCTTCAAATGCATACTGAAACCCCCACTCGTTCATTACAGCTTGACCAGACGAAGTATCATTTATGATAGTATCAATTTCATTACCATTATCACCAAAATAATAAACAGCTAATGCCTTTGGCTGAAAATTTATGTATTCCACAACCTCATTAAAGTTTGAATATGTTTTAATGGGCATGATTGGTCCAAATATTTCTTCTTTCATAATGTCCATGTCATCAGTTGGATTTAAGATAAGAGTTGGTGGTATTTTATGATGTTCTTGTTGAGTAAAATCTTCATTAGCAGGATTTAATTCCACTATTGTCGCCCCTTTATTTTTAGCATCTTCTATTAATGCGTTTAATCTATCGTAATGATTTTGATGAATTATAGACGTATAATCAGGATTGTTTTTAATTGTTGGAAATGAGTTTTTTACAAAGTCTGTGGCAAGAGCAACAAATTCATCTTGAGACTCACTGGGAATAAGAGCGTAGTCAGGAGCCACACAGATTTGTCCTGCATTAACTGTTTTACCAGTCATAATTTGACTTACACTCTTTTTTAAATTTGATTGATTGCTTACAATTACAGGTGATTTACCACCAAGCTCCATAGTAACAGGTACTAAATTTTGTGCTGCTGCTGCGCATACCTTTTTTCCTACAGCTGTAGATCCTGTATAAAGCAAATGGTCAAAATCCAAAGTTGTAAAGTCTACTGAAGTTTGAGTTCCTCCATTTATAATTACTAGCTCATCTTCAGAAAAATATTTACTAACTAAGTCGGCCATTAGTTTAGAAGTTTCAGGCACAAACTCAGATAATTTCATCATTGCATTATTACCAGCGGCAAACACTTCTATTAACGGTCCTAACGACAAAGCGACAGGAAAATTCCAAGGCGATATAATTCCAACAACACCATAAGGTTGATGATGTACTAGTGCCTTTGAGCCTAATAAGTTAAGTGGAAATCTAGCTTTGCGCTTATCAGGTTTAACCCATGAATTAATTTTTTTAAGTACATGTTTTCCATGTGCTACTGTAGATAATGTATCGGTTAACTGACTCAACTGTTCATGCCTTGAACCAAAATCTTTAGATATAGCTTTGTGAATATTTTCAGAATTTTCTTCTATGAGTTTAACAATCCGACGAATACGATCTTTTCTAGATTCTACGGTTGGATTAAAGCTTTTTAAAAAAGGCTTTTTAAGATTTAAAAGTTTATCTTGCATCGTTTCCAAAGAAGTATCTGGCAAACTATTTTTTATTGAAATTCCACCTAAACCCATAATTTTATTCCTAATTAATATTTGAATTTTATTATATCTAAAATATTATAAATAGATGCACTTTTTATAAGTATTTACTATCTTTGTAATTACTTTTAATATTTAAATATTGATATATTTATATAATTTTTGAATACAACCTAGAAGGATAACTATTTATGTTGGTCAGCATTAAAACTGAAGATAATGTCTCTATAATTACAATGGATGATGGTAAGGCAAATGTATTTTCCCCCACTATGATTGCAGAATTTAATTCATTGTTAGACCAAGTTCCAACAAATAAAGGCTCATTATTAATTCAAGGAAGGCCAGGAATGTTTTCTGCTGGGTTTGATCTAAAAGTTATGATGTCTGGACCTGAACAAGCCGTTGAAATGGTCAAATCAGGATTTACAATGTTAACAAGAGTTTTTTCATTTCCACGTCCCGTGGTAGCAGCATGCTCTGGCCATGCTATTGCACTAGGTGCTTTTTTATTATGTAGTAGCGATTATCGCATAGGCGCCAAAGGTGAATATAAAATTGGGGCAAATGAACTAAGAAATAATATGATTGTGCCGACTCCAATTTTAGAAATTGCAAAATTTAAACTTACTAAATCTCATAAACAACGTGCGTTATTGAACGCTGAAATGTATGCTATCGAAGATGCTGTAGAGCCAGGTTACTTAGATGAAATAGCTGATTCAGACAAAATTTTTCAGATAGCTTTGGCAAAAGCCAAAGATTTAGCTACATTAGCTCACCCACAATACAATGAAACTAAGATTCTTGATCAAGAAGATGTAATTAAAAAAATTAACAATGGTATTGATCAAATAAAAGATGTTGTAGCCAGATAGTATTTATTTAACAAAGGATTTATGTGAGTGATTTAATTAAATTTGAAATTAATAAAAATAATGTGGCCATTTTAACATTAAATGATCCTGGGAAGCTTAATGCTCTTTCTATAGAGATGATTACTCAGATACATAGTAAAATAAAAGATATAAATGAAGATAAAACTAATGCTCGTTGTTTAATAATAACTGGTGAAGGAAAAGGATTTTGCTCAGGCGCTAATTTAGTAGACAATCCTGGGCAAGCAGACTTTTCTAAATTGGATATGGGAGCTGCTCTCAATAGTCATTATCACCCAATGCTTATTGACTTAAAAGATTTAAATATACCGTTTATAACTGCAGTTAATGGCCCGGCTGCAGGCGCTGGCTGTTCACTTGCGATAGTTGGTGATCTTATATATGCCTCAAAATCATCTTACTTTTATCAAGCCTTTAAATTCATAGGACTAGTTCCCGATGCTAGCTCAACTTATGTTCTTCCAAGAAAAATTGGTATGGCAAGAGCAATGGAGCTCTCATTGCTTGGAGAAAAAATATCATCTGAAAAAGCGCTCTCATGGGGACTGATTAATGGTGTCTTTGATCATGAAGATTTTATGACAGAGGTGATGAAGATTGCAACTGAAATAGCAAATGGTCCAACTGTGGCATACAAACTAACTCGAAAATTATATTGGGATAGTTTATCTAATGATTTCGAAACACAACTTTCCGCAGAAAGTGCCGCACAATCAGTAGCTGGTAAAACAGAGGACTGTTACAATGGCATAATGGCTTTTTTACAGAAAAAAAAACCTGATTTCCAAGGTAAATAGTTAATCTAATTTAGAATTATAATTTTCTCTAAACTGCTTATTGAATTTAGTTAAATTGCCTTCTTCGATAGCCTTTCTTATTCCTTGCATCATTTCTTGATAAAAATAAATATTATGTAGCGAAAGAAGCATTCCACCCAACATTTCTTTTGCGTTAAATAGATGATGGATGTAACCAAGTGAATATTTTTCACAAACAGGGTTTTTACTATTCGGGTCTATAGGCTGATCTGAAAGTTTGTATTTAGCATTTCTTACATTAATTGGTCCATTTGATGTGAAGCCTTGTCCAGTTCTTCCCGATCTTGTTGGCAGTACACAGTCAAACATATCAATACCTCTTTCAACTGCTCCAATAATATCTTCAGGTTTACCTACTCCCATTAAATAGTGAGGATTATTTTCAGGTAAAGCGACACATGTGTAATCTAAAACCTTAAACATTTCTTCTTGAGGTTCTCCTACTGCTAATCCACCAACAGCGTATCCATCAAAACCTATATCTGTAAGTCTATTTATTGAATCAATACGCAAATCTTCATAAACACTTCCCTGCACTATTCCAAACAAACTATTCTTACTGTCACCAAAGTATGTCTTACATCTTTTGGCCCAATCCATTGATAACAGCATCGATTTTTTTGCTTCATCATAAGTTGCAGGAAATGGAGTGCATTCATCAAGGACCATTACAATATCTGAATTTAGATTCATTTGAATTTGAATTGAGTCTTCTGGAGACATAAATATTTTTTTACCATCTATATGAGATCTAAATTCAACACCTTTATCAGTCAGCTTTCTTAATTCTGATAGAGAAAATACTTGATATCCACCCGAGTCTGTAAGTATGGGCTTATCCCAATTCATAAATTTGTGCAGACCACCAAGTTCCTTTATCACTTCTGAAGTGGGCCGCAACATAAGGTGATAGGTGTTACCAAGTAGTATTTCTGAACCTGTTTTGATAATATCATCTGTAAAGACACCCTTTACAGTAGCCGCAGTACCTACCGGCATAAATGCAGGTGTATTAATTTCACCATGTAAAGTAGTGACTACTCCCCGTCTTGCATTGCCATCTTTTGCTAAAATTTTAAATTTACTCATTTTTATACAATAAACTTACATCGCCATATGAAAAAAAACGATATCTATTATTGATTGCCTCATTATAAGCCAGCCTCACTTTTTCAGTTCCAGCAAAAGCAGATATAAGTAACAACAAAGATGATTTAGGTAAATGAAAATTAGTTAATAGGACATCAACAATATTAAACTTAAATCCTGGCTTAATAAAAATATCTGTTTCTTCATTATATTCTCTTATTAAGTTATGATTAATAGCAGCACTTTCTAAGAGTCTTAGGGTTGTAGTTCCTACTGCAATTATCCTACCGCCGTTTTGTTTGCATGCATTTATCGTTTCAGCATCTTTTTTTGAGATATGTCCAAATTCACTATGCATTTTGTGGTTTTCAATATCCTCTCTTATAGGAGAAAATGTTCCTGCTCCAACATGAAGTGTAATCTCTACTATCCCACTTATTTTACTTCTAATATTTTCTAATGTTTGAGTATCAAAATGTAATCCCGCT
>Ga0257106_1001231_pt1 | contig 13088 bp, 9 predicted proteins | sample LP_taG_3_FD_190177 | JGI IMG/M metagenome (GOLD analysis project Ga0257106, IMG submission 190177) | Marine microbial communities from Northeast Subartic Pacific Ocean, Canada - LP_J_2011_P26_10m | ecosystem: Environmental > Aquatic > Marine > Oceanic | place: Canada: Northeast Subartic Pacific...
AGGGCAGTACGTATTCACCAGCGCTGAATTTGATTGATTGGAAAACACGTTTAACGGAGATTCCCGAGAGAGATGAAAGAAGACCAAGACGCGATGGAGATTGCTTTGAGAGAAGAGAAGGAGAGTCAGGAGAGTTCTTTCAATTCTTCCTTCTGGAAGCGAAGCAGCGGCAGCAAAGAAGACAAAGAAGATGAACTCGCGACTGCGTTGCGACCGTTTCAAAACCACTTTGCTTCGACTGCCTCTTCTCTGCCTAAAGTCTCCTCCTCCTCGAACGTCGAACAACAACAACGACGAGATGATACATTTGAAGCGGTGGAAATCGTCAGCTCGAAGAGACATGCTCAGATGCAAGAAATCATCGCGAACGATGGGTCGGAGAGAGGGACGTGCGTGGCGATGGGGCCGTTAGGGGTGATTGCGGTTGGATTCGCGGACGGTACGATACGGTTGACGAGAGCGCAACACGCGGAAGGGAAGGAGGAGAAGAAGGAGTATAATACGACGACGATGCGAACGATACCGGCGATTCAGAGAGATGAAGGGGAGGGAAAAGTGTTAGTATCGATCGGTAGTGATAATGGTTCTTTTTTGAGAGTGACCGCTTTGAGTTTTGCAAACAGCGGCGAGTGGTTGGTTTCCGGGCACGACGACGCGTCCATAGCGTTGTGGGACGTGAAGAGGTGTTCGCAGTTGAAACGAGTGAAGGCGCCGCCGCCGACGACGCAAAATATGGTATCATCAGATGCATCCATGGTCGTTGCAATCGTAGCGATGAGTCAAATTCCGAATGCAAGTTCGCAGTGCGAAGTCATCGCTGCGTTAAAGTCTGGGCAGGTTTTGCGACACGAGTTTTCTTGGTTCGGTCCGCTCTTACGGAACAAAACGACTTCATTAGGGGAAAAGACGTTTGTCATTGGAGGCGACGCGCTTCCGGCAAAAAGCTACGCGGTAAAACCTCCCGTTCCCGGGACCGTGCCATGGTTTTGGGGCGACGAAAAATTGAAGGAGCAATTGGATAAAGAAGCGGATATGAACAACTCGGCGCTTTTAGATTCTACGATCGCGATGGATTCGGCGGGTGGCGCCAACGCGACTGAAAGCATTTCCGGCGTTTCGAATTTACTTTCCGAGTTCAACGGTAAAACCAGCACGAGCGCGGCAAACGCATCCGGTTTAGTTTGTTTAACCACTGCGAGTGCGTGTTTAGTAATGCGCTTATATCCGGACGCCGAGGTTGTTGCGAAGATTCCAAGACCGAAAGATGTGGACGCGTCCAAAGTCCCCTACGCGAGGTTTCGACCAAAAGTCGTCTCGTACAAAAATGTAAAGAGTAGCGTTAGCGCAAACAATAGCAACAGTAGTAGAAGCAGTAGCAACGAGGGCGACATGGAAACGAGAGAACTTGCGGTCGTTTGGGGCAATCGGGTCACGATTTGGGAGTTAGGTATTTTATCTCCGGAAAACGTGCTCAAAGTCAATCGCGAGATTCAAAAACAGAAAATGGAAAAGAAAGAAAGTTCGGCAACGGCGAGTTCAAAATCACCCAAAGGGCAATCGGGTGGAAGATGCGTACCTAAACTCCGGCGAGAGTGGCAGCTACCGGAAAATGTTGTGAAAGACTCAGACGGATGTGGGTTGATGTGGTTCGGCGACGAAGTGTTAGGCGTCATTTGCGGACAACGGGTCGCTACGTTGCTCGCGTTTGATGCGAAAAGCAGCTACGGTAAACTTTTAGAGCGCGTCGCGTTGGATGCGCATCCGACCGCAACTTCATTACCGGCACCGTCTCGGGACGCTCCGAAACAACCTCCCTCTTCCGAGCACGTCGTTTGGAGCAGTCACGGTTCGTGCGCGAATCGGGGAGCGGGTGCGGTTATTTTATCCGCCGCGTCTATTCGAGTGTGTAAAATTCTCGGGTGGCGAGAGCGCGCGAATGCGCATCGTAAACTTAGCGACTGGGGTGGTGCTTTTGCAGTGGCGGTGGCGGCGTACAAACAAAGCTTTCGTCGAGACGAAGATGTCGACGATGTTTTCGTCGTCAACGACACTAATAAAGCCGTGAAGAAATCGACGACATCTTTTGCGCCTTATTTGGCCGGAATACCGTCGGATGCGCGAGCTCGCATCATAAATGAATCTCAACTGCCTCAGACGGCCGTAAAATCCGAAAGGGAAGCGGCACGGGAGGTGTGTCTGAAACTCTTGCCACAGTTTCTTCAAGACGCCATGATGGTTGTGCAGGCAACCTCAGGCGAAGACGACCAGGCGCACGTGCACGCTGAATCCGTCGCGCGCGCAACGTTAGCGGTTTGCTTGGCCGTCGATTCGCTCGACAAAATGTACGACCAGTCTATTTACGATCCTTTGATGGAAGCAACGCACGGGAAGGAGGCTTTCATAGAGCGTATCGTTCCGCATATCATCAACGACGAGTTACAAAGCTTACCACCAGAAGTTATGCAGTCTTTAGTCACTCATTTCGCGTCCAAAGGTGAACATGGTATCATCGAAAAGTGCGTTTTACGCATGGACGTGACGAGTTTGGACGTAAATCAAGTGGCGAGATTGTGCGAGACGCACGGAATGTTTGCCGCGCACGCGAGCGTTTTCGTGAGAGCGTTTGAAGATTTTTCGAGTCCAGCCTTTGCGATGTTCGAAGACGCGGTGGAAAGGGTGAAAGACGTCGTGGTGAAATGTAACGACGACGTCTCGACGATGCGTGATAGTTCTCAGGATAAAAAAGACGATGTATACTTTGAAGTTTCGAGAAAGTCTGCCCGAAGACTTTTGCTCTTTGCCAGCGAGAGCATCGCCGGACGATTGTTTCCGCCGAGATTTTCCGAAGATATGAAAGTTCGCAAGCAAAATGAGCTGGATGATCCAGTCCACGTAGCCAGACGCGCCGAAAAGGCGCGCTTCGATTTGATGCGGTTTTTTCTTTCTCAGGACGCGGATAAAAGCGTTCGCGAAACGGCGGCCGAAGTCGCGAAAGGAAAAGACAACGCCGAGCAAACATCAAATGCAAACGCGTTCCGACAGTTTTGGCGCGGCGTTGATTCGTTGCGAAAGAAGCGCTTTAAGAACAGTGATGCACAAAACGTTTCTCCGATGGATGCACTACTAACGTCGTCGCAAATTAGAGAAGTATTCGATACCCCAGACGCGCCGGACCGATTGCTGTTTTTGTTCTCGGTCGAACCGGCGGCGACGACGGCGTTTCTCAAAGATGCGCTTGATTCGTGGGACGCATCCGAGCGCGAGCTTTTTGAAGAAAACGCGAATGACCTCAACAGAACGACAGATCGAATGGCAGCACAGGTGGTATGCGACGCGGCATTGTTTGCGGCGGAATCTATCGAGGAAGAAACAACGTTTACGGCGGAGGAAATACTCAACGTAAGGCTTTTAGAAATTAAAAACAGTCTGCTGACGTTTGCGGCTGCGTTGGTTGGCACCGGACGCGTCTCGGTCGATCGCGATCGGGAATTCGCGCTACTCGAAGCGCTCACGGCTGGACCCGTAAAATCGTTACGCGAGCGGTCAGACGCCGCGTGTCTCATCGTCGCACAAACCGTCGACGATTTGACGCGGCGACATGGCGGCGCGAACGATACGAGCGCTGCCGTCGCGAAATACGCGCAGTCAAAAGTGTTCACATTGCTCTCTGATGCAAATTTTGCGCAAGCTATGACCGTATTACATCTCGCCGAGGGCGACTACGGCGCCGCATTGGAAACTTTAGCCGCGAAAGACGTTTTGATCCGTCCAAATTCAGCCGGATACTTTGCGGACGTTTTACTCGGTTGTGCGCCGGCGGGTGTTGAGGCAGCCAACGAAAACGACGCTGGTCCGGCAGTCGGTCGCGCTCGAGCGTTCCCGGCAGGCGAAGCAAGAGAAGCCTTTAAGAGATCGCTCTTGCACTCGGCGCCGAAAATTGCGGAAGTTAACGCCGCTATCGTCGCTCGATTAGGCGTCGCGCATTTCCCGGATCAGCAAGAAGCTGTTTTGAACGCGCTTTCTTCAAATCCTTTGTTTCAGTTTTGGTACCTGCGCGAAGTTTTAGCCGGCAAAAGCGCCACGGGAGGAGAAGGTCTCTTAGAAGCTACCACGCGTGGTGAGAACGACGACCACCAAACGCTCGCGCGTTTGATTGAAAGATCTGGCGTCAAGGTGACGGAAGAGATGAGCGAGCTGTACGTCAAGTTGATGTGTCAATTCGAGCCGTCGAACGTTTTACCGTTTTTAAAATCGCGCTCAGGTGGGTATCGGTTAGACGCGTGTTTGGAACAGTGTCAAAATTACGGCGTGGTGGATGCGTCGGCGCACATTTTGGAAAAAATGGGACGCGTTGGCGACGCGTTGGATTTACACGTTCAAAAATACGAGCAAAACGTGGAAGCGTTGTCGAATTTACGCAATAATCCAACGTCCTCGACGGTTAATAAAATGTCAAAAGACGTCTCGCGCGGTTTCGCGATGGAAAGTTCAGAATCTCTCGATGCGGCTACCCGGTTATGTCTCCGTTGCGACACGTACAAGTTCATCGAGAGTGAAGCGATGTGGCATCGCTTATTGGATTGCGTCATTTCTGCTCGAATAACGTACGGTTCCTCGGGTCAATTCGTCGACCAGACGCTCCGCGAACACGTCGAACGCATCCTCCACGATACGCTCGAGCGCGTCGCGCCTGAAAAAGTTCTCGGTGACGTCTTAAGAACGCGCGGGAACGAAAGTTTGCGCGAATTGCGTCGCGTTTTGACCGGTATTCTCGAAACCGTCGAAAGCGAGAAAGACGGCGTTCGAAAAGAAGAAAAAGTTTCAGAACACAAAGTCCTCAAAGCTGCGGCTGAGAAATTGTGCGCTTTAAAAAGAGGTCGCAGAGCGAACGACGTGAAGTTAGTCGTCACGCAACAAATGAAGCAATCATCCTCGTCGCCTCTATCTTCATCGTCGTCGCGGCAAAAACGACCGAGGAGAAAATCGTTCACAAAAACGGCGACGACGACTCCAACGAGAACGCAACTCGCTCCAAAAACGCCGAGCAGCCTCAACCTTGCTTCGAGAAGAAAAAATCGATTGTTATAATCAAAAATGTATTGATAGTAATATTTGTACAAAAAACTACGCCTCGTTGTTGTCTTCTTCTTCTTCTTTGTGCGCGACGCGTCTTAATTCGCCTTGTGGGTTTTCGCTATATACAACCTCCACTTCTCCTTCAGCCACGTCTATTCTGCTTTCCGATCGAGCCATCCCATCAAACTTTGGCACAATCCACCCGCCTTTGACTGCTTTTGTCAGAGGCGGAATAAAATCTTGCTTTCTACTGACTAAGCCTTTCAACTCCATCAAATGATTATTCCCGTCCACGAGCGCTCCGTCGTACGCGGCTTTCGCCAACGACTGTTCCGTTCTTCCGCACAAAACTAACGCAGACGTTAAATTTACGATATCTACAATAGCTAACAACATCGCGTGCACGTCCAACTCTTCTTTCACTTTACGCATTTCCGGTAACAATTCAATCAACCTACTCGTCGCCGCTTCCGCGTCGGTCGTTTCGATGACGGAATACGCGATTTTAATCTCCTCGTCTCCGGCTTCTCCGGAATGAAACTTGAACTGTTTCATATCCCCGGAAACTAATTGATACGCGCTCATTACGCTCAAACTGTGCGATTTCGCTCGAAATTGTTTTGCGGCTAACTCGTTGATATCTTTCACCCCTATGTATTGCACTAACATGGCAACGATTCTTCGATCCCACTCCGTGGTCGTCGGCGACTTCAAGTTCAAAGTGTCCGATAAAATCGCCGACAACAACATCCCGCCTATTTTTCTCGGTAAATATCTCTTGTACATTAAAAACGAGTGCGCGATAATCGCGGACATGCACCCCCACGGACGAATGTCCACGAATATCGGCTTCTCCGTCACAATCGTGTTCGATTGTAACGCGTGATGGTCGATGATACCCACGATATTCTTCATCGGAATCGCCGGATTCAACTGCGACTGTTGTTGAAAATCCACCAAGCACACCTTAGACTCTTCCTCGATTAAATCCTCAATCTTCTCCGGCAACGAACAGTTCCAATATTCCAACGCAAACTCCGTCTCGCTGTTAATCTCCGACGCTCTCGCCGCCACTCCTCCGTGCAAGACCGCCGCCCCGATCGCCCCGGCTATGGAATCCAAATCCGTCACCACGTGTCCGCAAAACAACGCGCCTTTCAACTCCTCCGGTATGAACGAATCCGAACTCGCGTCGCCTTTCTTCGGTAATCGAAAGAGTAACTCGTGCGCCGCCGACCATTCCGTCTCCACCGCTTCTTCCAGAGGTGTCTCGTCTCGTTCCGAGTACGCGTGGAAAGAGCGCTTTTTTAAACCTTCCTCGGTGAGAAGCTTTTCCGCGCCCACGCCCATCTTTTTCTCTCTGACTTTATCCTCCTTTTCTTTCGCAACCGGGACAAACGGGACGGTTTCGACCAAAAAAAAGGAAACCGCGATTGCAAAAACGAGAACGAACAGCGAGAGCGCGACTAAGAAGAGTCCCTGTTGTCGTTTTCTTTTTCCTCCTCCTCCTCGCGATGGTGGTGATGATGTCTCCGTCGCAATGGTGAAAGTGGATATATAAATTATTCCAATCTGAAACGAAAGAAACTTTGCCTCCCTCTTTGCTCCTCAAACTCCAGAGCTCTTCTGCAATCGCAGAGAACAACAGAAACACCTTTCGTCCGTGTTTTTTCCCTCCTCCTCGCGTTTTGAGAAGAGCACTGGTCGCAGCGGGAAAGAGAGAGAGAGTGAGAGATTAAAAATGTAAGAAGTTGGGGAAAAAAGTGCAGCCGAATGCTCAAACGACTGCACTTTTATTATGTTTGAACCGTGCCTGACGGACATCGAAATAATCCTCGCGTCCACGGACTGCGTGTTCAAAGTCAACGACACCGTTCGTGGGGAAATTTTAATCAAAGTCCACCGCGAGGACGCGCCGTTACATCACAACGGGATCACGTTATCCGCAGTCGGGTCGGTTCGTTTGCAACTCAGCGAGAAAGATTCCTCCTTGTTGGACCAACTGTTCGCTACCGTAGACCCGATTGAAATGATGGATGTGTGTTTGGAACTGAAACCACCGGGGAAGTTACCGATTGGAACGCACGCGATACCGTTCGCGTTCGCGTTGAGCCCAACTGTGTTTCATCGTTCCACGTATTACGACGGGTATCGAGCGGTTTCGGGTGGGAGCGGGTCGCACAAGCTATGCGAGACGTTTCACGGGCAAAACGTGCAGGTGGTGTACGGCGTGGAGGTGGAAATTATGCGGCCGTTACTCAGCGGAGGGTCGATTTCGACCGGAATGTGCGAGTTTCTGGTCGAGTCCAGAGCGGAGGAGGAAGGGGTGAAGCGAGTGGAGCAGTCGTTGCCGAGGAAATTCGCGTTGGAGAGGTTCGACGAGACGGAAGAGGATTTGAAAACGAAGAAGAAAAAGAGCACATCAAAGGAGGAGGAGAATAGCAGCGATGGAAATGCAAACTTAAAAGAGTTTGAAATACGCGGCGAGCTTTCCAAGACGTCTTACTTTATCGAAGAACCGATCGAAGGATTCGTGGAAATCATCTCGCACCCGCGAAATCGGAAAAACCAACTGAAGAAAATCGAAGTTGAACTCGAACGCGTGGAAACTGTTATTTCCGCCGAAGGAACGAGGTCGACGGAATCTTCTGCGGTCCAGTTTACGCAAATCGTCGACGACGGCGCCGATGTCAGCGAGAACGTTCGCGTGCCTATTCACGTGACGTTTCCGAGACTGTACGCGTGTCCGTCGGTGCTGCATGCGACGTTTAGCGTCGGATTCGCGGCGAAAATCATAGCCACGTTCGATGACGGCGTCGACGACGAAGAGGACGGCAGCAGCAAAACAACGTTCAAGAAAAAAAGTAAGAAGAAAAAAGAGCGAACGAGCTCGATATCGATTCCTATCAGCGTCCATCGAGCGCCAAATCTCGGTTCCCGAGAGAAGACCATACTCTGAGAGTTCCATCTTTGCAAAAATACGCGACAAAAATGGTGGTTCTAGTACTAGCAGTAATAACAGTAGGAGTAGCAGAGATAGTTTAGAGCAGAGCAGTAGACAAACGACCAAAGCGTGTAGTAACTGAATATGATGACTAACACGAAAAGTAGATAGAGTATTTAAATAAAAACAACACACAACGCGCCGATACCAACGCGATACACTATTATTAACCGCTCTCGCTGGTATCGTCGCCCACATCTTCCTCCTCGTCCTCCTCGGAATCGATAAAATCCTTCTCGTACTCGTCGTCCTTCCTCTTCCCACCACCCTCCGTCGTCTTTTGCTTCTTCTTTCTCAACTCCTCCTCCGCGTCCTTCGCTCGCCTTAAAGCTTTCTCCTCTTCCTCTTCCTCCTCCTCCTCCTCCTCGTCTCCTCCCCCACCCCCACCGGGTGCGTTCAACCGTTCGCACGCGTCGATCCAATCTGAATACACGTCGATCGCGGCGGATAAATCGTCGATCGTGCACGCGTATTTTTGTCCGCACACCGAGCATTCCACTAACCCTTTGTATTGTTGAAAGTCCAATTTCGCGGAGACCGATTTGTCGTGATTGCAAAACGGACACGTGAATTGCGTGTCCAATTTCGGTTGGACCTTTTTCGGCGGTGGGGCTTTCGATTTGCGTTTGCCCATCTTATTTTAAAACGTAAGTACCACGCAGTCTTCGTTTGGTAAAAGTGTTCTTGTTCTTCGTTTAGTAGTGCTTAAAAGTCGTCGTCTTCGAAGTAGTAGTAAGAGTGAGTAAAAGCGTACGTAGTTCTGATGTCAATTTGCTCTTTTTTTGGGCTGTCCATCCTTCCAGAAATTCAGATTTTTTGGTCCATCTTTTTTCCATCTTCTTCTTTTGGATATTCTTCAGATATTGTTAAACATCATTTGTGTGAAAAACTCACTCTCTCACTCTCACATTACACACACACACAGACACACATTCTTCGGATCATAAGATGATGAGTTTTTCTTCCGTATCTTCCGCGACGACGACTGCGACGACTACTTCTTCTTCTTCCCTGACAAAAAGATCAGCGAGGATGATGATGATGAAAAAAAAACAATCGTCATCAAAGACGATGATTACCACCATAACGCGAGCGGCGGCGGACCGACCGGAGACGACCAGGGTCCCACCGACGAACCCGGAAGGGATGCCAGTCGTTCCTCCGCAAGACTTAGCCTCTCGACCGAGAAGAAACAGACGATCGCAAACGGTTCGCAAAGCGTTCCAAGAGACCATTTTAACGCCGGATAACTTCATTTATCCGATTTTCGTCCACGACGAAGGCGACGAGAACATTCCGATTGGCTCTATGCCAGGTCAGGATCGATTATCGTTTAAAACTGGGATGATTAAGAAAGTCGCGGAAGCGAGAGCGGCTGGGGTGAACCAGGTCGTCGTTTTCCCGAAAACGCCGGATCGTTTGAAGACGCCGTGCGGGAAGGAAGCGTTTAATCCGCAAGGTTTGGCGCAACGATCGATTTCGTTGTTGAAGGATACGTTTCCGGACTTGGAGGTGTACACGGACGTGGCGTTGGATCCGTACAACACGTTGGGGCACGATGGTATGGTTCGATCGGATGGGGTGATTTTGAACGACGAGACGGTGTATTATTTGTGCCAACAAGCCGTGTCGCAAGCGAGAGCCGGCGCGGATGTCATCTCGCCGTCTGATATGATGGACGGAAGAGTTGGAGCCATCAGACAAGCGTTGGACGACGAAGGCTTTACGCATGTGAGCATCATGTCGTACACGGCGAAGTATAACTCGGCGTATTACGGACCGTTTAGAGAGGCTTTGGATTCGGCGCCGCCGCCCGGCAGCGAAGGGTGGAAGATCCCGAAAGATAAAGCAGAATACCAAATGGACCCAGCGAACGTTCGCGAGTGCTTGAGAGAATCCGCATTAGACGAAGCGGAGGGGGCGGACATTATGATGGTGAAGCCAGCTGGTGCGTATTTGGACATCATCAAGATGTTGAAGGACAACACGACGTTGCCGATTTCGGCGTACCAAGTTTCCGGCGAGTACTCCATGTTGAAAGCAGCCGCGGCTGCCGGGTACTTGAACGAAAGAGCGGCGGTTTTGGAATCGTTGATGGCGATCAAGCGCGCCGGTGCGGACTTGACGTTGACCTATTACGCCATCGATGCCGCGAGATGGTTGCAAGACTCTTAAATTTTTTAAATTATAATAAAAACTAATACTGTTTGGTAAAACAACAAAGGAAGCTAATTTTTCTCTCTTCTATTATTATGCTGCGGTGGTGCACCATTCACTCTCTCTCTTTCTCTCTCTTAAAATCTTCGACCGAAATTAATAGAAAAACCCGAGCACCTTGCCCCCAACCTTGCGGCGTCTCGCTTCCTCGTGGTCCATGATCCCCGACGAAGTCGTCATGACGATGGTACCGAACAAACGAGACGGCAACAAGCGCCCGACCCACTCCTCGATGTCGTGGTGCGACAAATCATATCTCGGCGAGATGACGCCGCACTTGTTGATTCTCCCGTTCAGCTCGACGACAATCTTACCCGCTCTGTGATCGTCGATGTATTCGAACTCGTTGATGTAGCCTGTTTATTTCGTAAAGACAGAATAAGAGAGGGGAAATAATATTAATATTCATACAACGACGAACGACGCGGTAAAAATAGAGACTCGAGCGAAAAGCGCGTGGTGTCCTCTCTCTCACTAGGGCCCAGGGGGAGAGAGATCCGTCCATTTCACCCTCTTTTTCTCTCTCTTTCTCTTTTCTTTCCGCGGCAAAGCGCGCGTGAACGCCGTCGACGCACACCATCTCTTCCTTCGTTCCTCTTCTCGCCGTCGGCGATAAGAAAGAGAGAGCGTTGAAAAGAACAACAACGAAAAGCTCGGGCGAGAGATCCGGGAAAAATTCCTTTAGGGTCCGACGTCCTCCCCGAAAACAAAAAGAACATTACTAAAAGTAAGTACGTACCGTGCTTTTGCATGACTTGTAAGAATTTAATGACCACCTTGGACACCGGGCGGACTAATACCTGACGCTTTCCACGCTTTTCGGCGTTGTACATCGCCTGCGTAATGATGATGATAAATAAAAAGAGAGCGGTTGTGTGAGTACAAAATTTACTCGCAAAAGAGACGACACATCGACACTTTGATGAGAGTTCAAAAGGACTTCTCTCGAGGAAGGCGACGAGTAGACTTTGAGAGCCAACCTTTGACGCTGGCGTCTCTGAAGGCGGTCGTCACGTCGCAGTCGTCGTTCGTCAAAGGCGTTGAAAACGTCTCGAGAAAGCCCCCTCCGGCCCCCTCTCTCGGTTCCGCAGAGAGAGCAAAAGAGAGCAAAAGGAGGAGAGAAAACAAAAAAAAAACGCGAAAATCAACCGCCGAAACTAACGCGCGATGCACCGCCAGACGCGACCATTTCCTTCGCCTCGTCGCGTGTAATTCGCACGAAGAACATTCGTAATCGCCTACCTTTAACGTGTCGTTGAGCACAGAAATTCGGACCATGGTTTAATAAGTATCTACTCGCGTAAACTTAATGACGCTTAAAGTGGGATTTTGTCCGAGTCTTTTTGGGTCTTGAGTTTTTTTGTCTCTTGCGCTTGGAAAAACTGAATTTTTGGAAAAAAGAAGAGAAAAGAGCAGAGTGACAACACAAACGAGAGGGACACACACAAAAGAGCACATAATGTATTCATCCAAAGCGACAAAGCTGGCGTCGGATCGCCGCAGATGGTGGGCTTTGGCGAAACGCGCGCAGATGATGAATCTTTTGGGGAAGAAAGGAGGAGGATTAGGAGGAGGAAAAGGCATGCCGACGTTACCGAATCCAGACCCGAAGAAACGAGAGATTCATTTCCCGAATCTCCATTTGCGCTTGGTCGCACCGACCGAGGAAGCGAGGATGCGAGGCATCGAAGTCGCGACGTTTATAACCACACCGAACGTGACAAAGACAGAAATTAAGACGTTTTTGACGGACGTGCACGGGATTGAGGTGTTGAAAGTGGACACCGCGAATTACGAAGGGAAGAAGAAGAGAAATTTAGAGCGGGGGAATTTGTTTCGGAAACCGGATTATAAGAAGGTGTACGTGACGCTGGGGCAGCGATGGTTTCCTCCGGAAAGGTTTTGCGTTCCGAGTAAATGAAAGTGATATTTTAGATACAGCATGTTAGGTAGTAGCTCATACAACAACACATATAGTTTGATTCGTTATCTCCGTAGCAGAGACGTTTGTATATTACATAGCGGTACAACAGCGTATATTTTACAACTCGCCGCAGTTCTCAATCATAGCTTTCACGCCCGGTTGCGGTTTCGTTTTGTCCAAGGCGTTGATGGCCCACACGATGTCTTCACCAGATACGACTTCCCCAAAAATTGTGTAGTGCGTATCCAAATGTGGCGCCGGCGCGACGACTATTGAAAAGTGGCCCGTGTTTGTATTTGGACCCGAGTTGGCACTCGAGAGGAGTCCGAATCGATCGTGTTTTAAGCTATGTAACCCGTAGTCGTCGTCGTCGAATCTTTCCACGCCTTTTGATTTTACAGGGCCAGTTTGATCTATAAACTTATCGAGAATCCTATAGAAATGGGATCCTTTATAGCCGTCGTCGTTTAGGCCTTGATTTTTGAGAAGCGCTCGAAACGCGTCGACGTGATTTGGACAGTCTTCGGCGTACAATATAAATTCTATGCGACCGCGAACGGTACTACCAATAGAAACATCAAAGAACGCCTTCACGTTCCCTGCTTTCATCCTTTGTTTCCTCCTCACCTCCTCTTCTTTCCTCTTCTCGCCTTGCGCGGAGAAGAACTCTTCGTTGGTATACAACGCTCCAGACGTCCATCGCACGTCCATTCCTTCCGACATCTTCACGCGCATAGCGCCGTTTGGCTCTTGTTTTTTCAACCAACACTCGCCAAACTTCCGTCCAGAACATCCGTTCGACCTATCGCCGCAAAACACGAACGCGTTGCACCCCTCGGTCGCCTCGCACGCTCGACAACATTCGTC
>Ga0257106_1001232_pt1 | contig 13086 bp, 10 predicted proteins | sample LP_taG_3_FD_190177 | JGI IMG/M metagenome (GOLD analysis project Ga0257106, IMG submission 190177) | Marine microbial communities from Northeast Subartic Pacific Ocean, Canada - LP_J_2011_P26_10m | ecosystem: Environmental > Aquatic > Marine > Oceanic | place: Canada: Northeast Subartic Pacific...
CCCGTGTTTTTTCCTTGCTCGTGCGACTGGCCCTCTGAGAGGCCGGGGTGCGAAGACGAGCGTTCGAGGACGCTCGGGGTGAGTCTGTTGGGGTCACAAGACGAACGCGCGGTGCGATGAAGCCCCGGTGCGAGTCGATGTGTGGACAAAGAGGGCACGCACACGGTTCAAAAGCCAGACGAAAAAGAACTCGGCTCGTTGTTGATTCTCGCGGGCTCTTCTGTCTCAAACTTTTTCACTTGACAGCGCACCGAGGCCTCTGCGTACCATGGACGACGACGGCGAAAGCACGGCGGAGTACCTCCACAAGGAGCAGATGTACATGGACCGCCTCGAGAAGCAAGTGAGGATGGTCAAGGCGCAGATCCCCAGCCGCGGGCCCTTGAAGAACGGACGGAAAACCGTAGAGGAACTCTTCGAAGCCGTCAAAGCCAGGGACGAGAACCACGAGGCTCTGGACAAGGCGGGGCTCATCTGGTACGGCAAAGAGTCGCCGGACCCGAACAACGACAAACGTCGCGTCATGTACGGCACAGAGCTGCCGGACAACGGTCGCGTCTATCGCAACACGCTCAGACCGGACTGAGTCGGACTAGTACACACGCTAGCTAGCTCTATTCCCGAGGCGAGTGCCCGTCGCCTCGCTCCGCCTTTGACGTCAAGAGTCTCTGTACTCCCTCGCTCGCTCCGCGGCGCTCGCCCTCTTGACCCTCACCGCGTGCTCCCGAACCATCGCACCCGTCACGCGCGCCAACCCTTCATGCGCGCAGAGCGCCGCCTGGAACCTCCTGAACGTGATCACCCTCTTCCCGTCGCCGTCCACCGAACAACTCGAATCCACGAAGGCGTCCACCAGCGCATCCTCCGGTACGACGCGCTCCTTCCCCTTTCGCTTACCCACGTTCACCGCGGCCGCGCGTACCGACGCCCTGCACCCCTCGACGTCCCGCGGCGTGAGGTCGGAGTGTTCGAACGCGGCGCCCCTGATTTCATCGAGACACGCCGCGTATATCGTCGCGGCTCGGAGGCCGGGGCGGAGTCGGTCGAATGCCACCGTCCTCTCCTCCGTCTCCCCTGCCTCGTTGTCGTTCGTCAACGCGTCGATCCCTACCGCGGCATCGAGCGCAGCTTTGACGACGGCGAACGGCACGTCCGGGCATTGCAGCCGAAGGGCACTGTGCCAGTCCTTGGCGGACAGCTGTGCATCCGCGTTCCCCCACGCCTCGTCGCAATCGTGGAGGAAGGCCATGGTGTTCCTCGTGGTGGCCGATACGAACGACCACTCCCTGCCGGCGACGTGCCTGCCCAGGTTGACCGCCTGGAAGTACTCCGCGGCGGCTTCGATGTGCGTGTTCGGGTTGGCGCCGCGCGGGTCCTTCACCGCGGCGCACCGGGCGGCGTGCTTCAGCGCCTCGCGGAGGTAGAGCTCGAGATCGTGAGTGGCGAGGTACTCCGCCGAGGAGACGCGCTGGCGCTCCTCCTCGGCGACGCGGCGCGCGCCGAGGGGGACGTCGCCCTCGCGCGCGGTGAGGTCGAACCCCGGCATCGCACCGACGGGTCGATGACGGTCACCTCGCCGAGTGCTCTCGGCGGAGTGAGCGCTCGGGCTGTGCGAACCTCGTTCAAAACAATGGAAGCCGAGTCAGCGATGTCTCAAGCATTCACATTCACGCGTACCCGGCACCATGACACGCGCCCCGTTCGCGATACTCATCGCGCTCCTGTGCGTCGCCGGCGCCCACGGGGTCGAGCTCCGGGGAGGAGACGACGCCACCGCCAAACCCGCGCCCGTACCCCTCGTCATGTGGCACGGCATGGGCGACAACTGCTGCGACCCGGGCACGATGGGTCGCCTCAAGAAGTTCATACAGTCATCGATCCCCGGGTTGTACGTCCACAACGTCATGGTCGGCGGGAGCCCCGCGGCGGATACCATGCACGGGTACTTCGGCAACGTCAACGACCAGGTCGCCGAGGCGTGCGACCGACTCGCGTCGATCCCCGAGCTCGCGAACGGCTTCCACGCCATCGGGTTCTCGCAAGGGTCACTGTTCATAAGAGCGGCGATTCAGCGCTGCGCGGACAGGCTCAAGGTACGGACGCTCGTCACGATGGGCGGCCCGCACCAAGGGGTCACGTCGCTGCCCGGGTGCGACGTCTTCTCGCCGAACGACCACGCCGGCGCGTTCTGTCGCGCGGCGGAGGCTGCCATCGAGGCAGCCGCGTACTCCCCGTTCACTCGGTCGTCGGTGGTGCAGGCGCAGTACTTCAAGGACCCGAGGGCATTTCACAAGTACATCGAATACAACCCGTTCCTGCCGGACATCAACAACGAGAAGCCGGTGCGGAACGAGACGTACAAGGCGGCGTTGAGCTCGCTGGACAGACTGGTGCTCATACGGTTCACGGAGGATACGGTGGTTGAGCCGCGGGACAGCGCTTGGTTTTCGAGCTTTGAGCCCGGGAACCCTCCGGGTCCGTTGGTTCCGATGAGAGAGCAGGCGATGTACACGGAGGACTGGCTGGGTTTGAGGGCGCTGGACGAGAGCGGGAGGTTGGTGCTGGCGGAGTGCCCGGGGCAGCACATGTGGTTCACGGACACGTGGCTCAAGGAGAATGTGTTGGACGAGTACCTTTACGGCCCGAAAATAGTTAGCTCGTGAGTGACTCCTCGATCATAGTCTATGCATGACACGCAGCCGTCGTCATCTTCGCGTCACGCGCTTGAGCGTGTCCATGGAGACCTCCTTCCTGCACACGGGGCACTCGCCGTTGTCCTTGGGCGGGGTCATGTTGCACACCGACACCACGCACCCGAGGCAGAAGCTGTGCCCGCACCGCGTCTCCACCTGCACCACGCCGTCCTCTTCCCACCCGAATAGGCAGACCGGGCAGCTTCGCTCAGGGTCCTTGCTGCTCGTGCGCACCAGCGTGGGCATCGCCTCCGCACGCTCCTCGTCGGACATCGACCTGTGCCCCTCCAACGTCAGGAGCCGCTCGTCGTCGCCCTGCCTCCTGAACACGCCGCGGCAGAGCGATCGCGTGAGGAAGGTCACGTCGAAGGACTCGTGGATGCCGGGCGCGGGTCCGTCGGTCCACGCGTGTGGGTTTAACGGGACGAAGACCGTGAACCGGAGGTGCACGCGGTCGTCGGTCTCAGTCATGTTGGCCACGAGCACCTCCTCCGCGACGACGTACGACCCTTTCCAGATGACACCTCGCGGATGGATGATCATCTCCCGCACCCCGCTCCATTCGACGTCCACCTGCCAGGTGCCGAGGCAGCTCTCCGGGAGCTTCGTCGTAGCCTCCGACGCGCGCGACCGGCCGAACCCACGGAAGCAGCCCGAGCCTATGTCGGGCGGCATCCAGGGGTTGGTCCAGGTCATGCCCCCGATCATGTTATGGAACCCCCCGTCCATCTCGGCGGCGCGCGGTCGTGGTGTGTGCGAGAGCGATGACGAGGTAAAAGTAACAATTAAAAAAATGGGCTATCTACTCGGCGGGCACGATGGCATCGCAGCCGTTCACCATGGTGTTGGCGCCTCCAAGCCCGCACCCCGCCACGTCCTTGAACAACGCGTCGGGACCGGTATCGCTCAGCCTCAGCACGGTCACCTCGTACGTCACGGTGGCGCCGCCCGGGATGAGCGCGTACGGCGACCGCACCGCGATTGAGCCGAAACACTCCGGCACCTCAAACGTCCTCACGCCCCCGACCCGCATGCCCTCCACGCCGATCTTCAGCCCCTTGGGCTGCCCGGGCACCGGGGTGATGAGGTCGTTCACCTTCACGATCACCGGCCGGGCCGCCGCGGGCTGGACCGATTGCTGCGTTCCGTTGGTGAAGAACTTCTCGCCGCCGAGCGTGGTGTCCACCATCGTGCCATCTCCGATCGTCGCCACGTAGTTCACCAAGAGGAGGTCACCGGTCTTGGCCGCCTTGGATCCGAACCCTTCCTTATCGGAGACGATCGTGATGTCCTCCGCGCGGGCGGGACGCGCCGGGAGGAGGAATCCCGCGCCCACCGCCAAAGCGGCGACGGCACGCCGGCCCATCATCTTCGCGTCCGATGGCACGTCATCTGATGGGGCGTCTTCGCGCGCGGCGGAGGCGCGGGCGGGGGTGGCGCGACGAGCGACGCGGGATCGACGCGGGGACGCGCGGAGCGAGACCGTCGCGGTCGCGGGCGTGAAGGTGGAACGGGCGATGCACGCCATGTCGTGGAGCGCCTGTGGCGAAGTGATGAGCTTATCCGCAGTTGGCGTCGCCTTTCAACTGACAAAATCGAGACGTGCAATTCCAGATCGACGGGCGCCGGTCGGAGGCCAGGCACGATGAAGCGCGGGGTCGCCAGCGCCGTGGCTCGGCGGGCCTGGGACTACCTGCGGTACGACTTCCGCGAGATCGTGTGGCCGAGGCCCATGCCCGATCCGCCCGGGAAGTTCCCGCAGATCTCGAGCATGAGCCCCGGGGAGCACCTGAAGTGCTGGCGGGACGGCATTGGCTCGTACCTCGATGGGTGGCGGTGGTACAACGGCGAACCCAAGAAAGAGCGCGTGGCGCGGCTCGAGCGTGAGCGGCAGGAGCGCATCGCGCGCGGGGAGTCCGAGGCGGAGCTGGACGCGGGCAGGGCCGATTGGGATCAGGACCTCGACTGCTTGACGGAGGAGCTCGAGGGGGTGGTCAAGGCGGGCAAGCGCGTCGGGACGGAGGCGTGGAAGGTGCACTTCAAGCACTTTTATAAATCCCGGATGACGGCGTATAGAGACGGCATCAGGGAGTTCATCGAGGGATACAAGGAGGGACGGGATGAGGCGTTGAAGCCGATCGAGCTGACGGAGGAGGAGGAGGAGGAAGCTCGGACGGAGGCTGCGCTGTTGGCCGCTGAGCTCAAACGGAGGCAGGCGGCCAAGGCGGCCAGGCATGTGGAGCAAGGGGGTGTGCAGAATTCCGAGGCGATGTCCACGGGGTCCATGACGCAGACCGAACGTAGCGGCAATTAGAGTAGTAGCGTCGCGGCGGTAGTCGCGTTGGTTGTGAAGCCACATGATTATTTGATAACTTTCCTCGGCGGTTTCCTCATTCTTCAAAGCGCCTGGACGCATCGGAGCAGAAGACGGGGAGGATGTCGCCCCCATCCCCCTCGGGACAGCGCAACAGCTTCATCGGCAACATAGCGGCTTCCGCGTTCTCCTCTTCCTTCGCGGAGGTCGTCACGATCCCGCTGGACACCGCCAAGGTTCGGCTTCAGCTCCAGGCTGGCGCATCGGGACCTTTGAAATACCGGGGTTTGATCGGGACCTGTGTGACCGTGGCGAAGGAGGAGGGGGTTAAATCACTGTGGAAGGGCATCGGGCCGGGCATCCACAGGCAGGTGCTCTTCGGCGGCCTGCGCATCGGCCTCTACGAACCCATCAAGGACTTCTACGTCGGCAAAGACCACGTGGGCGAAGTCCCTCTCCATCTCAAAGTCGCCGCGGGTCTCACCACCGGCGCCGTGGGGATCACCATCGCGTCCCCGACCGACCTCGTCAAGGTGCGAATGCAGGCGGAGGGTAAGTTACCCGAAGGCGCGCCGCGCAGGTACCCCAGCGCGTTCAAGGCGTACAGAATCATCGCCAAACAGGAAGGAGTCGCGGCGCTGTGGACGGGTCTGACGCCAAACGTGGCTCGAAACGCCGTCATCAACGCCGCCGAGCTCGCCAGTTACGACCAGGTCAAATCAAGCCTACTATCCGCGGGGATGGACGACGGGGTGCCGTGTCATATCCTGTCGGGTCTGGGCGCTGGGTTCGTGGCGTGCGTCGTGGGCTCGCCGGTGGACGTCATCAAGTCGAGGGTGATGGGATCGAGCGGACTGTATTCTGGATTTGTCGACTGCGCGGTCAAGACGCTCAAGGCGGAAGGGCCGTTTGCGTTCTGGAAAGGGTTCCTGCCGAACTTCGGGCGCCTCGGGAGCTGGAACGTGGTGATGTTCCTCACCCTGGAGCAGGTGCGGAAGGCCATGCGTGAGAACGACCTCATGTGAGACTAGCTAGCGGTGAAGCGACGAATTTAATTTGGAATTTAGACTCCATTTCAAAGAACACCACCCCTAATAGCTAACGCGAAGTAGCCACTACGCGATCGCCCTAAACCCGCGTGACGGATTTACTCGGAGGCGGCACGCTTCTTGGAGACAGCCTCGGTGCCTGGATTGGAGAGAGGAGAGAGGGTGGATTGGTCAGCGGCGTGTTTCTCAATGCGAGATCTCGAGTAAATCGAATGTATCTCGGGGCTGATTCGCGCCCTGCTCCGAGGGTCCGCGACGAGCCGAGCGCGAGCCATGGCCCGACGCGACGACCGATCCGGGGTCCCCTCGCGTAGGGAACGCCGTTCTCAGCCGTCCGATGCCGGGTATCCACGGCCACGTCCGCGCACGGCCCGCGGCTGCCTTCGTCGCTGTGCTTTTTTTCATGCTTGGGACCCTAGAAAGATGGGACGCGCGTACTCACCCTCACGGAAGCCGTTCTTGAAGCGGCGGGGGAGGTGCTTGAGGTACCTCATGCGGCCGGTACCGGTGGTGCGGCGGCCGATCGCCTTCACGGACCAGTTGTCTGAGAGAAAGAAAGGAAAGGGAGGTCGCGTCAGCGTACGGTCCGGCATCGTCGGGGGCGTCGTCGCCAACCCTCGGCCATTGCGGTCCGTTTCGCGGTGGGAGGAGGGATCCGGCGGGGTACTCACAGTTGCGCTTGCGGGCGGAGGGGTAACCGCACGCGCCGCAGGTGGACTTCTGGATGTGGTAAGCACGACGTCCACACCTGTTGGGGCATCGAGGATGCGATGGTCAGTCGAGTTCCGGGTTGGGACGGAGGTCGCGGCGTTGAAGAAACGGGGATGCCGCAGTAAATGAAATGGGGCCGGGTCTGTACGTACCGCCTGCAGAGAGTGTGCGACTTGTTATGACGCTTACCGAACGAGCCGGTACCCTTTCCGATCTTACCCATGCTGGTACGTTAACGACGTGGGCTATCAACGACGCGTGTGCGCGTTGTAAAAGGGCGAGTACCGGCCGCGATGCCCGGCTAAAACCAAAAAAACTCGACAAGCAAAAACCCTAAACTGCAAAATTGAGTTTGTGGGCCCAACTTTTAACCTTTACTTTTTTTTTGGAGACTAAAAATTTCTACTCCGTCGCCTGCTGCTCCTCGCCTCCGTAAAACTCGTTGAAGTTTAACCTCAAACGCAGCTCGTGCAACTCCGGATACGTCCCGACCCGCAGCTTACTCTCGATCACCCGTAACACGTACGACCGGGCGCGCCTGAACGCCCCAGCCAACCGTTCCGACTCCTTCTCGGAAACCGGCTCGTACCCAGCCGCCGAAGCCGCGAACGCCGCGGTGACGCCGTCCACGACGAACCCAGGGCCCACGTCGACGTCCTTCACGGCGTCCCTCGCGTCATCACCCGCGCGTCGTTGAGCCGCGGCGAAGTCGCACGCGATCCCGAGCGCCGCGCGCACCTGGCCCGCCAACAGCGTCCACGTCGGGTCGGGCGACGCGAGGCACTGTCGACACGACGCGTCGAGGAACTTTTCGTGCGCGGCTCTCGCCTCCGCCGGTGACGTGGCGCGTGCCACGTCACGCTCGAGCTCCAGCCACGCGTGGTGCAGGACCCGCCCGATGACGTGCTCGTGCAGCGCCTGGGTGAAGTGACGGAGCTCGGTGAGCAAGGCTTGCGCGTGGAAGCCGCCGCCGCACCAGCTCGGCGCCCGTCGAGCCTCGGGGGACCAACCCGCCCGGCTCGCCTCCTCCACGGCGGCGCGCGCGCGCCTCAGCTGCAGGAGAAACGTGGCGCACGCGTTGTAGCGGTCCGCGCAGCTCTCCGGGATGACCAAGGTGAGCGGCCACGGGGTCTTGACGGAGAGGCGGAGGCGGCCGAGCGCCTCGAGCCTCGCGGCGCCCTCGCCGCCGCCGTCGCCGTCGCCCGATCCGCCCCACACCGACCGCCTGCGGTTACCCACCGCGCCCATCTGCGCCGTGGGGTTGAGCGGCGTCGGTAAGACGTCGATGGACACGTCGCGCGGGTCCGGTAAGTCGCCGGAGCCGTCCGCGGCGAACGCGTCGGCGAGAGCCGCGGTGAGCTCGGACGGATCCGCGAGCCCGATCCCGTCGCTTTCATCCTCCGGTGAGCTCTGACCGCCACCCCGGCTCTTCTGCCCGACGCTATCCAAACGTTCAAACACGGACGCCGCGAACGAGTGCGCAGCCTCACCGGCACCCCCGAGGAACACCGCGCGCAACGACGCGAGGTGCGCGCCGAGGCGCCAGTCCCCGCGGAGGCGCGACATGAGCGCTCGGTTAACCACCGACGCTCGCGCTCGAGCGGGCTCGACGGCGGCTCGCGCGATGAGCGCCGCCGCGGGGCACGTCGCCGGGGACCTAGCCTCCGGGCTCGTCCGTAGCCACGCGTCGAGGTGCGCGGCGGCGGCGATGGACCGCGGGCGAGTGAACGGTGTCCCGCCCCACTCCGCGGCGTCGCCGACGAATGCGTCGAGCGTAGTGGTGGATCCCGCGACGCCCGCGCTCACCAGCGACCGCGCCTCAGCCTCCGCCGCCTTGCGCGCCATCCCGGCACCGACGATGAACCCAGGTGCGTCGTCGTCCTCGGGGCCTTTGGGAGGGGGGCACGGCGTCAGGGTCGCGCCGCTGAGCAGTCGCACGCTCTCATCCGTCGCGACGTTGTTTGCGACCTTCGCCGCGTTTTCCTTGTCGTCGCCGCCCTTGTTGCCCGGGCTTGAAGTCTCCAGCGCGCGCCTGATCGCCTCGCAGAAATCGACGCAGAGGTGCGAGTGCATCTTCGGAGCCTTCGTCGGCCCGGACTCACGCCGTGAGCCGGGCCTCGTGCCGTCTGTATCGTCGTCCACCCTCGCGCCGCCGCCGCCCCTTCGAAGGAGCCGAACGGACTTGCCCGCCGCCAACAGCTCCTCCACGTGAAGCCTCAGAAACTCCGGCACCAACACCCCGCCGTCGACACCCCCACGGCGGAGCACGAACCCGCCCTCCCAGTGCGCCTCCGTGCCCACCGCGTTCACGCCGTGCTCCGGCCCGGCGCGCACGAACAACTCCCCCGCCGGGTCGTGAAGCTCCCCGGACTCCAGCCACCGGTGCGTCGCCGCGAGGTACGGCTGCGACGCGGAGCATAAAAGCCTGAGCGACGCCACGAACCCGTCGCCGCCGTCGCTCGCGCCGATACCACCGGCGCAGGACGTCGTCTGGTGCGCGGCAGCCGCGCGGTGTAGCGCGGTGAGACACCGAGCGGCGTTGGAAGCGGGCGAATCGCCCCCTTCCCCCGCGAGACCCGTCGCCAGCCGCGGCGGCAGCGCCACCGCCGCGAGCGAGTCCAGCACCCTCGCGCGCGCCGCGACGGACCGGACCGCCGCGCGAAGCTCCAGCAGCGTCGGCGCGCCGGCCACGTCCCCGACGCCCAGCCCCGCCGCGCGCTGCAGCAGGGGCGCGAGCGTTTCCCTCAGTTCTCGCACGTGGCCAGTCAACGCCGCGGCGAACGCGCGAACCGTCGGACCCGCCCCGCCTCCCCCGGCGATCTGTTCGTACCCGGCGACGTACGCGGCGACGGGCGCGGGCGTCGCGAGCACCGCGCCCGCCGCACGTTCCACCAGGTCCAGCGTAGCCGCGGCGTCCGCGGCGCGCTCCAGACCGGCGGACAACGCCGCCGGCGAGAGGTGCGGCACCGCCACGCCCGGCGCCCTGCTCGCGGGCGCCGCGCCGACCAGCGCGTGCATCGCGGCGCCGACGACCCTGGACTCGGTGGACCCGTCCCACGTCTCCACGAGATGCGCGCCCTCGCGGCTGCGCGCGGCGGCGAGCGCCGGCAGCAGTCGAGCCGCCGCCGCCGCGACGGTATCGCCCGCGCCGCCACGGATCCCCCGGGCGCGCGGGTCCCACTCCCACGCATCGGACGCCGCCTCATACGACGTGGACGCGGGGGTATCGTCCACCTTCAGGTCGCTCCACCTGAACTCGGGATCGAGCGAAGGAGCGGCGTCCGCGTGTGTGGAGCCGTCGATCGGTGATGCAAAGTCGTCTTCGGCGTCTTCCGTCCGCGTTCGCCCGTCTCTCCTTCGCTCGGCGACGGCGGCTTCCACGTCGAGCCGGAGCGCTTCCGCGCGCGCCTCCTCTTCCTCGTCGTCGGTCCAGTCGCTGAGCGTGGAGTCGGACCCGGCGTCGACGTCTTCGTCCATCGGCGACGACGACGTCGGGTCGGCGTCTCGTTTGTCGTCTTCTTCGTCGGATGTCGCGTCGACGGCGCCCATGTCGTCCTCGCCCAGCGCCGCCATGGCGTCGATGTGCGTGTACTTCGTCTGCAGCGGGTTCCTGCTGAGCTCGAGGAGCAGGGAGATGATTCGCGCGTGGGCGTCCGGGGTGTCCGTGCGCCACTCCGCGCGACGGAACCGCGCGACAAGCATGTCCAGCGCCTGCTGCTTGTCCAGCTGCGCGTGGATGCCGAGGCGCTCGCGCAGGGCGTCGAGCGCGTCGTCGACCTTGTACGGGTCGGTGTCCGGGAACGTGTGGTGCCGCGTGTGATACATGCAGTAGTTGTGGGCGATGCCGAAGTTCTCGTCGCGCTCCTGCGAGGGATGGGACGGGGGTCCGGTCAGTCGGGCTGTCAAACATCGGGCGAGATCTCGTGCGGGCCGAGTCGGGGTTGGGGGGTATCGGGGAGGGATCGCGCGCACCTCGACGTCGACCAGGCGCTTCACCATCTCGCCAAGCAGCGCGGAGACATTCTCCGCGCGCTTGGCGCCGAAGCTCGACGCCATGATGGCCGCGCGACCGCCTTCTGGTGCCCACGAGTTTGAAATGGCGCTTTTATTTTGTGGATTTCTCGTGGTTGAAAAAAATGAAATTTACTCGTACGACGTCGAGGGGTCGGGCGTCTCCGGGGAAGCCTCGGTGGCCTCCCTGTCCTCCTCCTCCACATGCTCCCCCACACCGCCTTCGTTCATGTCGTCGTCACCCTCACCGTCTTCCGTCTCACCCCCGGCCCCGTCGGGAGTACCCTCCGCGTCGAGAGTCTCGCAGAGCTTAGTGGCCAAGCCGACCATGTTCCACAGACCCACCAGCCCCAGCTTAAGCCTCTCCTTCACGGTGCTGATGCTCAGGAACGACGGCGCCTCGTTCTCACCACCCGGCGCGAAACCCCCGGGCAGCGCCTGGGTGGTCTGCGCCAAGGACCAGCTCAACGCGTCCGCGTCGACGTTCTCGTCCAGCGGGACGCCTCCCGCGAGCTGGTGCAGGAACATCATCAGCTGCATGTGGTTGGCGGACCTCGGTGTTCGGTCCGCGCGCATCTTGTTGATGGCCTTCACCGTGGTCTTCGATACCTCGTGCGCCACCTTCTTGACCAGCTGGATCAGCATGGGCATCAACGTCGCATCCTCCTGCGTCTCGATTTGCGTGAAAGTATCGCGCAGATTGTCCGGCATGATGACACGCAGGTCCGGGCACGGGACCAGGTCTCCGTCGTCGTCCTTCAGGTACCGCACCGTCGCGAGGGCGTAGCCGTCTTGGACCCGCGACGAGAGGACGCGGATACGTCGTCGGCCCACGATTGTGACGTGGAAGCGTCCGTCCGGGAGCGGGTCGCATTTCGTGATCTCCACCTCGGACCCGAGGCTCTTCATGCCCCCCGCGCCGCGGTCGTACTCGACCATGCCGAACCGTCGGTTACCCTCCAGCGCCCGTCTGACCAGCAGCCTGTACCTCGGCTCGAAGACGTTGAGCTGCATCTTCTGGTGGGGGAACATCTCGGACATGACGAATATCGGGAGCAGTCCCTCCCGCGCGTCGGGGGCGCCGTCCGTGCTCAGGGTTCCCGCCGCCTCCTCCGCCGCGCGCTCGCGCCTCGCGGCGAGTGTCGCCGGGAGTAGCTTGGATATGACGCCGGCGAGCGTGATGTTCACCGGGATCTGCGTACATGACCCGACGAGGAGCACCGTCCGGCAGACGGGGCACGTGTTCCGGACGTCCACCGCGCGCGACAGGCACTCCTTACAGAAAGTATGTCCGCAAGGCGTGGTCACCGGGTCCAGGAACACGTCGGTGCACACGTTACACTCGAGCTGCTCACGAAGCTCGTCGTCCACCCCGGCGTGATCCTCCACAGCGGCCATGTCGTAGCTTACGTGGGCGCCCTAAAGTGACGTACGAGGATCTCAATTTTACAAAGTCGGAAAAACTGAATAACCAAAAACTAACTACATGAGGCCGTTCGCCCGCATGGCCCCCTCCATGGTGTTCTTGAGGAGGATTGCGATGGTCATGGGACCGACACCGCCGGGCACGGGGGTGATCGCGCCGGCCACCTCCTTGCAGGACTCAAAGTCCGCGTCGCCAACCAGCCTGTACCCCAGCTTCTTGCTGGCGTCGTCCTTGGCGTTGATGCCGACGTCGATGACGGCGGCGCCGGGCTTGAGCCACGAGCCTTTGACCATCTCCATCCTGCCGCAGGCTGCGATGACGATATCGGCCCTGCGCACGATCTCCTCAGAGTTTGGGGTCTTGGAGTGCACGATGGTCACGGTGGCGTCGCGCCTCTGCAGGAGCATCGCGGCGGGGATGCCGACCACGTTGCTTCGGCCGACGACGACTGCTTCTTTACCGGCGATCTCGATCCCGCTGCGTTCCAAGAGCTCGATGCATCCGCGCGGTGTGCACGGGACGAACAAGGGCTCGCGTCCGCGCTGCGCGAGGCGGCCGGTGTTGAGCGGGTGGAATCCGTCGACGTCCTTCTCGTAGTCGATGGCGCCGAGGACGCGTTCCTCGTCGATGTGGTCGGGCATCGGGAGCTGCACGAGGATGCCGTGGACGTTCGGGTCGGCGTTGTAGTCGGCGACGACCTTGAGGACCTCCTCCTCGGTGGCGTCGTCTGGGAGGTCGGTGCCGAAGGAGTCGATGCCGGCCTCGGCGCACGCCTTCTTCTTGGCTTTGACGTACGTCTGGGAGTCCTTACGCTCGCCGACGAGCACCACGGCGAGGCCTGACGGTTGAAGAGCGTCGGCGGTGAGTTTTGAGTTTAGGGAT
>Ga0257106_1001233_pt1 | contig 13084 bp, 6 predicted proteins | sample LP_taG_3_FD_190177 | JGI IMG/M metagenome (GOLD analysis project Ga0257106, IMG submission 190177) | Marine microbial communities from Northeast Subartic Pacific Ocean, Canada - LP_J_2011_P26_10m | ecosystem: Environmental > Aquatic > Marine > Oceanic | place: Canada: Northeast Subartic Pacific...
GCCATCGAAAGGATATTTTGAATATCTTTTTGCACTCGTTTGCTGTGTTTTTTCAGCTTTCTTTCCATCTTCATCATCATTGTCATCCTCTCATCGGAGAGAGGCACTTTTCGTTCGTCTTCTTCTGAGTCGTTTACGTCGCAGTCATCGGACGACGACGATTCAGACAACGACGACGACGACGACGAAGACGAGAGCGTCGTCGTCGTTTTTACCATATCAGAGAGACGGTTTTTATTCGCGCATCATCATCGTCAAAACACCAACAAACAACGGTACTCGTGTGGTACTCCTCGCGGTGGTGGTGCTCAAAAACCCAAAAGATATTTTTCTCTCTCACTCTCTCTCTCCCAAACACGAGCGGAAAGAGTTTTAAAGGAGGAGGGCGTGTTGTGTGTGTGTCTGTGTCGTCGTAATGTGCGCGAGAGAGAGAGAAGAGTGTGCGTTAAACAGCGATGATGCAAAACTCTTCTTTCTGGGGTGGTTGTTGAGTGAAAGAAGAAGGAGAGAAAAAACTGCTGCAAAAAATTCTTCTGAAACCTTAAACCCTAATTTTCAAGTGCTGCCTTTCGAGGTGCATTTTTTTGACCTAAGTGAAAACAAACTCTCGTCGCTCGCCTCAATTCGAGCCGCAAAATTAGAGAGAGAATTCGACCCTCTCATCCTCTCTCTAAACGAAAAGAAGGTCTCTGTGTTGTGCGCGTTCTTTCTGTCGTTGTCGTCGTTTACGTCGGAGACCACCGGAGGGGTACGATCAGAGTGAGAGCGCGTAAGAGATCCTGAAAGAGAGAGTAAAAGAGAGAGAATTTTGTGTTCAATTTTCTTTGATCGGAAAGAGGCATTGGCAGAGAGAGAAACTCGCCGCTCTTTTGTGGTCCAGGACTGGAAAAAGAGGGGAAAATTAAGAAAATTTAAATTTGAACACATCATCATCAAACGGATCGTCACATCATCATCGCTTTAGATTGCAACAACAGAAGAGAGAGAGAGAAGAAAGTACTTTTGAGAGAGTTGTTTTTTGATTATTATGGCTCGAGATCGAGGACGCGGGACGACTGCCTCGGCCAGAAATGCCGCCACGAATGCGAAAGAGAAGGAGGAGGAGGAGGAGGAGGAGAGCGGCAATAAAGAACTAGAAGAAGAATCAGAAGAATCAGAAGAAGAAAAAGAAGAAAAAGAATCGGAGGATGACGACGACAACAAAAACAACAACGAATCCTCCTCGGGCGACGAGGAGGACGATAATAACAAGACATCGAATCAACGAAAAGTGGAAACGCCCGAAGCGCGGAAGCGGAGGATTAAAGACGAGAACATGGCCATCGCTCGAGCGCAATTGGTGAAGGAGAAGGTGCGCTTGTTAACGCAAAAAGCGAACGCGCCGGCGCAAGGGGAGCAGAAGAGGAAGGCGACGCATTGGTCGTACGTGATGGCGGAGATGAAATGGCTGGCCAGAGATTTCGCGGCGGAGAGAGATTGGAAGTTGGAAGCGGCGAGGCAGGTGGCGCTGACGGCTGGGGTAGCCAATGGCGTGCCGGTGGGAGCAAACGAACGAAGAAATCAAAGAGATGCCAAGGCGGCGAGGCAGGTGGCGAAACAAGTGAGCGCGTTTTGGGAGATTCGTTGGGAAGAGGCAAAGAAGGTCAAATTACCCGAAGCAACTGAGCTGGCAAAGCTCGGGTGCGGCGGGAAACGGTTCGCGTTGGAAGCGGCGGAGAGGGAAACGAATTTTCGATTACACTCGTCGGCGCAAGCGCAAACGAGTCAGAGGTTACATCGAGCAGCAGTCAACGCCGCCGCTGCGGGTGGTGGGGGGGGCGGTGGAAGCGATCCACAAACGCCAAAAAGCGACGATGGAGGTGCGAATACGAGGACGAATTCAGCGCGGTCGACGCCGCCGACAAATGTGAGTACGCCGTTGACAGACGTGACTGGGTACGGCGAAGATAGTAAAAGAGACGATGACGAGATGTTCCTCGTGAGTTTTGATCCAAAAACGCCGGAGATTCCTCGTGGAAGTTCCATGAAAGGCATAGAAAGGTGGGCGGTTAAGTATTTGCACCGATTGGCTTCGTTAGAGAAGGCGAAAGCGGTGCGACAAGCCGTCGACGCAAAAGAAGCCGAAGAGAAAGAGGACGACGAAGAAACGACGAAGAGAGGTGGAGGTCGTAAAGGTAGACAAGCTGCGAGAGGTAAACAAAAAGATGAAAAGAAAGAACAACCAACGAAAAAAGGGAACAAGAGAAAACGAGACGCGACGCCGGAGCCTCCTCCTTCTGGGAATACCACCGGTAAAGATACGGATGCGGAAGACATGGAAACAGACGTGGACACTGAAGGCATGTTGTCGAGTCCGGAGAAAAGAGAGCTACGACGCGCGCAATACGCCAGAGATCTTAAATTGGATGATGGTGGATTAGAATTAGATCTGGACGCTTTGATTGCCCCGTACTCGCTGAAAAAGAAGCTCACCATGCGCGGATTGAAGAGTTTCAAAAGAGACGACGAAGTCGTGAAGAAAGAAGGAGAAGGATCCGACGATGAAGACGAGGACGACGATCAGTCCATGTCCAGCGGTGGTAAGAATGGCGAAGACGACGACGACGAGAAATCAGACGCAGCCGGGGACTTCTTCTTTGATTTTCCAGCTTTGCAGTACGACGCGTACGAAAGCGTTCGCGACGAGTTTGAAAAGAGTGCCATCGGGAAAGAAGCGAACAAGTTTGCCGAGTACGAACGGCGACTTCGAGAGTGGGAAGATCGTGAGAGAACGAGAGAAAGCCACCAACGCGCTCAGCAAAAAACCGCAGGTGGCCAAAAAGGCGCAGCTGGTTCTGGTCCAGACGGGAAGCTCACGCCATCCGAAGAGCGCAGACGCGCTTTCTTCGCCGCGGCTGCCGCACGAGGTCACTTCTTCGACCAAGAAGGTTACGTCGTCGACAAAAACGGGAAACGTAAGAAGAATAAGAAAGGTCAGTTTGTTCGGTTTCATCCGGGGATGGAGGAGCAGTTTGGCGTCAAGAAGAACGGCAACAAGAAAGGGAAAAAAGAGGGCGCTGCCGCCGCGGGCGAACGAAAAGGCGCCGCGAAGCCGTGGACAGCGACGGAAGATGCGCTTTTATGTGCCATCGTCCACGAGTTTGGCTCGAATTGGGCACTCGTGGCCGACGCGTTTGGCGCTTCGGCGAGCTTGAAAGGCTCGTATCGTCGTCCGGAACTGTGCCGATGGCGCTTTCAACAGCTCACGAGAGCGGTGGAGTTGGAGAACGATTCGGAAGCTTTCGCCGCGCTCAACTTGGACAAGGGTTCCGCTCGCGTCGTTATGTCAAGATCGTTACCGTTGGAGGATGAAACGGCTAGATTGCACTTCCAAGCGGTGGCGCACTCGTGCTCTTCATACGTGAAGATTCGTCGCGCGGCGTTACGGGAGCGCGTCGGCATGGATCCACAGAAGCGCGTTAAACCTCACCAGAGCTGGAAGGATTGCGTGAAGATGTTTCCGTTGAAATCACCAGCAGAGTTGGCGCACTTAGCGATGAATCCGATGCAGCAACAGCAGATGCAGCATCAGCAGCAACACCAACAACAACAACAACAAATGCAGCACCAACAGATGCAGATGCAACATCAGCCAGGGATGCAATATCCCACTGGCGTCATGCAACCTCCGCAGCACCAGATGCAAGGTCAAATGCAAATGGCTGGTAATGGTGTTCCCATGCAAGCTCAGCAGCAGTCGCACATGCAACAGGTGCCGCCGCACGTCCAACAGCAACAGCTGGCTCGCGCGGCTTCGAAAACGGAAGCCGTAGCCGCCGTTGCCGCTCAGCAAATCTCACCCTCTCAGGTGCCGCAACTTCATAGAATGGGAAGTTACCAGCCGCAAGCCGGTAAAGGCCAAGCGGCGATGAGCGTTGGTGGTATGGTTGGATCTTCTCCGGCACGACCGAGAGGAGGAAGTGCCGCCCCGGCTGCCGCTGGTGTTGCAAACGCCGCTGCCGCCGCCGCCGCTACCGCCGCTACTCCTACGAATAATTCATCGCCTTTAGGAACGGGAGAGAAGCAAGCGAAGCTAGGATTAGCGCCTGGAATTCACGCCTTGACGCCGAAAAGTGCCGAAAAAGAGGAGAAGAAATCGAAAGAGCAAGTGATCGCTGAGAAAACGATGATGACTAGAACGGGCAGAGCAACTAAGAAAGTGAAGAAGTGATTTTTTCGACGTCAACGACGCCAAGACAATAACAAGAAGAAACGTAAGACGTGCTCCATCTATAATACTAAGCAAAAATAAGAACAGAAACATAGCAGACAGATTCTAACAAACTAAATACCTTATAAATTAATAACACGTGCGTAAAAAACTGATATGCGTTAAATCAATGTCCCCCTTTGGCAATCGCTTCTTGCGTTCTCTCGAGCAACGGTTCAAGTTCTAATTCCAACACCGAAACCGGATTCACGATATCAAACTCCTTCAAAACGTCTGGGTGGACGATCCCAAACACGCCAATCTCTTTCCCGTCTCGAACAATCGTCGCTTGCCTTCCCGGGAAAAATGTCGGCTCGTTTCTCGTTTGTATCAACTCGTAGCCGGCGTTTCCCGGCCCGGGCTCAAACGACCCCGCCGCTCCAGTCACTTGCATGACTCTATCTAACACCCCATGGATTGATTCTAAACCAGACGTTTGCGCGGAGTGTAAAGCTAATAATCTTCTCGAGTTTCTCGCCCCGACGTCGGCGTTCTCGTCGATGACGACGACATCACCAACCTCGAAGAGTTTCACCGGCAACGGCGCGTCCTTGTTCGCCCCCAACGCTTTCAAAACGCCCGGCAACAACGAACTCCTCGCCACTTGCACGTCGATCGAGGACGGATTCGCGACAATTGCGGCACAGTTTCCGTTATCTTCTCTTCGCACGTTTTTAAAGTTATCGTCGTGCGAACACAAAATCCACGTCAACACCTCGGAAAAGCCCATTCTCGCGATTTCCTCTCTCACCAAATCGCTAAAATGATTAATCGGTTGACCTTTCCCTATCGTCGACGCTTTCGGAATGGTTTGTTTAATGTTGTTGTATCCGTACGCAATCGCCACGTCTTCGGCGATATCGCACGCGTGCAACACGTCCGATCTCGTCGGTGGAATTTCCACTCGTAAAGTCTTCTCCGCGGTGACTTTCGACGCCAACTGCATTTTACACAATAACGCCGCCATCTCTTTCGTTTCAATTTCGGTTCCAATTCGTTTGTTCACGTAATCTACGTCCACGTCTACGAATCGCGTCATAAAATCCGGATAACTCCTTTCGTTACCCATAAAATCCACCACGTCTACAGGTTCCACTTGAAACGGTTTCGCGCAGTGCTCGGAAAACATCGTCACCACCGTGTTCAATACAATCTTCGCCTTGTGCAAATCCGTCGCCGTGCACTCGATGAACACGTCTTTCGTCTCCAACGAGATCGCGCTCACCGACCCGTTAATCAACGGCGGCAAAGACAGCACCGTTCCGTTCTTATCTTTCAACACCGGCGCGACCGCGCTCGACTCGATCAACGGCACGTACGCTTTCAATTTTTGGTCGTTCTTTTTATAGTGTTCCAACAACTCATCCGCTCGAAACGATTTCGTTTGCTTCAGCGGCACGAACTCAATCTCCTCTTTCGGTTTCGCGTCGTACGTAAACGGCCCTTCAATCTTGGCCAAATCGTGCGTCCCGATGGCGACTAAACTTCGTCTTCGGCAGATATTTTGGTGCAATTTATCTTGCAGATCGATGAACGAACTATACCTCTCTTTCGTAAACGTGACGTTCCTTAACACCGCGCAGACAATAAACGGTCGCACTAAACTCACCGTTTTATTCACTTTCACTCGCAACCTCTCCTGACCGTTCTCGGGTTCGACCGTTCGAAACACCGGCGTCGATCGTTGCCCGCGAAAGATGTTCAACGCTCTCGCTATGCCTTCCAAACAGAGCAAATCGTATCTGTTCGCCGGGATGTCGATTTTATAAATAACCGCGTCGTTTTCTTCTTCTTCACCACCTTTACCACCACCGTCTCCTCCCTCTTTATCATTAGTCCCTAAAAACTTGCTCGACATCTCCCGTTCCGTGGTCACTTCGTCCAACTCGATGCCGAAATCAAAACACAACTCGTCAAACTCTTCCTCGGTGAACGTTTTCCCGAGTTTTTGGAACAAATCGTCTCTTTTTAAATTCACCGTCGGCATGATGATGATGATAAAAGTACTACGATAATAACAATGACAAGAGTGTGTTCACCGAATGTGTGTGTGTGTATGTGTGTGTTGTGAGGATACAAAACGCGGAAAGAAAGCTCTACTATAATAAAGCGTGAGTGACCCTTTTTTTTATGAAGACGATTTTTGTCTGTTTTTTGGAAAGAAATTGAACTGAAAAAAAGCATGCAAGTCATTTTGATGCAAAATGAAATAATAATAATAATAATACACAACAACGTCTACTTTAGTCGTTTCGATGAGATCCTGTTTTTGACTATATGACGTGAATAATGGGCCCGTCGATCATGATTTTCCCCTGTCGCTGCAAGAGATCTAAAAACTGGACGCACTCTTCGTTGGAAAACTCTCGACACTCGTCCGCGCGGAGAAGGCGAGCGGCTTCGACTTGCTCTTGGACTCTGTTTTCAATCATGAAACGACCGAGGAATTTAGAGAAGAGTTGGCATCGTTGGCGGTCGTATTTAGGTTTTTTCATCACGTCTTCTTCTTCTTCTTCTTCAGAGGAGGAGGAGTTATCATCTTCCTCGTCGTTGTCGTCGCCGTCCGACTCCTCCGAGGAGGACGAACAGCCTTGTATTTTTGTAGCGTCGCGAACTTGCGCAGTCGTGGCGAGCGGGCCATTGCCGCGGGTGATTTCAGGAATTTCCTCGGAGTCCGACTCGTCGTCATCATCGTCGTCGTCATCGCTCGAAGAAGACTCGTCTTCATCCGAGGAGGAAAACTCCATGTCCGCGTCTAACTTATCTCGATACTTCTCGCCGCACCCGTCTAAAATTTCTCTCAAATAAATCAAATACGGTCGCATGGTATTTCCAATCACTTTCATGTCTCTTAAATCCTTCAGCACCTCTCTCAACTCTTTCGCTGGACAGGCTATCATCATCACCGATATCGCTATTCTCACGTGAAAACAATCGATTATTTTCTGTCTCATTAAATTCACCAAATTTGCCAACTGTTGCTCGGCGAACTGTTTCCACTCCTCCAACTCCTCCGGCAACGGCTCCGCATTTGGTTCCATTTCTTTCGGTTTCTGGTCGTACTTGAGCTCTTTCGGAGGGTTTGGTTTCCGTTTCCCGAAGTGGAGCTCTAACACCGACATCTTCCTTTGTTCTTCTTCACCGTTATTATTACCAACACTCGTCGTTGTCGTCGTCGTCGTCGCCTCTTTGCTCGCCTCCCGCGCGGCTCTCTCCTCGTTCGCCTTCCCCTCTTCCACGTCCGGTTTTTCTTCCTTATCGATACCGACAGGTGAAATCCGCTCGCTCTTCTCGCCTTTCACATCTGTCCCTAAAATCGCTTCTTCATCGTCGTCATCGTCCTCCTCTGTCTCTTTCAACGTTGTTCTTTCTCGCGCGTTGGGCGCTGCTCTCGTCGGCGGCGTGTTCTTGTCCTCATCCTCGCCGTATGAGTCTCCCTCTTCGCTTCCTTTGCTTCTCTTCTTCTCTTCCTCTTCCCTGTCTTCTCCTTCTTCGGAAGAAAAATTCTTTCGCTTGTTTTGAGCGGCGGCAAAGGCGTTCTTCGCTTCCTTCTCTGTCTCCTCTTTTCCCTTGCTCGAAGGCGAAGAAATCAAAGGAATTTTATTGAATTCCGACAGCGTTTTTTGTTGTTGTTTCATCTGAGAGAGAGAGAGAGAGTGTGTGAGTATGAAAGAGAATAAAAGTAATGACGATGATGATGCTGCGGAAAAGCGAACGACGCTCTTCTTTTGCAGCGCGCGCACGTAATAAAGTAAACCTCTAGAGAACCGAGATTTTGGGGGAAACGAGCGCAGAGATTTTGAAATTTAAATCCGAAACGGTGATGCGAAAGACACTACTATATGAACGCGTTTCGCGTAAAAGAGACGCTTTCGATTTTCGTCGTCTGAATCGTCGTCGTCCTACCTGATGATGACAGTCGTCTTCTTCTTTTTCTTCTTCTTCTTCGTTAAAGATGTTGTTTTTGTTGAGTGATCGGTCCATCTTAAATGTCTCGTTCTGAAGGAAAAAAAGTTCTAAAAAGTAGACAAAAAAATTGCGCTCTCAATACATTCATATATAAATAAATAGTGTTGGTCGTAGTATCAAGTGCGATGTATTACGGCGATGGGGGATTTCGGCGAAGCGTCTTTTTCGTCGTCGTTTACGTCGTCGCCGTCCTTTTTTGCAGTTGTTTTCCCGGCGGTAGCGGCAGGGATGAGTGTCGCAGTCGTTTCTTTCGACCCAACGCCTCCTCCTCGACCCCAGTTGGCGAAGAGACTGGAAGGGGAAGGAATCGATGGTAACTGGACGTTGGCGAATACCGAGGAGGAGGAGGTGGTGGATTGAGAAGGAGGAGGGGTTGACGTGGGTGAGGTTGCCGCGCTGTTGCTGCTTTCTTTTTTGTGCTCTTTTTGTCGCTCTTCCAACTTTAAGTGCATTTTTGATTTCTCGCTTTGCATCAAACCGCACTTTTTGAGCTCCTCGGCGACGCTTTTCTTGTTCGAAGATTGGAGACATAAGACTAAAGCTTTGCGAGCGACGGCGCGGATGCGTTTTTCTTGGTCGTATTTCGCGAACAAGTCGTCCAACTCTTTCGAGTTCCCAGTCCAGACGGATTTGGTGAATCCCAAATTTCGACAATCGGCGTCGGCGAGAAGCGACGGAAGGTTGAACGCCAACGCTTTCTTCATCGCGGGACCGCCAAAAGCGGCGGCAAGTTTGTACGATGGAATTTGCGGGACCAACTTTGCGGCGTACGAGTTTGGATCTAAACTCTTATCGATCAAGTCAGAGTCGTCGTCGCTTTTGGCAACCGCGGCGGCGACCGAGGAAGAAATTGAGGACACGTAGGACCAGACCGCCTCCTTCGCCTTTTGCGCGTTCTCTTGAGCCGCTCTGGCGGCTTCTTGCGCAGATTCGGCTGCCCTCGTGGCGGCATCGTGTGCGGATTGCGCCGCACTGGCCGCCGCTTCTTGCGCTTTCACTTTCGCGGCCTCCGCCGTTTGCTTCGCAGACTCGGCGGTTTGGGAGAATTTCTCCGAAGCCGCGTCGCAGTACTCCTTGGCCTTAATCCCCGCCTCTGATTCCGCGAGCGATTTCGCCGAAAGCGTCGTCGTCCCCGTCGCCGAAGCGTTACCACCATCGATTTCTAGTTTCTCCTTGTGGTTGAATCTGTCCGGTAAGAACGTTTTACACGCCGCCGCGGCGACGTAGAACGTCATCGACGAGTTGACAATTTGCGTCAAATCCGCCTGCGTGAACAATAAATATCTCGGTCCGCAAATCAAAGCAGAGATGTCTCTGACGACGTACTCGTAAAAAGCGTTTCGGAAGAAACCTTTGCTCATCTGCAAAGCTTGTTTTCTCGTGATTAACCCGTCGTCCAAAGCTCGATTGAGCGATTTGCGCGTCAGTTTCTTCGCTTTTCGTTCCGCTTTCGCCACCGTTCGGTCGGCGATGGTAAACGCGTCCTTGATGGCATTTTCGGCATTTTGACGGAGCTCAGATGTGGACGTTTCAATCGCGCTTAACGCGGCGTTGACTCGTTCCGTGAAGGACGCTAATAATTTACTGCTGCTGCTGCTGCTTGTCTTCGTTTCTTCTTCTCCTTTTTCATGTTTTGTTTCATCTTCTTTCGTTTTTGGAACTGGAAGCGGTATCTCCTTCTTCTTCTTCTCCTTCTTCTCCTCCGCGGATTCCTCTTCTTTTTCCTTTTCTACCTTGACAGAGGCGCGACGAACTTCGTCGTCGTCACCGCTTTCATCGCTCGCGTCATCGTCGTTGTCCTCGTCGTCGTCGTCATTTTCTTGTCTCTCCAAATCATTTTCTACAAAAGATGCGTTCAGAACGGCCAATCCATCCGCCCCTGCGCCGAGCGCCAACGTCGTCGCGATTGTTTCCATGTTCATATATTCGCGTCCTCCGACGATGGCGAAGCACAGAGCGATGCGAAATCGGTTGGATAAATGCACCGGGTGTGCCATCAACGGACCAGGAATGGCCCAAGCGAGGATAAACGCGGCTGGATATTGCGCCACGGCGTACTTGGATACGAAATAGTGAAGCTGATTGCGCGTAATCATCTTGTCAGACGAGGACGCGTAATTCTTATCGAACTTCGCCGCCATCGCGGGTGCGCCGCTGATGACGCCAGCACCCATGCCTTCAATGGCGCGATCGAAGCACGCAGAGACTGTTTTCAACGCAACTCTCGAGTGACTATCGATGACTTTCTTGGAAATGTCATCGTCTTTAGCCGCCACCGCAGAATCTACGGTGGCACCGTCTTTGGCCGAGGCAGCATTTTCATCATCCACTCGCTTCGCCGACGCCGTTTCCTCCTCTTTCTTCTTTTCTTCTTTTTCTTCTTCTTCCTCTTCGTCTTCTCTATCTTCTTTTTTATTCTTTTTCTTTTCGAACGGAATAAAATACGCATCTTTCAGCGCGGCGAAGAAATGCACCGTCTCTCTCTCTCGTTGAAACTCGCTTCGTAGCGACTTCCCTCTTTCCTCTCTCCAATCGTCGATCCATTCCACGAGACGGTCTGGAATATCCACGTACGTCGCGCTCGATTTGTTCGATTTGTTTTTGTTGTAATCCTCGGAAAGCGCGTGCACGAACGAGCTTTGGCAAAACGTCACGTTCTCTGGCGGCACGTCGATTAACTCGCACCAGTCTCTTTTCTCGACGTAGTCGTCGCCGCAGTGTGTGACGACTAAAAACACGTTGTCTTCACCGATTCGTTTGGATAATTGTCGGATAGAGATGGCGAACGGATGTAATTCTTTCAACGACGTTTCCAGATCTGATTTCACGATACCACCTTCGAAAAGGTCTTCTTTTTTTATGGTACTATTAGTCTTTTTGTTGTCTTCTCCATTTTTTTCTTCATCTTCTTCTTCGTCGTCGTCGTCGTCGCTTCCAAACGATACGCTTGGAACAGATCCGCCTTTCTCTCGAAAGTCCACGACAACGATAACCGCATCCATAGACGACGACGACGCGACGACACCTTCGGACGTTTCCAGCACGCGCACTTCGCACGGCGCTTCGTCCTCGTCCTCGTCCTCGTCCTCGCGAAGAACGCTCAACCCAACCGCCTTCCTCACCGCTCTCTCCACCTCTTCCTCGATCGCGTCGTCGTCGTTATCCACCATCCCAGTCGTTGTCGTCGTATCGATTTTAAATCGTTGCACGACTATACTTGGTTTTTTTTCCGCCTTTGCCAGGAAAGCGGGATTCTCGACGCGTTCGAGTGTCGCGGTTTTCGTTTCGCACTCTGGCAGAACCTCTCGAGCTAACGTGTGAACCGCGCGAAAGTCTTCTAAAAATCTCATCAGCGCGTCTTTTTTCTTCTTATTCTTCTTCTTCTCGCGCGCGTCCAGGGCGTCAAGAATCTCCCACGCGCCGTTCCTCGTCAGCATTTCTTCTCTGGTTGGTTTTTGCCTTCGCTCTCTCATCATCGTCATTGTCGTCGTCGTTCTTTTCTCAACGTCGATGAGATGAATGTCTTCTTTCACGTTGTCTTCCATCATCGTTTCCCCAACTCTTTTCTTCTCGTTTATCTTCTTTTTATTATACAATGCGCTCACCGCTGCCGCTGCCAGCATTATTTCATGCGCTTTTCGTGTGTGTGTGTGTAATAACACTACTAATAATACTACTAATAATATTACTCTTCGTGCGATGAATGAATGATACTCTCTGATCTCTTGCGCGGCTCTTTTTCTGTTGATTTTTGGTTGTTAACTTGAAAGAAGCCAAATGGCTTCTTTTCACCACTTTCAGAAGAAAAAGTCTCGAACAATTTTTAATAAGCGCACCAACGGCCAAAAAATCAATCGAAAGTATTCCTCTTTTTCTCTCCGCTGGAAGGTGAAAAGTTCGTTAAAAAAAATCACACGAATACGATGAGATAGTAAATGTCGCAACAGCACGAGCAGCAGGAAGAAGACGACTTCGAGGACGAGAGAGTACTCTCGGTTGATTTTCGAGAGGAAGAAGAAGAGGAGAAGAGCGTTAAAAGAAGAAACCACGGAGTGGATGAAGTGGTCGTTTTTGGGAAGAGCTCTTCTTCTTCTTGTGACGATGATGACGATGATGATGACAACAACATTAACATCAAAACGCACCGTTGGCGAGGCAAGTCTCCTTTGCGCGATAAATCCTCTCTGAAACATTTCATGGAGATTTTATTGCGCTGGATAAAAGAAGAAGGAGAAGTTGAGCATCGTCTGAATCGTAAACAAAGTAAAAAAATTGTACTTTTGGCGGGAGGTGATGGATGCTCCGGAGTGAAACTCTTGCGAGTGTTTCAACTGTGTTTGGGTTTACTGCGACGACGACGACGTCGAAAACAACATCTTCAAAAAACGACGACGACGATCGCGATGATTATCGAACATACGAAGTTAGTTCCGGTGATGAAAACGAACGGAAACAGACAGGACTGGTTGAGAGTGAGGAATACTAATAGCGGCGGCGGTTTTGACGCGTTTGAGTGGGGATGCGGTATTATCGCGAGCGAGAAAGCGAATTTAGGATGGCGAGCAGAGGTGAAACGGTTGGCGAAAACGTTCGCGGAAACCAGTGGGATGACGTTTCAAGAAGATGAAACCGCGTTGACGATGGTATCTTCTTCGTCGTCTCACTTTTATCTAGCGGCGGACGAGGAGGAAGACGAGGAGGAGGAGGACACTCGAGATTACTTTCCATCCGTGCACTTGCGAGTCAGAGAGCAGCTCTTGGAAGTTTCGAACGATATCTCGAACCTTTTTCGCGATAACCGAGAGAAGTATAGAAGCGACGATGGTAATTCCTTCGTCGTTGTCGAATCGACGAGAGAACGCTACG
>Ga0257106_1001234_pt1 | contig 13081 bp, 5 predicted proteins | sample LP_taG_3_FD_190177 | JGI IMG/M metagenome (GOLD analysis project Ga0257106, IMG submission 190177) | Marine microbial communities from Northeast Subartic Pacific Ocean, Canada - LP_J_2011_P26_10m | ecosystem: Environmental > Aquatic > Marine > Oceanic | place: Canada: Northeast Subartic Pacific...
AAGATTCGGAGGACGACGACGACAAAGACGAGGAGGAAGAGGATTCGGACGCTTCCGACGACTCTCTTGGTGAACCGAAAAAAAAACACAAGAAACAACACGTGATAGTTCGTCCGTCGGAAATTGACGCCTATTATTTGCAGCGTTTAATTTCCAACGCTTTCTCTGGTTCGTCAACCGCGACCACCGAAGAGGAGAAAGAAAACGATCAGACGAAAATGTCCGAAATCGCCGAGAAGGCTTTGCAAGCGCTGGAGGCGCCGGACGACCGATCGCGAGAAAATGAACTCGTTCGACTTCTCGAGTACGATAAATTCGATTTGGTAAAAACGTTGATGCAAAACAGAGACGTCATCTTGTGGTGCACGAAACTCTCGAGAGCGCAATCGGAAACGGAGAAGCAAGACATTGAAAATTTGATGAGCAACGATTCCAACGGCGCGTTGATCTTGTCCGAAATGAAAGCGACGAGGGCGTCCGCGCGAGAGCGACAGGAAAATGTCGAGAACAAAATCCGAGAAGAAGCGAAAAAGTTACGATTAGACGCGCAAAAGAGAAGAGAAAAAGAGCTCGGCGCGAGCGCGCACCGAAAAGTCTTAGAACTGGACGCGTTGGCGTTTCATCGAGGCAGTCGCTTGATGGCCAACGCGAAGTGCGAACTCCCAGAAGGCTCGTTTCGAACGCAAAAGAAAGGATACGAGGAAGTGCACGTGCCGGCGATGAAAGCGCCGCCGTTTGCGGATAACGAAAAGCTACGACCAATCGAGGAAATTCCCGAATGGGCCAGGCCGGCGTTTAAAGGCATGAAAAGTTTGAACAGAGTCCAATCGAGAGTGTACGAGACGGCGTTGTTGTCGCCAGAAAACATGTTACTCTGCGCGCCAACTGGGGCGGGGAAAACGAACGTTGCGGTGCTCACCATATGCCATGAAATAGGAAAACACCTCGATCCAGACACCGGCGAGATTGATTTGACCAAGTTTAAAATAGTATACGTCGCTCCGATGAAAGCGTTGGTCGCGGAAGTAGTCGGTAACTTGAGCGAACGGTTGAAAGATTTCGGAGTAAACGTCCGCGAATTGACCGGGGACGTTTCCATGTCCAAAGCAGAAATTGAAGACACCCAGATCATCGTCAGTACTCCTGAAAAATGGGATATCATAACGCGAAAGTCTGGCGACCGCGCGTACACGCAATCCGTGTCGTTGTTGATTGTCGACGAAGTTCACTTGTTGCACGACGGTCGCGGTCCAGTCTTGGAATCCATCATCGCGCGTACGATCCGACAAGTCGAAGAGACTCGCAAACACGTCCGATTCGTCGGTTTATCTGCCACGCTACCGAACTACGACGACGTTGCCGCGTTCGCTCGTGTCGACCACGGAAAAGGGTTGTTCGTCTTTGATAACTCATACAGACCGTGCCCGTTGCAATCGCAATTCATCGGCATCACGGTGAAGAAACCGTTGCAACGCTTTCAGTTGATGAACGAAGTGTGCTACGAAAAAGTCGACGAACAAGCTGGTCAAACGCAAGTGATGGTGTTCGTGCACTCGAGAAAAGAAACGTACAAAACGGCGAAAGCTTTGCGCGACATGGCCATAGAAAACGAAACAATCGGGAAGTACGTCGGGAGCGATACTGCCACGGCGGAAATTTTACGACAAGAATCCGAAAACGTCAAATCGAATGATTTGAAAGAGTTATTAAGATACGGCTTCGCCATTCACCACGCGGGGATGGTTCGCGCCGATAGAACGTTAGTTGAAGAGTTGTTTGCGGATGGGCACATTCAAGTGCTCGTGTCCACCGCAACCTTAGCATGGGGCGTGAACTTGCCAGCGCACACGGTCATAATCAAAGGGACGCAAGTGTACAACCCTGAAAAAGGCGGTTGGGACGAACTGTCATTCCAGGACGTCATGCAAATGATGGGCAGAGCTGGTCGTCCTCAATTCGATACGTTCGGGGAAGGGATCATCATCACCCAACACACAGAACTGCAATACTATTTATCTTTATTCAATCAACAGTTACCGATTGAAAGTCAATTCGTGGCCAAACTAGCAGATTCGCTCAACGCGGAGATTGTTTTAGGTTCCATAGCTTCCGTAGACGATGCCGTCAAATGGCTCGGGTATACTTACTTATTCGTGAGAATGTTGAGAAACCCAGTCTTGTACGGCGTGCCGCGATCTGCCGTGGAAGACGATCCGACGTTATCGAGCCGAAGAGCGGATTTAGTGCACTCGGCGGCGTTGTCGCTCGACAAAGCCGGTTTGATTCGATACGATAAAAGAGGCGGAGGTTTACAAGCCACGGATTTAGGTCGAATCGCCAGTCAGTATTACGTCTCTCACGGGACGGTGAAAGCGTTCCACGAACACTTGAAACCGCAAATGGGTGACATTGAACTGTGCCGTTTGTTCTCGTTAGCGGAGGAATTCAAATTCGTCACCGTGCGTCAAGAGGAAAAAATCGAACTGGCGACGTTAGCGGAAAGAGTGCCAATCCCGGTGAAAGAATCCATAGAAGAATCGACGGCGAAGATAAACATCTTACTCCAAGCGTACATTTCGAACATGAGTTTAGAAGGTTTCTCGTTATCGGCGGATATGGTGTACATCACCCAATCCGCGGGAAGATTGTTGCGATGTATCTTTGAAATCGTCTTGAAACGAGGATGGGCGCAACTCTGCGAAAAATCGCTCAACTTGTGCAAAATGGCTGGAAAGAAAACGTGGTCCTCGCAAACGCCTTTGAGACAGTTCAAAGCCATCCCGAACGACATCTTGATGAAAATCGAACGCAAAGACGTCAGTTGGGAGCAGTATTTTGAATTGACTTCGCAAGAAATCGGCGAGTTGATTCGATTTCCGAAAATGGGTAAAGCGATACATAAGTTTGTCCACCAGTTCCCTCGAATGGATATTCAGGCGCACGTGCAGCCAATCACGCGTTCGACGTTGAAAGTGGACGTCGTTTTGACCCCAGATTTCGTTTGGGATCAACGGTTTCACTCGTTCGCGCAAGGCTTTTGGATCATGGTCGAAGACAACGACGGCGAGAAGATTTTGCACTCGGAATATTTCACGTTGAAGTACCAAAACAAAGACGAGGAACATTCGGTGAGTTTTACGGTGCCGTTGTTAGATCCAATTCCTCCTCAATATTTTATTCGGGTCACCTCGGACGCGTGGTTAGGCGGAGATACCGTCATTCCAGTCTCGTTTAAGCACTTGTTGTTGCCGGAAAAGTTCGCCGCGCCGACAGAGTTGTTGGATTTACAACCGATTCCAATTCGAGAGGCGAAGTTTGGGTTTGCAAAGATGTATTCAAAACTTCCCCAAGGCGACGGTTTCAAGTTGATGAATCCGATTCAAACGCAAACGTATCAAGCGTTGACGGATTCTGACGAGAGCGTATACGTGTCCGCTCCCGCCGGCTCGGGTAAATCCGTCTGCGCGGAGTTGGCCATCTTGCGCGCGGTGGAAACGCACGGCGTGGAAAACGCGAGATGCGTTTACTGCGCTCCCATCGATGACATCGCCGAAGCGCGATTCGCGGATTGGAAAGCAAAATTCGAAGACACCATGGGCATTCCGACGTGCATATTAACAGGCGACGTGGCGACGGATTTGAAGTTGCTCGAACGCTCTCGAGTCATCGTCTCGAGCGCTAAGAATTGGGACATTTTATCGAGAAGATGGAAACAACGCAAGAACGTGCAAAAAGTGAAATTGTTCATCGCGGACGCGCTTCATTTAATCGGTGGCGCGCACGGGGCCACTATTGAAGTCGCCTGCTCGAGAATGCGATACGTCTCCGTTCAAAAGCAACGCGAAGAAGAAGAAGAAGAAGAAGAAGGAACGAAAAAAGATGGAAAAAAATCGGCGCCGCCGATTCGCATTCTCGGTTTATCCGCCTCCGTCGCGAACGCGAAAGATTTAGCCGAATGGCTCGGAGTAAACTCCAAAAGGCAATTTAATTTCGCCCCGTCCGCGCGTTCAACGCCTTTGCGCTTGTTCGTCCGCGGATTCGACGTCGTCAATTACGAATCTCGCGTCCAAGCGATGTCGCGACCGACGTATAGAGCGATCAAGACGCACTGCGAGAAGAAAGAACCGGCGATTGTTTTTGCGCCGACGAGGAAACACGCGAAACAACGCGCGTTGGAATTACTCTCCTACGCTCTCAACGACAACGACGAAGGGTACTTTCGAAACGTCTCTTCGGAAGACGAAAACGTCTTAGAACAACTCTCCGAGAAGATTGAATCCGACGCCGGCGTGAAACACGCGATGACTTTTGGCATCGCCGTCATTCACGAAGGGTTGTCGAAAGTCGAAAAAGAAGCGTTGTTCTTGGCGTTTGAGTGTAACGCGTGTTCGCTGATGATTTGCGAAGCCGCCTCGGTGTGGACTTTACGACAAAAAGCAAAGCTCGTCGTCGTTTCTGGGACGCAACTCTACGACGCCGGAGGTTCCTCCGCGGCGGATTACCCTGTCGTGGACGTGTTGCAAATGACCGCCAAGTGTGGGCGTCCAGGCGCAGATGAACACGGCACGTGCGTGCTAATGTGTTCGCAGCCTAAGAAAGCGTACTACTCCAAGTTCCTTCACGAACCGTTCCCGGTTGAATCGCACTTGGATCACTTCTTACACGATCACTTCAACGCGGAAATCGTCACGAGAACCATCGAAACCAAACAAGACGCCGTGGATTATCTCACCTGGACGTACTATTATCGTCGATTAACGAGGAATCCAAACTATTACAACTTGACTGGGACGTCTCACAGACACGTCTCGGACGCGTTGAGTGAACTCGTCGAGAGCACCTTATCCGACTTGGAGGTGTCCAAATGCGCGCAAATCGAAGACGACGACGAGACTGGCGAGAATGAAATTTCACCTTTGAACCTCGGGATGATTGCGAGTTATTATTACGCGCAATATACCACGGTTGAGTTATTCGCGGCATCCTTAACTGCAAAAACAAAGCTGAAAGGTATTTTGGAAATCGTTTCAGGCGCGAGCGAGTTTGATTCGGTGCCGATTCGCCCGGGTGAGGCGGAAATCATACGTCGCGTCTTGAACCACTCGCCCATTGCGATGACGAATAGGAAAACAAACGACCCGCACGTCAAGACTTGCGCGTTGCTCCAAGCTCATTTAAGTCGCGTCGCGTTACCAGGTGACCTTGCGAGAGATTTAGAGTCCATCTTACCGACCGCTTTGCGTTTACTCTTGGCCATGGTGGATGTAATTTCCAGCAACGGCTGGTTATCGCCGGCGATGTGCGCCATGGAATTGTCGCAAATGTTAACGCAAGCCATGTGGGATAAAGACGCCGGCGTGTTACAATTACCGCACGTGACGAAATCCATAGCGTTAAAAGCGAAGGATAAGGACGTGGAATCCGTGTACGAGTTGTTAGACGCGGAGGATTCCGTGCGAGGGGACATTTTGAGCGACTTGTCCAAGCGACAACTCTCGGACGTCGCGAAAGCCGCGAATCGGTACCCGAACGTCGATTGCGAACACAAAGTCACCAACGCCTCACAAATCTCCACGAGCTCAACCATCGACGTCGAAGTCAACGTCTCTCGCGAGTGGGAGTTTGGCGATTCCGTATCGCTTTTACCTCCGGTCAATTGCAGTCGATACCCGATACCGCGCGAAGAAAGTTGGTGGGTCGTCGTCGGCGACGAAAAAGACAACCGCTTATGCGCGATTAAAAGAGTCAATCTGGTCAAAAGCTCCAAGGTAAAGTTAAGTTTCGCCTCGCCCTCCGAGGAAGGTAAACGTAAATACGCGTTGTACTTCATGTGCGATTCGTACCTCGGCGCGGATTTGGAGTTTGAGTTCGACGTCGCCGTCGCCAAAGGCGAAGATGAAGAAGAAGAAGATGATTCATCGGAAGAGGAAGAAGAAGAAGAAGACGAAGATGTAAACGAAGACGATGCGGGGAAGGAGAAGGACGCGCCAGACGCAGTCATGAAAGACTGATGATGATACGCAACTCGCCTATAGACACCGTTGTAAAGAACAGCTGCCACCCTAAATAGAACACTCGACCCAAACTCTAAAAATCATCCGCTTGCTGCGCTTCATAAATCGACGCTTCATCAGAGAGGCAGAGAGACACACACAGAGAGAGAAAGAAAGAACCTTTGAAAGCTTTGTCCCTCTCGTTTCTGTTGTTTATATCTCTAAAGTTCTCAACATCAGGAGAGAGAGAGAGCGTTTTGCGTTGAGTAGTCTATCGAATTTCCAATCATCCATTCCCGCGCGCGCGGCTAAAATACGCAGAATACTCATCGATGCTGACGTCGTCGTCGCCGCTGTTGTCCTCAGAAGACCGACCGAATGCGACGACGAGTTTTGCAAGAAAATTTACCAGCAACGGCGTCGCGTCTTCACTCCTCTTCTTCTTCGTCGTCGCATTCGCCACTCTGTCCAGTACATCCGCGGCATCACTGAAGTCAGAAGTCTCGCAGACGAAAACATCGAACGAAGAGTGGAACCGGTTGCACCCAGGATTTTGCGACAACATGACTTGGTCCACGAAAACAGACGATGATGCACAGAATACTATCAACAACATCGAAGCGTTGGGAGGTGGTGAAATGGACGGTGATGATGATGAGATTGAGTTGTCGCCGTTCGTTCGCAAAGCGATGGCACTCGCCAAGTGGCGTGTGTACGATGAGTACCAGAAGAAGTACGCTTCTTTGCCGAGCGAGGAAAGCAGCGTAAGTTTGGAGGATATAAAGAGAGATGCGTTATTAGGAGAGGAAGAGGAGGTCGCGTGGGAAGATTCTCCGGTGCGGATTCACTCGGCGGATATCGTCGTCATCGTTCAAAGGAACGACGCGGAAGATCACGAGAACTTTGATAAGATTCGAAAGACGTTACCGGACGCGACGAGCGACGTCGGCGTGACGCCGACGGAGTGGCCGGAAAATATCGGCGACGCGGAATGGGCGGTCGAACCGATAAGGAAGTTGAATAAAGAGTTCTTCCAGAGAGGATGGAAACACCCGGACGCGTTGAGAAACGGAGACAACTTGAAAAATTTGCCCTGGTTGGGTATCGTCGACGAACGAAACAGCACGGGAGGGATGACTGAAGAACAATACGGCGGCGCGCATCACATCGGGTGTTTATTCGGCCACATGCACGCCTGGCGCACGGTGTTAGAGTCCAACTCGGGGAAGAAGTTTTCGTTGATCATGGAAGCGGACGGTTTGAACTGGCAGATGAAACATTTAGACGCGATCGTCGCCAACGTCCCCGAGGATGCGGATTTCGTTTTGTTGACCAACTTTTACGAAGCCGCGTGCGCGCAACCCGACGAGGGAGGTTTTTGCGATAAGCAAGGCAACACGTACCCAATTTTAGCCGAAGACGGGCCGAAAAAAGGCCAACAATTGACCGGGAACTTTTACTATTGGCCGAAAGATCGCTCCGGAGCCGGATTCACAAGGTACTTGATTGGCCCGAAGTTCCAAGAGAAGGTGTATAAATTTATGGCGCGATTCGGTGCGGATATGATTGACGCGTTTACGTACGGCCACTTGTGTCAAGACGATTACGCGAACGCAAAGATGCGCGACGAAGGGTTTGCCATGCCGGACGGGTCCGATCCTTTTCAAAAGAGAGAAACCAGTCGAGACGAGAAGAACTACGGATTGAAGGTTTTGAACTGCTATTTAACGGATATGCATCAAGACATGATTTACAATTAAGAAAGAAAGAAAAAGAGAGAGTATGAGAAGACAGAGAGAGATTACGCTACATTACCTGCTTATCAGGTATACACATGCACATATATACTTTATCATAGCACCGTTATCAACGCATTGGTTGTATTTTACTATTACATACATTTTAGAAGACGAACGCGGCGCTTCGATGTGCCGAGACACAAAAAAATCTGTCACTATTCCTATTCCTAATCCTACGACTGACTGCAAAAGTGCGACAACAAACTCTTGGTGGTGGTGTTGCTACAGGTGATAACGACGACGGTACGAGTTCGACGACGTTTTTCCTTCTCTTGTATATATGATGATTGGTATCGTCGAATTTTGTGATGGCGATGGTATTCGCTCTCCTCCTCGTCAAAAAAGCGTTGGTGGAAACGAACCGCTTCTTCCCGTTGCCGATATCTCTGATTTCAAACGAATCGTCGTTTCCTTCTTCTGAAACCATCATCGCCTTTTTATTCATGAAACAACCAACGCTGAATAAAAAGACCCCAATCAAAGCGAACAACGACATCAAACTTCTCCGTTGCGTTTCGAAATCCGCTCCCGCGAGCATCAAAATAGCGACAAAAGATACGACGTTACTCGCATTCACTGCCGTGGCCGCCGGTCCTGAGTTTAACCCAAACTGTTTGGCGTATCGTATAGAAATCAAGGGCACCGGGGCGGTTAGCGCTAACGTCAACACCGCCAATCCACTAGCCCCTATGAATTGGTACATGTTCAACGCGATTGCCGTGGCGGCGACGAGTAATCCGCTTCCGTACCGAATCAACAACAAAGTCACCACGTCTGAAACTTCGCTCTTACTCATTTCAGGCTCGAACAATATCCCAAGCGACAACAACGCCAACGGCTTTGCCGCGACCGCCAAGGAACCTAAAAACTGATCCAGCGCGTACGGAATCGACGCGTTCGGAATGGCTTTCAACGCGATCGAAAGATACAACGCGAGTAAACACGGCGTGAACATTTGCGTCTTGATGGCTTTCAAAATAACATCCTTCGTCGTTTTCTCACCTTCATCACCATCACGTCTTGTACTCAGCGCGAACAACACGTAGCTGGCGATTAAAATCGACACTTGATTAAAGAAATCAAACACCACCGCTCTCCGCAACCCGACCTCGCCAAACACCGCGAATACGAGCGGGTACGCAAACGTTCCCAGATTTACTCCAACCGTCGCACCGGCTAAATGTTCCCCTTTATTTCGCTCGCGATTTCGAAACAACAGAAAACCTACAATTGTGCCTACTAGGCACTGTAAGACGCTGTACGCGAAAAACACCAAGTACTCCGCGCTCGCGTGTATTGAAGCGAACGTCTGTTGAATTAAGTGCATTAAGAGTACAAAGAAAGACATTAGATTTTAGTCAACACCTCTCTCGTCGCTTTAAAGAAAGAAAATCCACAAAGCCAAGACAAAACAAACGACGATGATGATGTTTCACGCGAGCCTCTGACTTAAAGTCGTTCTTCGTTTCGCGCGAGCCTCTCATCACACGTAACACATTCAGATAACACGAAGTAAGGGAAAAATGCATCAAACCTATACCTGTAGTAATAAACTGGGCAACAGAGCGCCGAATATCACGGCGAGTAACGATTCGCCGTTTTCTCGAGTCACTACACGAAGTTTGCGAAGTGCATAGCCGAGTAAAATGGTCGAAGAAGCGAGACAGAGTTTAAAGGAGACCTCGTTATTCATCATCGAAAGGACTTATTAGGTGTCACATCTGAAGCATTTCCCCCACGAATTTCCTCACTTATCAGCGGTTTGTGTGTTGTGTGTCTGAACTACGACCGCGAATTGATGACGACTTCTCGACCAAACGCATCGTGGTTAGGGTCGTCCTTTATTCACACGCTCTTACCCTTCGTATCGTCGCCTTTAAAGACTCCCACGAGAGCAGAACAGACGAGAGATGAGGAAGTTTTGTTGTTGAAACCGTCCCCGGGGAAGAAAAACGAAGCAGATTCTGATGAGTTTCTCGACGGCCAAGAAGCGTCGATGAAAACAAAAAAGAACAAAAGAACACCACCATCGAGAGGAGTAGTCATAGCAGCAGCAGTCTTAGCATTCTTTATGGTCGTTTTAGGGAGAGAGAGCATTGGAAAAGGTGGATTTGATGAGAGGATGAGATTCAAGGCCACGCGGCCTTTTTTAGGGGGAGGAGGAGGAGGCGAAAGCGTCGAAGGCGCGACGACGAACATCGACGAAGAAAAGTCTGCGTTCGTCGCCGTTCGGGACTTGTTCAAATACGAATCGAGGATCCTCTCCTCCGGCGCCGAAAAGGAGAACGAAGAAGACGCGAGGAAAAGAAACTACGAGATGGACGACGGCGCGTTGTTTGGGGCCAGTCGCCAGTGGGGGTCGATACGCGCGAAGATAAACGCAGAAGTCTTTAATAACAACGAAACTACCAGTAGAGAAAACGGACGAAAGTTATTCTTGTTCGTTCGACACGGCGAGGCGGCGCATAACGTTTGGGGCGAGCGACGAAAAGGCGAAGCGCCGATGCCGAACGACCAAGTGCCGTGCACGGACGAAGTGACCGGGAAGTCGTTGCTCGATCCGAGTTTAACGCAAGTCGGTTTGCACGAAGCCACGGAGAGCGGTAAAGCGTTGATGACGTACATGGAGAAGGTTTTCAAGGAGAGCGGAGAGGAGGAAGCGAAAAGAGTGGCTTTTTTCACCTCGCCGCAAGCGCGGGCGATTGAAACCTCTCGACTCGCGGTGTTGCACACGTCTGGGGTGAAAAAATACCAAAGCGCGAGTGGAAAATCCATACGAGTGTCCGATTTGATTCGGAATAAGATCGATTTGACCGTGCCTTTTGAGATTCGTCGACCGTATAGCTTTGAAGACGAATTGACGGGAGATCCGATTCAATACGGCGGCCTCTCGCGAGCGTTGGCGAAGAGAGAGGAGAAGTATTTAGAAGGGTGCGAATTCACAAAGACACTGGGAGATATCACGTCGATACACGAAAACGACGACTATGAGATTGCCGCCAGAGAAAACGCCGCGCAAGAAACGAAATGTCGTTTGGGCGAAGCGACGAGCGATTCGGTGTTTACGTGCGCGGACGAACTCGGTTTACTCGTAAATAGCGACGGCGAATTGAGGTACGAATCCAACGAGTTGAGCATGCAGTCCGTCCGCGATCGAATGCGCGTGTGGTTCGCGAACGTGTTCGAGGAAGAGCGCGACGCGAAAGTCATCGTCGCGTTCGTTCACAGCGACATTATCGAAGGCGCGTTGAAGGAATTGTACGGAGACGACATGAAGTCGGAGTATAAAGCGTTGAACGGCGACGTGGTGCCGGCGTTAGTTAAAGACGTTCGTCCGAAAGAGTATTTAAACTTCTGGAATGAAACCGATTATTAATAGTAGAGTAGTAATATGTAGAAGAATAGAGCGCGCGTGCAATATACATGTAAAAGCAATGTAAAACTTTAGAAAGAGAGAAATAGCGCATTTACCAACAAAACAAAAACAACAGCTCTTCACTCTCAATCCCTCTTCGCTTGATCGACTAACCTCTTCAACTCTTCCATCACTTGCTTCTCCTTCGCGGCTTTCTCCTCGTAGTCAATCATCGCTAACGCCGCTTGCTCTTCCGCCGAATACACTTGATTTTCTTTTCTCAATCGCACCGCGTTCATGCGCGCGTGTCGACTGCCGCTCATCACGTATCCCATCTTTTCGAAGTTTTCGATTTGCTCGCTCGAATACCCGACTTCGCCTCTCCGCGGGATTCTTTCCCCGGATTGCACGAACTGCGCCATGGCGGAGCCTTCGCCCGGTAAGAGTTGACCGCCGTATCCCGGTTTTCGTATTCCGGCGGCGATGTCGAGGTTATTCTCGTCCTCGGGAGGCGGCGCCGCCGGGCCGAAATCGACCGCAACATGTGTTGCTCCTTCTTTTCCTTCTCCTCCCGCGCTGCTTTGCAAACGCTCTTCTTTCTTCTTCCGTTCATCTAACGCTGCGGCGGCGACGAGTTTCTCTCTCTTCTCTCTCTCTTCCTTCTCTAAAAATTGCAAGAAACGCTCGGGTTGCTCCTTCTCGTCGTCCTTACCTTTCCCGCCCTCGCCGCCGTCAAAATCTGGTACCAACTCGCCCTCGTCGATATCGTCGTCGTCGTTTTCGCTACTGCTACTCTCGCTACTACTCTCGCTACTGCTGCCGCCTCCTCGGCGCTTGCGCCGCGAGGAAGATTTTCGACTCTTCTTCTTCTCCTTCTTCCTCTTCTTCTTCTCCTTGCTCGAATGCTTTTTCTTCGTCGTCTTTTTTCTCCTCTTTTTCTTCTCGTCCACCTCGTCCTCGTCGTCGCTCGCTTTCGGCAAGGTAGGCCCTTGCACTTTCTTCCTCCCTTTCTTCTCCTCAGGATTCAAGATATCCTCGACCCTCTCGTCCTCGTCCGTCTCCGACCACGTCACCGGATCGCCAACGTTCGCCATCGACTCGTACAACTTCCGGTGATACTCCGGATCTTCAATCCACCACAATTTATACCGTTTCAACCGTCTGTAATCCAAGTGATCTATCGCTTGCTCGTATAACTCTTGGTCCGAATACGTCCCGTCCGTTCGGTCCGGGTTGCGGAAGGTTGCGGACTTTTGTTGCTCTTTCGCGTGAAAGACGGATTTTTTCGCTCGTTTTTGTTGTTGGTGTTGCTGTTGGCCAGAACCACCCCCAAACCTCCCCGGGGGAGCATTCCCTTCTTCTCTCTCGCCCTGTCGCTTCCTGGAGGGAAAGCTGCCGAAAGGGGGCGCATCACCACCAAAAGCAGTGCTCGTCAGGCCGTTCTCGCGGGATGCGCGCATGTTTCGCGCGTAGTTGGAGGAATCTTTATCGTCGTCGTCTTTGTGTTCGTTTCCTCGCCGTTGGGGGAAATTCGTCTGTGTCGTCTTTTTATTACGAGTATTCTCCAAAGAAGAAGGCTCCTGCGATCGGTGCGATCGGGTTTCCCTCATGACGACGCGAAGAGAAGTCGTGTTCGTGCGTTTTTGCGCGTATGTATCTCTTTTCAGTAACTATTTATTACTGCATTCAAGTTTGTGAGGATTTGGAGTGAAAACTACTGTCTGTGTGTACGAAGCGTCAAAGACGAATAGGTATATATACAATGATACAGATTTACAGGGTTTATTAAATTGTTTTCGTCGTTGCGCCTCCCACCTCCCCCTCCTCCTCCTTCGCTTTCTCCCGTCGTTTCGTCCGCTCTTCTTTACACGCCTCTTTGTGTACTTCAATCATCCGAACGAGAATATCGCCCATTTTTGGTCGGCGTTCGGGAA
>Ga0257106_1001237_pt1 | contig 13069 bp, 9 predicted proteins | sample LP_taG_3_FD_190177 | JGI IMG/M metagenome (GOLD analysis project Ga0257106, IMG submission 190177) | Marine microbial communities from Northeast Subartic Pacific Ocean, Canada - LP_J_2011_P26_10m | ecosystem: Environmental > Aquatic > Marine > Oceanic | place: Canada: Northeast Subartic Pacific...
TGGACGCATCGAGTGCTCTCGTCGAGTTGAGTGCTCGACGCACAGCGGAAGTGCTCGTGTCAAAATATTCGAATACGCGCACATTGAAGTCGGGGTGAAGATTTGATTGCCAGGCACGCGCCGGCCGAGGACGACCGCGTCACGCGGCGGCTGCGGGGCACCGTGGGCTACGTCGCGCCGGAGATCGTCGCCGCGACGCTCGCGAAGCGGCCGCCGCTGTACACGTGCGCCTGCGACGCCTTCGCTCTGGGCGTCGTGCTCTTCGTGTTGCTCGTCGGCTACGCGCCCTTTTTCGGCGACGGCGACGACGACTGCCTCCGGAAGATCCTGCACGGGTCCTACACGATGCGGCCCGAGGACTGGAAGCGCGTGTCGCCCGGCGGCGTCGCCGTCGTCACGGGGCTCCTCGCGACGGACCCGACGGCCCGGCTTTCGGTGGAAGCGCTCGCGCGGGACGCCTGGCTCGCGCCCCCCCCGGCGGCCGCGGACGCGCCGCTCGAGCCCAACGCCATCCCGCTGCGCATCGACTCGCTCGTCAAGCTCCGGAGCCGCCGGTCGTCGGAGCGGCGGCGGACCGTCGCGGACGACGCGAAGGAGCCGTCGCTGTCCTCGTCCTTCGCGCCGTCCGTCGTCGCGACGACCGCGGCCGTCGCCGTCGTCGCGACCATCGAGACGCCGAGCAAGCCGCCCCGGGCCCTCGCGGAGCCCTACGACGCCCTCGCGGACCTCGTAATGTAGGATGTCCTTTTTTACGGGGTTCTGCGGGTCGTCGGTCAGAACTGGCCGCCGCGCCGGCCGCGGCGCGCCGCGGCGGGCCGGTCGCGCCGTTCTTGATCGAAAGAGCCTTCACGCCGAGGAACACCAGTGCATCATTGAGGTGGAGCCATGCCTCCCGGCGCATAGCTACGGGATCACCGCGTAACGCGCCCGTCGCCTCGACAGCCGCTTGCGCTCGCTCGCGCGCAGGGCCTTCTGCTGCGGTCCGATGCCCACGATTCGGCCCTTGAGCCGCTCGGAAACCCTGTGGGCGCTCTCCGGTTCTCGTGTCTGCTCTGGTGCCTCCTTCTGTTCGCTCTGTTCCGCAGGTGCGGGCGGGGCTGGGCGGTAGTCGGCAATCGGGCTGAAGGGCCTCGCGCCCTGGCGCTCGTGGACCTTGCCGCACCAGCACTGCCACTTGAACACACCCGCACGCTTCGCGCGGAAGTAGCCATGTTTCGCCGCAATGAGCTCGCCCATCGTAGCGTTTGTCTTTGGAATCCATAAGCTCGTTCCAGGAAGCAGCCCCAGGAGTGCAAGGTTTGTGATGCATTAAAATTGCCACAGGCGCGCGACCAAGGTCGAGCCCCTCGAGAGGGTCGGCCGCGCCGACGAGCCCCCGCGCGACCTTCCCGGCCGCCGCGCAGCCGCCCCAGGTCCCGGGTGAGAGGTTCCAAAACGCGCCACGCAGCGCCGCGCCGCCAGAGATGGATGACGATGCGGAGGACATGGATCATGCCACCGCTACCGCGATTGTCGAAGATTACTTCCCGAGCACGGTCCGCCTTCACGGGACACGGGCGCGCAGCGGTGCGATTCATGACTTGATGGGTGAATACAAACTGGCTGCGATGACGATCAATAAGCGCCCGGTGTGGGAATTCACCGGCGACTACAGCGACTACGCCGGCGACGATCAGGTGCTGCTCTACTATGGCCAGTGGGGATGGGTCGTCGGGAGCATGGAGATGATGCCGAACCACTGGATCATCGGGATCCCGCGGGACTTCAGCGACCCCAAAGCCAAGTGGTCGCCCCTGAATGCGAGCAGTTTCCAAGTTTGGGATTTCCGCGTCCCCGAAGGCCTTCCTGATCCCGAAGATTCCGCCGACGAGATGGCCCAGGCCGACCTCGCCGAGAATGTGTGGTGGTCCGATTCGACCCTGACCTGCACGCGCGCGTAGCATCGGACACTAGCGAGCGCTCGAAGAAGGAGCGGGTCGCGCGCGTTTGAAATCCTCCGAATTACGCCGCGGCCTGCTCCGCGTCGTGCTAGGAGTCGAGGACCACTAAGTACCTTTACCCGTTCAAGACCGCCCGCTCCTTGGGCCGCAGGGAGATGGTCTTCTCGCAGTCGGCGGCGTCGCGGGCCTCGTCGACGACGACGAGGGCGACGCGGCGCCAGAGGGCCGCGGCCTCGGAGAAGGAGGACCAGTAGCTCCCGACGACCGCGTCGGCCTGCGCGAGGACGAGGAGGTCGACGAGCGCGTCCTGGACGCCGAGGGCGTTCGACCGGTTCGTGACGCCGTCCATGGCGACGCGCTTGCTCCCGAGGCCGTCGGCGACGACGCGCGGCGCCCAGTGCGACCGCCGGGGCCGCGCGAGCGCGGCCCGGAGGTCCGCGACGGCCTTGGGCGCGTCCGACGCGACGTAGACGTCGACGGCCCCGCCGCGCTTCGCCGCGCGCGCCGCGCCGCGCGCGACGCGCACGGCGCCGCGGCCCGCGTCGCCCGCCGCGGCGAGCCGGTCCAGCGCGCGGAGGAAGCCGCCGATGGGCGACCGCGCGATGGAGAGCGCGTTGTCCGTGCGCCGCACGTGGAAGCCGACGAGGCGGTCGCTCGTGCGCCGGGGCACGCGCCGGCGCACGGCGCAGGACGGGCGCAGCGAGTTCAGCGCCGCGCACCGCAGCCGGCTCACGAGCGTGCCCCGGGGCGCGCCCGCGCCCAGGGCCGCGTCGGACTCCGTGCCGCTCTCCGAGCTCGGGTCCTCGACGCGCACGGCCTCGTCGTCGACGGCCCGGCCGTCGGGCGCGACCTTGCCGTCGGGCACGCGGTCGTAGCCCGGCGGGTAGTAGGCCGCGAGCGACTCCAGGACGACGACGTCGTTCCGCCAGATGTCCCGGGTGAGCGAGTCGCGGCTCAGGCGCCGCGTCGACGGGTCGAGGCCGAGGACGCGGTCCCAGTGCTCGAGCTTGGACATCTCCATGGCGTCGTTGAGCACGGCGACGCACTGGGACGCGCGCAGCGCGTCGCGGAGCCGCTTGTACGTCGTCAGCGCGATCTCCTGGACCCACTTGGGCTCGTCGTGGCGCACGACGCGGCTCCACGCGACGGCGAGCGCGCGCGCGCGCCAGAGCGCGCAGCGCCGGTCCGGCCCGCCGAGGAGCTCGGCGCGCGCGGCGCGGCGCGCCTTCGTCCGCGCCGCGCGCTCCAGGAGCACGTCCGCGCGCGCCACGGGGTCGCGCGCGCCGTAGGGGTCCGCCGCGTCCTCGGCGTCCGCGTTCGCGTCCAGCACGTCGTGCTCGCCGTCGTCCCGCCGCGCCGCGGCGAAGGCGGCCTCGAGGTCGATCTCCGCGTTGAGCTCCGCGGCCACCCTGGCCCGCTCGTCCCCGAACTGCGCCAGGCGCGGCGACGGCGCGAAGGGCGGCAGGGGCGCGATGAGCGGGTGCGGCGCGAAGAGGCGCTCGTAGAGCGTCGCGCACGCGGGCTCCATGGTCTCCCAGTCGAGCGCGATCTTCACGCGGGGGGCCTCGGGGCACGCGGCGCAGTAGGCCGCCATCCGGTCGCCGTGGTCGCTCCGCAGGCACAGCGGCGCGGGGCCGTCGCCGCCGACGCCCGCGGCGCGGAACGCGCGCGCCAGCGCGCCGCGCCGCCGCCCCGCGGGCTTGCCGAGGTCGTCGACGACGAGGAGCGACGACGAGAGCACGCGGATGCGGTTGCAGAGGCCCTGCTTCGGGCGCACGTAGAACCAGGTCGTGGCCGGCGGGGCCGCCCGCGGCGGCGGCGCGTGGAGCATCTCGTGGTGGCCGCAGGCCGCGCAGACGTAGGGGTCCGCGCCGCCGGCCTTGAAGCCCGCGCAGGCGCAGCGGTCGTAGCAGCAGCGGCCGCTGACCATGGTTCGACGGGGGGCTGCCTCCAGGTGTTTACGATCGCGGCAACAACTCGCTTTTTACTCCGGCCACCAAGACCATCGTCGCCGCGAAGTGGACAGGGGCTGCCAATTTACCACTCGATTCAACGATGCGGACTTGCACTCGCTTGATGAAACACGCGCGCCGACGCGGTCGATCATAGTGAACTTCCAGTGGCCGTGCGCGCCGCCCCCGATCCTCGCACACAGCACCTCAGCGCCGCGCCGACCCGTGCAATCGCAGGCCTCGACGTCGCCGCGCGACCTCGACGCCCGAGACACCGCGACCGCGGCGGCACCCGGCGACCATGTCCGACCCGCGGCTGCAGCGCCTCAACGAGACGGAGAACCTCGCCGTGGGCCTCGCGACGGGCGTCGTCGACGTGTCGCTGACGCAGTGGATGCTCTACTGCAAGAACGCGTCGCAGCAGGGCATGCCGCTGACGCTGAATCCGAAAATCCTCTACCGCGGCACGGGCATGTCGATGGTGAACATGTCGGTGCTCTCCGGGCTGCAGCTGCCCCTCACGGCGACGTGCCAGGGCCTCTTCACGGGCGGCGTGCCCCGCAAGCTCAGCGACGGCGAGCTCGTCGGCGCGGGCCTCATCGGCGGCGCGCTGAGCGGCTTCGCGTGCGCGCCGATGGAGCTCGTGCTCATCCAGCAGCAGCGCTTCGGCACGTCGCTCCTCGCGACGCCCGCCAAGGTCGTCGCGGAGGCCGGCGTCGCCGGCCTCTTCGGCCGGGGCCTCGCCATGTCGTGCGGCCGGGAGGGCATCTTCACCGCGGGCATGCTGGGCATGGGCCCCGTGATCAAGCGCGGCCTCCTCGCGCGGGGCCAGGACGAGGCGTCGGCGAACGTCATCGCCGCCGTCGGCTGCGGCGTCGTCGTCGCGACCTCGACCCACCCCATGGACACGATCAAGACGAACCAGCAGGGCGACGTGGCCGGCGCCAAGTACCGCGGCGTCCTCGACACCGCGGCGAAGCTCCTCAAGGAGCAGGGCGTCAGGCGCTTCTTTAGCGGCTGGTCCTGGCGCACGGGCCGCATGATCATCGAGGTCTTCCTCTTCGACCAGTGCCGCATGCTCATGAGCCCCGTCTTCTTCCCGCACCACTTCCAGGACTAGGGGGAGGCGACGCGGTCGCGGCGGTCGCGTAACGCGTAGGTGTCCGGTGACCCGCGGCGACCTCTAGTACTGCGGCGCGGGCTTCTCCAAGTGCCTCGGCCACGGCGACAAGCCGCGCCCGGCCGCCCGCGCCCGAAGAAGCCTGAGGTCGCCGCGCTCGACGGCTTCCGGCTCGCGAAGATCTCCTGCTGCTACCGCCACTACCCCGTCCCCGGGACCTGGTAGGGCGCGCGCCGTCGGCGGCGCGCCGGCACAGCACGAGCGGCTCCAAATGTCAAACTCGGGGGAAGCAGGAGGCGTGGGAAGGGGAGTCGCGGCAGCAGTCGGAGAAGAGAACGAGTCGTGGGAAGAGGAGTCGCAGCGGCAGTCGGGGGACGAGCCCGGGACGCTTCTGGGAGTGGAGCGGAGGAGCGGCGGGATAGTCTGCGCGCGTCGGGCGCCGGTGGCGATGGTGTGCGTTCAGGCGTGCCGTTTTGTGCGCGCCTGGCCGACCCCACAAAAATCATAAAAATCAGTGGGGCTACTTCCGCTCGACCATGGCCCTCGCGCGGGGTACGCCCCCCCCCCCCCCCCCGCGGCCATTGGTCTCAGGGACGTTAGGCACGGGGCGCGCGACCCCCGGCCTAGCCCATGACCTCCTCCTTGGACGCGACGACGCTCTCCATGGTGCGCGTCGTGACGTGGTAGAGGTCCGCCGCGTCGGCGTCGACGCCGTTGCGCATCTTCGTCCGCTCGGCGGCCGTGGCGTCGTACTGCTTGGCGCGGAGCTTGATGAGGTCGCGGATCGCGCGGCGCATCGCGCGCTTCTCCGTCGTCGCCTCGCGCTGGCGCGCGAGGTCCTTGAGCTTGTCCTCGTGGGCGAAGCGGCGCTCGTACTTGCGCAGGTTCTTGACGATGGCCTTCTTCTGGTCCGGCGTGAGGAGGGACCGGGGCCGCGGGCGCCACACGAACTGGTAGAAGTTCTCGTAGGCGACCTCGTGGTAGACGCTGCCCTGGAAGGTCCAGAGCTTGTAGCCGTTGTCCATCTGGAACTTGAAGAAGGCGCCCTCGAGGGGCTGGAGCACGCCCGTGGCGACGATGCGCCCGGACGGGTCCCACTCGACCGCGTTCGCGCGGTAGTGCTCGACGTGCTTCGACCACTTGGCGTCGCAGTCGTAGAACTCGAGCGCGCCGTTGAAGGCGTCGCCCGTGCCCGCGAGGACGACCTGCGTGCCCATGGGGCTCCAGTGGATGGAGTTGCAGGACCGGTTCTCGAGCGTGACGAGGTGCGTGAGCTCGGGCTGGCCCGCCTTTCCGAGCATCGAGTGGAACGACACGGACGGCTTCGCGCCGTCGCCGTGGATGACCGCGAAGCGGTGGCCCGACGGCTCCCAGGCGAAGGCGTGGACCGTGTCCTTCATCTCGAGCATCTCCACGGGCACGAGCTCCTTGTCCGCGCGGAAGAGCTCGAAGGAGTGGAAGAGCGTCTTCTTCGACTTCGTGTGGCGGACGACCTTGACGCAGAGGTAGCGGCCCTCGGGGTGCCAGTAGAGCTTGCAGTCCGACACGTTCACCAAATTCTTCTGGCGGAGCTCCTTGCGCGACGGCAGCTCCACGAGCGTCACGCGCGCGGGCGTGTTGCCCTGCTCGGGCGCCCAGTACGCGAGGCAGTTCGCCGTCGGGCTCCACTGGAAGTCGCGGACGCCGTCGGCCCGCAGCGACTTCTTGCCCAGGAGCGTCATGTCCGGGAGCTCGTAGACCGTGATGACGTCGCCGCCGGCCTTGTCCTTGCCGCGGCGCGCGGCGTAGCCGTCGTCGTGGCTCCACTGGAAGTGGGAGGGTTCGAAGCGCGGCGGCCCCGGGTCCTCGTCGGGCCGGAGCAGCGCCGGCGGCGGCGCCGGGAGCATGGACACCTCGAAGCTCCGCAGCTCCTTGCGCGTCCGCAGGTCCCAGAAGATGCAGCCCCGCTTGTCGCCGGGGATCTGGTTCGACGTGACCATGTACGCCTCGCGCGGCGAGAACTCGAGCTTGTTCACGCCGTCGTGGGCGAAGCGGCCCTGCTTCGAGAAGGCCGCGTCGCCCCAGAGCGCGATGCCCTTGTTGTGGAACGTCGCGAGCACGCTGCCCTGGGGCGACCACTTGACGTACATCTCGCACCAGTAGAGGCCGCCCTCCTTCTCGCGCTCGCCGCCGTAGTCGAGCGTGGGGGGCGCGTTGCGCTCGCACCACTTGATCTCCGTCTCGTTGTTGTAGCGGATGGCGAACTGGTCCCGGTGGAGCTGGTCGCCGAGCCACGAGTTCGGGTTGAGCCGCTCGACGAACGGCGCCTTGGGCTCCGGCGCGTACGCCGCCGCGAGGCCGTCGAGCGTCGCCAGGTCCGCGTAGGCGTTGACCTTGAAGACGTGGCTCTTGTCCAGCGCGTAGCCGTCCGTGAGCCGGATGGCCTTGACGGCCTCCTCCGCCGACGCGAACTCGACCAACGCGACGCCCAGCGTCTTCTCGTTCTGCGACGGCATGACGAGGCGCGCGATGGTGCCCGTCTGCGCGAAGATGCGCTTCAGCACGCCCTCGAGCTTCGCGTACTTGGCCATGGGGATCTTGGGCAGGTTGTCCACGACGATGACGTTCCCCCAGTCGTCCTTGTAGTCGGGGTAGCTGAACTCGTCGCCTACGGAGCGGGCGCGGTCGTCGTCGGCCTCCGTTTTTTCGCGCGCGCGCGGGCGCCAGTGCTAGAACGCACCTTCGTCATCGCTGAGGTACTCGCGCACCTCCGGCGGGAGGTCGTCGAAGGAGGGAGTGCCCATCGCTGGATGAGCGATTTTGGATTGCGCCGACCCCGGCCACCGCCAAGGCCTCTGCAGCTGCCGGCTACGCGCAGGCCTACGCGCGATCAGGAGCCGCCGCGGCCGATCCCTGCGGAGGTGGACCCCGCGAGTCGGCTAGCGTCGAGGCTTTCGCTAGGCGAGAGGCGAGTCTACGCCCTGGGCGTCGCCGCCCGACTACTGAGAAGCGGCGCTGCCTTGCTACCGCGCGCCGCCGCGTGGCCGCGCGCCGCCGCACTTGCAACTGTGCCGCCCGCACCTCCGGCCAATGTTCCGGACGAAGTCCGGCCCACCGCCGCACCACTCTTCGTAATTTGAGAGTGGCGGCAAGCAAAGTGAGGTAACTTGAACGCATGTTGCCCTTTTGCTACCAGCTCTGCCAATTATGGCTCCGAAAACCTGACTCCCAGCGCTGCCAGCAAGGCACCAAGACACTCTATGATAGCGATGCTCCTCTTAACGACGAGACGCGCGTCGAGCCTGGCGGCGACGCCCACGGCCTCCGGCGGCGCGAGCCCGTTCAAGGCCCGCGTCACCCTCGGCGGCAAGCTCGAGGCCCTGCTCCAGGAGGCGCCCGGCGCCGACGACCCGCGCGCGTCGGAGAAGCTCGCGGCCTGGTTCCGGGGCAAGTCGAGGGTCGTCGCGCTGACGGGCGCGGGCCTCTCCACGGACAGCGGCATCCCCGACTACCGGGGCGTCGAGGGCTCGTACCGCAAGGGCCACACGCCCGTGTCCCACGACGAGTTCATGCGCGTCGACGCGAAGCGGAAGCGCTACTGGGCCCGCGCGCTCGTGGGCTACGACGCGTTCCGCTCCGCGGCGCCGAACGCGGGGCACGCGGCGCTCGCGGACCTCGAGCGGCGGGGGACGATCGCCGCGGTCATCACGCAGAACGTCGACGGGCTCCACGAGGCCGCGGGGTCCCGAAACGTGATCCCGCTCCACGGCCGCGGCTACCGCGTGCGGTGCACGAGCTGCGGCGCCGAGGGGTGCCGGTCGGCGTACCACGCGGAGCTCGAGCGCCGCAACCCGGCGTTCGCGGCGCGCGCCGCGGCGCTGCGCGGCGGCGCCGGCGCGCGGGACGCGCTGCGGCCCGACGGCGACGCGGACCTGATGGACGAGGAGTTCGACGACGCGGACGACGACGTCGCGGGCTTCGACGACGTCGCGGCCTGCGGCGAGTGCGGCGGGGTGGTCAAGCCCGACGTCGTCTTCTTCGGCGACAACGTGCCCGCGGCCCGCGTCCAGGCCTGCTACGACGCCGTCGCCGACGCCGACGGCCTCCTGTGCGTCGGCACGTCCCTCGCGGTCTACTCGGCCTTCCGCTTCGTCCGGAGGGCGCACGCGGACGGCCTCCCCATCTGCATCCTCAACCGCGGCCGCACGCGCGCGGACGTCGAGGACATGGCGGCCATCGCCCGCATCACGGCCGGGGCCGCGTCCCTGGCGCGCGTCTAAGGCGGTCTTTTGCGCGTGGGACGTTGAGTTCATCTTGAAGGACTCGTCGAGCCGCAAGGCGATGGCTGCAGGAACGTCGCAAAGCTGGAACGACCAGGACCTCGCTTAGCATGGACCAAGCAACCACGTTAGCGACGCTCAAGCAAGCCATCGCCGCGCTCTACGCGCCGCAGACGACGCAGCGGACGCGCCAGGAGGCCGACGCCTTCCTGCAGGCCTTCGTCAGGAGCGGCTTCGGCGCGTGCCTCGAGCCCTGCGGCGCGCTGCTCGACGACCCCGCGTCGTCGCGCGCCGAGCTGCTCTTCGCCGCGCACGCGACGCACCGCACCGTGCGCCACTGCGTCTTCAAGCCCGGCGCGGCGCAGCGGCCGCAGCGGAGCCACGTGGTCATGGACGACGCGACCTACGCGCGGTTCCGCGGGCGCCTCGCGGCGCGCGCGGCGGGCGAGGGGCCGGGCCCGCTGCTGACGCAGCACGCGCTCGCGCTCGCGGCCGTGTTCCTCAAGGACGAGGACCCGGCCGACGTCGTCGCGCGCGTCGTGAACGCGCTCCGCGGCGCCGCGTTGCTCGAGACGCTCCGCGTGCTCCCCGAGGAGCTCGACGAGCTGAGCATCAAGCCGCAGCTGCGCGCGGCGCGCCGGGCGGCCTTTACGACGTCCGCGCCCGCCGCGCTCGCCGCGGCGCTGGACCACGCGGCCGGAGTGGAGGCGCTCGCGCTCCGGGCCGCGGCGCCGTACGTCGCGCGGTTGGAGACGCCCTGCGCCGCGGGCGACGCCTTCGTCGCCGCCGCGCTCGGGACGCTCGCGGCGCCGCACGCGGACCCGGACGCGCTCGAGGCGGCCGCGGCGTGCTACCGCGCGGCCGCGGAGAGGGAGGCGCGCGCCGACTATCTCGCGGGCGCCGTCGCGCCGCTCGGCGCGCGGGCCGCGGCCGGCGGCGCGCCGCGGCACGTCGACGTCGCCGCCGCGGCGCTCGTGGACATCTGCCGAGCGGGCGCGGGCGGCGACGTCTCGCGGGCCGCGCTCGGCGCGTTGCTGCGGTCCTTTGGCCCGCGGTCGTCGCTCGCGGCCGCGGCGGCCGTCGCCGAGGCCTGGGCCGTCGTCGCGGACGCCGACGCGGCGCCGGGCTTCCTCGTCGCCTGCTGCGGCCGCCGGAGCTTCCGCCACGTCGCCTACGACGACGACGCCGCCGGCGACGACGACGACGCCGTGGAGCGGGACGTCCTCGGCGACGCGTTGAGGGTCGCGGCGGTCGCGGCGCGCGACCGCGACGGCGCGCTGCTGGCGGTGCTCGCGACGCCGGAGCCCCTCGCCGCGCTCCACGTCTACCGCGCCGTCGCGCGGACCGTCGGCCTCTCGGGTCCGGTCTTCGACGGCCTGCTCCGGGTCTTCGCGCGCGTCGCGGCGCTGCCCGACGGGCCGGACGCGCGGCCCTACGCGGTGTCGTGCTGCCTGGCCATGTCCGCCGCGCCCGACGCGCGCTTCGGCGACGCCGCGGCCCACTTCCTCGCGCGGAGCGACGCCGTCGTCGCGCGCTTCGGGGCCATCGCGCTCATGCACGCGACCGAGACCGCGGACGCGCGGCTCCCGAGCGACGGCGCGCTGCGGCTCTGCCGCGCCGTCGCGGCGGCGCCGCGGGCGAGCGAGTTCCGGCGGCCGGGCCAGGAGAGCGTGCGGACGCTCGCGACGCGCGCGCTCGCGAACGCGGCGCGGAAGGCGGGACCCGACGCGGTCGCGGCGCTCCTCGGCGCCGCGCTCGCGGCCGTCGACGGCGCCGCGGACGCCGAGGGGCTGGCCGTCGCCCTGCTGAACGTCGCGGTCGTCGCCGCGGCGTCGCCGCGGGGCGCCGCGGACGCCGCGGCGCCGCGCGCCGCGGACGCGCTCGTCGCGCTCGCGCGCGCGCCCGAGGAGGAGGCGGAGGACGACGACGACGACGACGACTCGGACGCCGACGACGACGCGGTCCCGGCGAGCGCGACGACGCGCGCGGCGCGCGCCGCGGCGCACGTCTTCGCGGCGTTGCTGAGCCCGGGCTGGACGGACGCGGCGCCGAAGCGGCAGCGCCGGTGCTGCGACGCCGCCGGCGGCGCGAGCGACGCCGTGCTCGAGGCCGCGACGGCCGCGGGCCTCGAGGCCGTATCGCGCGGGCTCCGGCGGCCGGCGGCGGCCGCGGGCTGCTTCCTCCTCGAGCTCGCGGCCGCCGCGGCGCCGCCGGCGCGCGCGCCGGCGGTGGCCGCCGCGGCGCTCGCGGGCCTCGGCGCGCTCGCGGCCGGCCACGCGGCCGAGGCCCGAAGCGCGTCGCGCGGCGGCGCGCTCGGCGCCGCGCTGTCGCTGGCGACGCGGCTCCTGCGGCGCGGCGCGGCCGCCGCGGTCCCGCTCCGGCTGCTCCACCTCGCGCGCGCCCGGCGTCCCCGACTTTTTCCGAGGGGTTCGTCACGCGACGCCGTCGTAGGGTCTCGTCCGGCCCCACGCGTCGCGGCGGAGCGACGACGCGGCGGCGGCGCTGGAGCTGGCCTCGTGCCTGCTGGGGGACGCGGCGTCGCGCGCGCCGGCGCTGCGGCTCCTCCTCGGCGCGCAGCGGGACGCGGTCCTCCCGTCCGCGCGGCTCTCGGGCGTCGCGGCCGTCGCGCGCGCGGCGCGGCCCGCGGCGGCGGACCTGTACGCGGCGCTCGCGCCCGTCGGCGCGGCGGCGGGCGGCGCCGAGGACCCGCTCGTGGTCCTGGCGACGACGCTCGCGGGCCTCGTCGACGACGAGAAGGGCTTCAAGAAGCTCCTGAAGCAGGCCCTCGGCGGGAAGCGCAAGGGGCGGTCCTCCTCCGTTTAGTGCTGTACAGACGCCCCGGCTCACACCGCCTTAGGATAGGCGACGCGGATCGCGTCGACGCGGTGGTAGTTCGGGAACGTCGTCGCGGCGTCGGGCGGCCTCGGCCAGGGCCCGCCGATCGCCGTGTTGAGGATGGCGTAGTAGGACGTGTTCCAGAGGAGCGCGTCGGGCGCGACGGACCCGTAGAAGGCGCCGTCGACGGCGAAGCGCGCGGCGCCGGGGCCGAACTCGACGGCGAACTCGTGCCAGCCGTCGAGCGCGACCGAAACCTGGAACGTGTCGGACAGGTGCGCCGGTCCGTCGCCGCACGTCGCGTTCGCGCACCAGTGGTAGGTGCCGTGGAGGACGCCGTCGGCGTCGATCATCTCCATGATGTCGAGTTCGCCGTGGCAGGGCCAGCACGAATCGTCGAGGGGCATGAGCCAGTGCGCCGGCCAGACCCCGTTCCCGCCGCCCGGGAGCTTCGCGACGACGCAGACGCGCGCGGGCCTACGAAGCACGTCGGTCACGATTTCTCTTCGTTTCCCCGGTCGCAATCTCTCGAACATCGTCACCGCCACGGGACGCCGGCGCCGGCCCGCGGAAGCCGACGGTCGATCGCACGGCGCCGGCGGTCAGGTTCGTCCACGCGGAGCCGGTCCAAGCGGCGTCGGCCTCGATGACGAGCGCGCCGTCCGCGACCCAGACGTTCTCCGCCCGCGCCGCCGCGTCCCGCGTGCGGCTGTCGCCGGGACCGCGCACGTCCTTGACCCAGGTGGAGGCGTCAAAGGTGACGAACTCGTCGCGCCAGCCGATCTCCCAGCCGGGCGCGTCGCAGAGGGATAAGGCGACGGACGCGCTCGAGGCCGCGGAAGCAAATAGTACGAACAACAGATGCAGCCACCGGTGTCTACATGTACGGGCAGCCATGCTGTGCTCAGCGCCGAGTTTGTTTGCTTTTTCGACTGCAACGACGGATGGTTGCCGGAGGTGACG
>Ga0257106_1001238_pt1 | contig 13069 bp, 9 predicted proteins | sample LP_taG_3_FD_190177 | JGI IMG/M metagenome (GOLD analysis project Ga0257106, IMG submission 190177) | Marine microbial communities from Northeast Subartic Pacific Ocean, Canada - LP_J_2011_P26_10m | ecosystem: Environmental > Aquatic > Marine > Oceanic | place: Canada: Northeast Subartic Pacific...
CGACGAAAGGGCACCAAGGGCACCAGAACCTTACGTTTCCTTGGCACCGAGACGAAACGACGCGTTTTATCCCGATACGACCTCTCCACGCGACTCACACCTTCCCGCACCGACCCCCACCTTCCACCCCAACCCCCCTCAACCAGACGATGAGAGCCCAGCTCGTGGCGCTCGCCCTCACCGCGTCCCTCGTCGGCGCCTCCGCGCTCCCGACGCCCTTCGCGTCGACGTCCAACCGCGCACCCAGGCGCCACCTCGCCAGGGCGCTTCTGCAGGAGGACCCCATTGACTACAACGCCGGCTCAACCTTCGACTCCATTAAAGACGTCGTCGACAACGTCGAGTCCTCGTTCGACTCCGTCTACGAGACCGTCAAGTCCTGGGAGCCCGCGTCCGCGCCCACCCCCGGCGATGACGAGCTCGCCGATGATACCGACGAAGAGGGCCAGGTCGAGCTCCTCGCGCCCGCCGAGGCTCCCGGCCCCGAACGACGCCGCGCGCTCCTCCAGGACGATGCGTACTACTCCGACTACCTCGCCGCCGCGCCCGACGCCGCCGTCGAGGACTACGACTACGGCGAGATCGCTGGCGGGCCCGTCGGTGCCCCCGCGCCCGCGCCCGGTCCTTACAACAGGTAAAGCGCGTGAAGGAACCGCCGAGAAGAAGGAAGGATGAAAACGACGTACGCGGCAACTTGACGCGCGTTCAAGGCTGATGGCGATCCCGGATGTCATGCTGACAACAGGGCATTACTTTCAGCAGTGTTATCGACCAGTGAAGAAGAAGGCCGCTTCACGGCCATAACGTGCTGCTGAAAGTGATGCCTTCCTACGTCATCAGCCTTGAGCGCCGCGCCCGGGTCCGCCGCCCTTCACGATTGAAATAATACACGATACTTCCTCTCACATAGACATGAATAACTAACGCCCCCGGCGCCTCGTCGACTTCCTTCGCTTCACGCACTCCGGCACATCGTCTTTCGACGCAGCTGTGGCCACCACCAACGCCTTCTTCGTGCCTTCCACCTCCTCGGGTCTCGGCGCTGTTCTCAACGCCGCGACGTCGGCGGCTATGGCGTCCAGTCTGGATTCAATCTTGGCCCTCCACGCCGACTCGTCACCCACCCCGGACCTCGATACACTCCATCTCACGAGCACGGATAGAACAGCGAACACCGCCCACGTCAGTTTAGTCACGTCGTGCCGCGACATTCGCTCCATCGGAACGTAAAAGCCAAACTCGGTTTCCAAAAATGGAACCGCGAACCGAACAGCCGCGACCATCACGGCGGCAGCCACCGCCGACTCCCTCACCCCGACGCCGACGACTACAGTCGCGAAGGACACGAAACGCAACGCGTGCTCGCGTATCGTGACCCTCGAGTCAACGAGCCAGCGCACCGCGTCCTGAACCCCGTCCAGAGTCGCCCTCGCCGCAGTCGCGTGTGCACTCAGCTGCTCGGCAGTCGCCAAAGCCGCGTTGACACCCGCGGTGACATCCTTGACTCCCTCCCTCGCGGCGTCCACCGCGGCTGCCATGTCGTCGAACCTCCGGCGCGACGCCACCTCGTGCGCATCCGCGGCAGCCTGCACCGTCACCAGCCGTTCATTCACGGCATCGACGTTGTCCGTCACGGCGTCGAGTCGGCCCGTGAGCGCCGCGACGTTTTCAGCCGCGGCGCGGACACCGGCGGCGACGTCCTCGGTCTCCCTCGCGAGCCGCTCGAACCGCCGCGACGATTCACCTTCCACCTCCCTCGCGCGCCGATCGATCTCCAGCAGCTTAAGGGCGGTCTGCTCGGCTCGCCATCGGAGCTCGACGTGCCTGCACTCCTCGTTGACGGCTTGGACTTCCTGCAGGTACAGATTGAACTCCATACCCCGGTCTATGCGTTCATAGTCAGCGTCGTCCCCGTGTTTTCCGTCGCTCCCGTCCCCCCTGGACGACCACAACGCGCGTCCAAACGCACCCGCGAGCGCCCGCGCCACGCTCCCGGTCGTGGGTACGTCCTCGCCGTATCGGACGCCCCTGCCCAGCTCGGCGATGACGCACTTCTCGCAGTCCGCCATCGACGGGCAGTCGCCGCGAGGTGCCGCGCCGCCGCGCGCGAGGCGGCAGTGCGTGGTGGCGGACGCGATCCTACACGTCGCCTGCGCGTCGCTCAGCACCGCGTCGCATATGAACGCATCATCGTCGTTGTGGGTGAGGGTCTCGGACCGAGCGCGGAAGAGCGCCTCGTGAGAATCTCTTCGACATCGCTTGGCGACGGTTGTATCGGGAGTTGACGCGACGGGTGCGGGGACGTGGGGATGCGAGGGACGCGGGGACGACGCCGAAGCCATCACCGCCGACGAGAGGACTATCGCGATGATGGCCACGAGGCAAGTTGCGAACTGGAGACGCATGACGGGGTCGGGCGGCGGGTCGCGTCAACGCGGAGTGACAAGCACGGGAGAACGCGAAGCGTCGCGTCTCTTTCCGTCGAGTCGAAAAGGTGTCGTCTGAAAAGCCCGGAAGAAATGGTGTTACGAGTCGAGACACACAGCACAACCGCGGACGACACCTTTCGGGGCTGACGCCGGCGTGCCTGACCGCCTCGACGCGCTCACACGGTCCGATGGACGAGAGAGCGGCGCTCCTGGGCGGTAGGAACGCGGGTCACGTCTCCGGGGACCGCCCAGTTCGCGTGTCGATCGCTCCGGAAGTTGTTCCAGATAAAGCACATTTCGATCTCGGGGGTGACGGTGGCCAGGGTGGCCACCAGCGGACGTCCCCGTGGGTCAGGGCGCTGCTACTCGTCGGACTCGTCGCGCTGGTGGTGACGTGCGCGGCGCTGACGCGGGCGGAGATCTCGTCGCGCCACGTCGCGACCCCGCGGCTGGTCTCCCCGGGGTTCGACCAGCTCACGGCGGACGTCACCACCGCCGCACTGGAGAAAAAGCATATTCCAACTGAGGAGGTGGCGCACGCGGGGAAACGGTCGAAACACAAGCCGGACGACGTCGACGACTACCACTACGTCGATGGGGAGTGGGTGAACGACTACGAACAGTGGGACGGCGACCACCGGCAGTGATACATAGACACATAGAGCACTTAGGAACGACGCGGCTGTAATTACGATGATATTCTTCGCCGTCAATCAGTCGACGTGGTGGTGAGCAGCCGAGCCCGACATACCCCGTCGCCTCTGCTGCGCGATCATCCGGATCCGCTCGCGCTCCCGCCCGCTCGCCTCCAGCCTCGCCAGCGCGGGCGCCACCGCGACCGCGCCGTACACCGCCCCGCCCGCGGTACCGAACAGCAGCAACAACAGACTGGCCGCCACCGACGTGGCGCTCACGCTGGCGACGATGAAAAACACAATCGCCGAGAACCAACCGGTTTCCGCGAACGTGCCGATCATCGACGGCAGCGCCCACATGAAGTTGACCACCGCGCTGAACATCCCCGCGGTGAAGTTGGTGAGCACCGTGAACCCCCATCGCACCAGCAGCTCCACCATGCTGTCGTCGCTCCGGCCGCCGAGGATGAGGAAAAAGGTGTCGTAGTACGAGGATCGGGTGGCGAACAGCTTGCCGCGTTCGTACGCTTTGCGGAACAAGGACTTGGCCTCGTCGATGCCGAGCTGCGACCAGAGCCCGAGCTCGCCCTTGGCCTCCTTGACCATCGCGTCGCGGCGCTTCCTGTACACCGTCGCCTCCTTGAGCCTCTCCTTCTCCAACGATCGAAGCTTGTAGACGCGTTCCTTGCGCTCCGAGTTGAAGCGCCAACCCCACGTCTCCGCGCGGTAGCGCGCCATAGACGCGTCCGCGAGGAGCCTCTCAGCCTCCGCCCTCGGCGCCGCGTCCACCGCGTCCGCGGTGTCCATCATCTCGAAGTATCGCGTCTGCATCTGGTCCGTGATCGTCACCGGGGGCCTGGCCACGAAGGCGACGAAGAGGCCGAAGAGGTACAGCGTGAGCGTGGCGGTCGTCTTCGGGGTTTTGGTGGGGTTCCATCGCCGCAGGGAAGAGACGATGCCGCCGGAGCGACGGGTAGGTGCGTCACGGGGCGCGATGTCCATCCGCATGGGCGGATCCGGCGCCGCGTCAGCCATCGCTCGGACTGCGCGCTTCAGATCTCTGTCAAAATTGTCGGGCTCGAGTTTGGTTTTGAGTCCAGGCCGGGAAAATTGCGCCCAGTTGACGTAGGCGCGGGGCTCGGGAGAACAGCGAAGATGCCGAGCACAAACTGGCCGTTCACGATGTACCGCCCGTCCACGACGCGGCAGTGCGCGCAGACCGAGGAGGGCATGAAGGTGGAGCTGAGGTGAGCAAACCCGCCACGATCCCGGCGATTCTCGATTTGGTAAGAAAACACGCGGGGCGCGAACCCTGACCCTTCCCACCCCTTCCCCACCCCGTACACAGGCTGCAGATCGGAGAGGACCGGCTCAAGGCGCACGAAACGACGATGAAGCTTGAACGGGAGGAGCGGGAGGCCGAGAAGGCGGCGGCGACGTTGGCGAAGGAGACCCTGGCGAAGGTCACGGCGAACGACCCTGCTCCTGTGGAGGATGAGGAAGAATTCGTGTGGCCGGCGCTGGGCACGAGCGTGCCCACGCACCTGCGCAAGGATCTGGGGAAGACCGGCACGCACCAGCCGCTCAAGTACGCCGAGGGACTTTAGATGAGTGTGTTGTAACGTTACAAAAGGTATACTAGTTTGCGGTAACTGCGTTTAACGTCTTGCCAAATTAGAGGATACAGAAAGGAAAGTACATGCGTCTCGGTACTCGTACAGGGGTCGGGGGCGACTCGGCCGTCGGTCGCCGCCAGCGTTCGATCCAACTGCTTCAATCCATCGATCGAACGCTTCACTTAGGTCGCGTGCTTACGCCAGGGTATCGTTGGCGGGCACAGGGGAGGAACTCCGCGTGGAGATGTTGTTCGAAACCTGCCGAAGAACGTCAAACTCCTCACCCTCCAGATCCAAACCGACCGAGCTCCACTGGACGTCGAAACCCTGGGACGCCGGATCTCCCTTGACGCCCGTGACGCTCACGCCGTAGTACGTGTTCTCGGTGTTGGCGCCCGAGGACGAGGACTTGACGCCCATCGCGGTACCCACGGCGTCGACGGCGGCTGCTTCAAACTGGTCCGTGGAGGCGTCGTAGTCAACCACCGCGACGTCCCCTTCCTGGATCACCCCGCGGAGCATCGCCTCGGAGAGGTTATCGTCGATGATGGACGTGATGGCGCGCCTCAGCGGACGTGCTCCGTACTCCTTGTCGAATCCCGTCTCGAGGAGCTTGTCCATGGCGGAGGCGGTGAGCGCCATCTCCATGCCCTTGGTGCGCATGCGCCCGGCGGTTTCGCGGAGCATGAGCCTCGCGATGCGCTGCACGGATTCCTTCTCGAGTTGCTTGAAGCAGACGATCTCGTCGAGGCGGTTGAGCATCTCGGGCCTGAAGAAGTTTTTGAGCTCGTCGAGAACCTTCGTACGGATGCGCCTGTACTCGGCGGATCCCTCCTCGTCGTCATCCTGGAGCTGGAAGCCGAGCCCGCCGCCACCCTTGGAGATCGCCTTGGAGCCCACGTTGGAGGTGAGCACGATGAGGCAGTTCTTGAAGCTCACGACCCTGCCCTGCGAGTCGGTCAGTCGCCCGTCCTCCATCATCTGGAGCAAAATGTTAAACACGTCGGGGTGCGCCTTCTCAATCTCGTCAAAGAGGAGGATGGTGAAGGGCTTGCGCCTGACAGCCTCCGTGAGGGTGCCGCCCTGGCCGAAGCCGACGTAGCCGGGGGGTGCGCCCACGAGCTTGGAGACGCTGTGCCTCTCCATGTACTCGCTCATGTCCAGGCGCACCATGTTGTCCTCCGAGCCAAAGTACTTCTCGGCGAGGCGCTTGGTGAGCTCCGTCTTGCCCACGCCGGTGGGACCCGCGAAGAGCATGGACGCGATCGGGCGGTTCGGGTCCTTCAGGCCGCATCGGGTGCGCCTGAGCGATCGGGACACGGCGCTGACAGCCTCCTCCTGGCCGATGACCGAACCCGAAAGATCCTCGTCCATGTTCGCGAGAATCTCGGCTTCATCCAGCGTCATGCGCTGCACCGGGATGCCGCTCCACATCGCGGCGACCGACTCGATCTCATCGATCGTCACCTTCGCGCCGCCGTACGCGCCGTCGCCGGTGAGCTCGTCAATCTTCACGCCGAGCTTCGTGAGGTTGTTCTTAACCTCGCGCTCCCTGTCGCGCAACAGAGTAGCCTCCTCGAAGAGAAGCCCGCGGACGGCAGCCTCCTTCGCCTCGCTCACCTGCTTCAGCGCGCGCCACATCTCCATAGCCTCCATGGACGTCGCCTTGTCGACCTCGCCGGTCTGCTCCTTCTGGAACATGTACTGCTTGATGCGAGCCGCGGAGCCAGCCTCGTCGATCAGGTCGATGGCCTTGTCGGGGAGGAAACGGTCGGCGATGTATCGAGATGAGATCTGGACCGCCGCGATAATCGCGTCGTCGGTGATCTCGCACATGTGGTGCGCCTCGTACCGTTCGCGGAGCCCGAAGAGGATCTCCACGGCCTCGTCCTCGGAAGGTTCCTCGACCATGACGGGCTGGAACCTTCGCTCGAGCGCGGCGTCCTTCTCGATGTACTTGCGGTGCTCGTCGACGGTGGTGGCGCCGATGCACTGGAGCTCACCGCGCGCGAGCGGGGGCTTGAGCATGTTGCTGATGTCCATGCCGCCGCCGCCGCCCTTGCCCACGGCGCCGGCGCCGATGAGGGTGTGAACCTCGTCAATCATGAGCACGACGTCCTGCTTGTCCTTAATCTCCTGGATCAGACCCGTGACGCGCGACTCGAGCTCGCCCCTCTCCTTGGCGCCCGCCATGAGCAGGCCGACGTCGAGGGAGAGCACGCGCTTATCGCGGAGAAACTCGGGAACGTTCCCGGAGATGATTCGCAGCGCCAGTCCTTCCGCGATGGCCGTCTTACCGACGCCCGGCTCGCCGAGGAGGATGGGGTTGTTCTTGGATCGCCTGGCGAGAATCTGGATGACGCGCTCAACCTCCTCGTCCCGCCCGATGATCGGGTCGATCTTCTCGTCCCTCGCCTTTTGCGTCAGGTCGAAGCAAAAGTCCGCGAGCGGGGACTTCTCATCCTTCGACTGCGCCTGCTGCTGGCGCTGACGGGGGGCCAGCGAGGTGTTGGGTCGGCCCGCGGGGCCAGACTCCTTCTCCTTCTCCGACTTGAGCCTGCGCTCCGCCTCGTTCTTGACGAAGGTTCGGTTAGTGGAGAGCATCTCGAAGTAAGCAACGAGGGACTCGTCGTCCAGCTCGGCGACCGCGAGGGCGATGTGCTCGGGGGCGATGTAGTTCATGCCCATCCCCGTGGAGCTGTTGAGCGCGGCTTCAAACACGCGCTTGGCGCCGCGAGAAAAGGGAACCTCGGAGGTGGACGTCCGTCGGGCCGCGCGGTCCGTGTCGAAGGAGACGATCTCCTTAGCCTTCTCGCGCGCGGAGTCGATGGTGACGCCGGTGCCGAGCCAGCCGCCCTTCTTGGCCTCCTCGGCGACGAGGCCCATCACGATGTGCTCCACGCCAACCTCGGGCCGGCGCAGCGCCTTGGCCTCCTGCTGCGCGAGCATGACCGCCTTGATGGCGCGCTCGGTGAACTTTTCGAACACCGCGGTGACGACGAGCTCGCCGCGTGCCTGAATTGGGTTTTGAATTGGGTTCGTGTGGTGAGCGCGTGGTGAGTGAGTGCGCATACGCTTGTTATTTTCTTTTGGTTTTCGTGCGGGGCCGTTTGAGATTTGGATTTGCCGACGTAATCGAGCGCGAGTCGGGGCGTACCTTGACGACGCGGCGGTGCGAGACGAAGCCGGAGGTGCCTGCATACGTGTGGTTTGGGTGTCGAGGCGTGGTCAGGACCGGATTTTTGGGGAAGAACGGCTCGGGACGCGCCAAACCCGCGCGTCTCCGCTGACGTGGGTTCAAACGCGACAAGGTCAAAGTGTTTGAGAGAACAGAAAAAGATGTACCTTGCGATCCGCGGGCGAAGCCGGAGCCCGCGGCGGAGCCGAGCTTGCGACCGAAGGCGGGCGCGGCTCCCGGGGTGGATGCCTGGGCATGCACCCGAACCGCGCGAGGACGATGCACCTGCGTTCGTATGAGGACCGGGACGTCAGCGGGAGGCGTTCGCGAGGGAGGTGGGCGAACGCGGGAGGGTCCAATGTGCCAATTGCGGGCTCGTCGAAACGTCGGGCCCCGGGAGTAATCCGGACGGGCGCGCCCCGGCGGTCGCGCGAGTGTCGTTTCCACGAAAAAACGCGGTGGGGCGAAGCATCGGACGCGGTACGATGCGCGCGAACGGGTGCAAGGGGGAGAATGGACCCACGGGCGGCGCACGCGGCTGGGCACCTCGGGCACCCATGGCACACCGACAAAAGGCCGCGCCCGTCTCCCCGTTAAAATAAATCGGACGTGTCGCTGCGCACCGTGGACGGCGTCGCCCCGAGCGCGGTTGGCGCGGCGAGCGCGTTAGACATGGTCGTCTTAGTTAAGACACAAGGTTGCACACCAAGTGGCGTCGAGCTTTGCACTTCGAACGCGTCGCGGCTGTGGCGCGGGTGCTTTTGTCGGGACTGCGGGCACGGACTCGGGTTTCTTTTTGAAGCAAAAGCGATGGTCTCGCGCCAAAACGAAGTTAACAGGCTGGCTCGAGTCAGACGATTCGCTCGCGACTCGTCATTCTTGGTTAAAAGTCGCCAGTCAAATTTCAAAAGCGACAACCAAGAGCCAAAAGGGACCATGTGGACATAAATATCGCGACATAATTTTCCAACTGGCAATTTCGGTGTGCGTAATTTAGTCCCTGATGGCGAGTTGTAACTCAACTTTTGGCCCCCGACCCTTCCGAAAAGATCTTCACGATACTGTTCGGGCATGCAAATCATCTCAAGCCACGTCGGATTCTTTTCGAATCGTCCGAGCGGCGATATTTCTTGAGTTGTGTGAACTGCCCCTGTTCTACAGAGCGCTAGCAAGTGTCTAAGAACTACCTACGTTTCCTCCCTTTGGGAAGAAGATTAAACGACGACCTGGGTTTGATGTTATCCGGCCTCCTCGCCAGCGGCACGGTCGGCGGCGGCGGCAGCACCATTCCCATCCGTCGCTTCCGAAGCCTCCGCTCCAACCGTTCATCCACCATCGTCCGTGGACATCCCCCGTCGTCGGACTCGTCCCCGGAGCTCGCGTCGTCGTTCTCGTCGTTTCCAGATGTTTCCAAACGTTCGTCCCCGTCGTCGTCCGCGTGTGCCTCGATCGCCGCGGTCGTCGCCACGATCTTTCCCACCCCGAACCCGCGGCGGTACACGTCGCGGCGTCCCGCAAAGTCAACCAGCTTTCTCGACAACACCCGCCTGGACGAGTTACCCGGCGCCGCCACCTTCATGACCCCCCCGCCGTCCACAGGGTTAAACTCATCCTCCGGGCACATGGGGACGATACCCTCGGCCTCGTCTATAGGATCGAGCCATCGCGCGTCCACCGCGGCTCGTTCACGGACACGACGCCTGCGCTCCGCGTCGGTGATTAATTCGTCATCCGTAGTCCCGCTCGCGGCTGCACCGGCGCCTCCCTGTCCCGCGGAGAGGCACTCCAGCCTGTACCGCCGCCGCGCGTCCCTCGCGGCTTCCTCCGCGCGCAACGATCGACCCGCCGCGGCGTCCGCCATGACGCGCCGAAGGGTCTTCTCCGCCTCCTTTCCGCGGTCCACACCGTTAGCGCGCATCACGGAAGCGCTCGGCTTTGGCATCGCTAACCAATCGATCTCGCCGGTGTCCACATCGCGGGGCAGCTTCGCGGCGTACGTCGCCTCACGCGCCTCACGCTGGCGCGCGACGTGCGTCCCGATCGCCATGAGCGTCGACGCGAACGCCTTGGACGATTTGCCCGCCACGTCCTCGGCTCTCGACTCGGCCGAGCGCGAAGCCTTTTTCCCATCCTCGCAAGCCGCCGCCGCACCCGCCTTGACCTCCCCTTTACCCACGCCCGGCCTCGTCAGCTTCCGCCCGAGCGCGGCGTTCGTCCGCGCGAGCTCCTTCTCGCAATCCGCGAGTTTACCCACCAAGGCGGACATCTCGCCCGCGTGTCGAACGCACAGCGCGGCGAGCCTCGCGGCGTTGTCTCCGTCGACGGTTGCGAGGTGCCTACGCGTCTCCCGTTGCTCCATCGCGCTCGCGTGCGCGCCCAGCTCGGCCGCCTCCTCCATCCGCTTGGCTTCCATCAGCGTTCGCCACATCCATCGAACGGCGATGAGCGCCGGGGAGAAGGTGGCCGGGACCTCGCACGCGCGCTTGAGCGCGTCGGTGAGCGACTCGAGCTGCGCGGCGTGACGATGCCGAGCCGTGGATTCCAGCGCACACGTGGTCCGTCGAAGGTCGTCGCGTGCGGTGGCGCACGCGAGCTCGAAGGCGCGGAGGCGATCGCGGTCGTTCTCGGCAACTTCGCGCCGTCGCGCGATGACGTCGCGGAGGCCGTGGGGGTCGGGGGGCGGGGCGTCTCGGGCGAGCCTCGACGGAAGCGGCATTTATCCGTTAACGCTCCGACGGGCGCCCGTCCGGTGTGTGTCAGACCGCCACTCGGGATTATGAACGAGAGAGGCTCGTTGGACCGTCAGTGCGCGATACTCCGCCGCGACATCTCGCAGGTTGGGCCGATAGCGCGGTCGCCGAAGGGTCTGTGGCGCCTCTGTCAGTCGCTTGGCTCGTGCATGTGTAGTCTGTTTGGCATTTTGGCAAAATTAGTATACTATACACAGAATAGCTGGCATATTCAAACTACCAAGCATACGAGAATGCAGCATCGATTCATCCTATTTCACGCAATTGCGGGATCTATAACTATTTGCTCTATTCGACATCCACGGAGGTTACATTTTTTTCGTCACAACGCTTTTTTCATCGTGCGCGGCTCGTCACAACACACGACGCGACGACATGAGGGCGGCGGAGGAGGCGACGCCTCTGCTCGTCACCGATGCGGACTCTTCATCGCGGGGGCGACGCGGCGGCATGCCCTGGGCGATACTCGCCGCGGTGGTCGGCCTGGTGCGCATCCCGTCCCCATCGCCCGGCCGCGGCTGAGCGCTCGAATCGATCTTACGTTTTCCCGACATCCCCCGCTGACTCTTCGACCCCTTTCTCGATCGACAGGTCTTCCTCGGCGCGGCGGCGGCGATCACGACGGGCGGCGGCACCGCCATTGGTGCCCCCGCGCTCGGCATGAACTGGCAGGTGGGCGACTGGTGGAGGCCCGGAGACCGAACCACGAGCGAGGTCCCGTTCAAGAATCCCGACCCGGCCAAGGCCGCGGAGGTCATCAAGGCGACCACCGCCTCGGCGACCATGGGCCAGACGCAGGGAAACAAACCGGCGGATGCGTCCAAGCCCACGGCCGCGGCGACGCAGAATCAGAAGCCGCCCGCGCAGCCGGAGAAGGACCAGCTGAAGCCCACGCAGCCGGCGACGCAGACGCAGCCCGCCGCGCGGCCCGCGATGATGCCCGCCACAACCGCACCATCCAACGCTCGCGCCGCGTTCAACCAGAAGGGCCAGTGGAAGATCGTGGCGTTCGCGTCGTCGAACTACCTCGGCATAACCAAAGCATGGTACGACCGTCTCACCGACCTCGGGTACACCGAGCACGTCGTGGCGGCGATGGACGAGCAGATCTTCGCGGCGTTGGCGCAGCTCGGGTACAGAGTCGAAGATCACGTGGTGAGCCCGAGTGAAAAGCCGGAACCCGGCGAGCCGGTGAAGGGATGGGGCCGGCACCTGTGGAAGCTGTGGCGGTACAGGCTCGCGTACGTTAACCGGCAGACGCAGATGGGACGTAGCGTGTTCTTGGTGGACGTGGATACCATGTGGAACAGGAAGGTTGAACTGAAGGACATGTTCGACGGCACTCCCGAGGACGCCGCGACGGACGTCTTCTTCAGCCAAGGGACCGTCTACCCGCACGACGCGTTCGACGCGTGGGGGTTCGTCGGGTGCATGGGGAGCGTCGCGTTCCGCGCGACGCCTCGGACCTCCGCGCTGCTCAAGGCGGCGATGGAGGACTGCAAGGAGGGCGCGTGCGACGACCAGGTGGCTATGAACGGGGCGCTGCTTCGCAAATACGGGATTCAGTGGAACCGCAACACGGGCTTGGGCGAGGGTGCCCTCGCCAAACCGGTCGCGGCCAGGCTCAAGGTGACGGACCCAAACGCGGTCGGCATCAAGGTTCGCATGTGGCCCAAGCCATTCGCCTTTCGAAGCTTCATGAAGGATGTGAAGAAGGTTGAGACGGCGTCGCTCGGAGCGGAAGGCGGCGCCGGGGGCGTGTGCCTCGGACAGGTGGAGCCCGCGTCGCTGGGCGAGGCGCCGATCACCACCGGGCCGAAGGGCGCGGTCGTGGACTACGCCAGGCCGTTCATCGTCGCGCCGTTGCTCGACAAGGACGGGGAGAAGAAGCTGGAGGCGTGGAACAAGTTCCAGCGCTTTTGCTTTGTCATCCAGACGCCCGAGTACCGGCGAACAGCGCTGCCGTCTCCGCTGGCACCCGCGTCCACCACGACAACGCCGGCCGTCCCGGCGGCGTTGCCAAACTAACAAACACTTAGCACGATTCATTCTTTATTCGAGATTATTCTCACCCACACACGCCGCGCTGCTCTTCTGGACCGCCCGGCTCCACCCGGAAACTCGTGTACAAGTAGTGCTGAAACTCCAAGAAATAGAATCCCGTTGAAAAAGCTCCACGTGCGGCCAGAGACGCGAGCGCCGTCCGTCCGCGAAGGCGCCATGGCGGACCAGGACGAGATCGACGACTGGCTCGACTCGGACTCGGACGATGACACCGGCGGTGAGGGCGTCGCGCCGGGCACCCCCAACGACTCGTTTGTCGCAGATCTGATGACCCCCGGGACCACCCCGGAGGCTCTGCGGAAGACCGAGGCGAAGACGACGCCGTCGCCGCAAGCGCCGGCACCCGAGCCCGAGCCCGAGCCCGAGCCCGAGCCCGAGCCCGAGCCCGAGCCCGAGC
>Ga0257106_1001239_pt1 | contig 13063 bp, 11 predicted proteins | sample LP_taG_3_FD_190177 | JGI IMG/M metagenome (GOLD analysis project Ga0257106, IMG submission 190177) | Marine microbial communities from Northeast Subartic Pacific Ocean, Canada - LP_J_2011_P26_10m | ecosystem: Environmental > Aquatic > Marine > Oceanic | place: Canada: Northeast Subartic Pacific...
CGCGTTTTGTCGGTGTGCCGGCACGTTTGGTCGGGCCCCAAGTCGACGGGGCCGGGGCCTGGGCGTGTGCCGGCACAGCCAAAAGCGCCGGCACAATGATTGACCTAGGAATATCAGACGATGACGCAGATCAACTCGATTATACCACAATGGATGATGAGGAATCTGTCAAAGTTACTGCGTTCGAAGAACTTGCAGAACATGCTCCCAGTAGTGATTCAGACTCAAACGCGGGCGATTGGGAGAGCGTCGACGACTTCATTGAAAGGAACAGCTTAGGTGAGGACGATGAAGGCGCGTTAATCGAACTGGACTCAAAAGCTGCCCAGGAATATGGAGATGATGGCACCCCCCAGTCTGCCCTTCCCAAACCTCCCTCAAAACCTGCCCTTCCCTTTAGCATGGCTAACTGGGCGAAGAAAAAACCTAGACGCGTTTCCGCGGACCGCGCGCGGTGTGCCGGCACACCGGAATGTGCTGGCACAAGCCGGATTCGACTGTGCCGGCACACCCCAGGGAGGAGCGTGGGAGGCCGTCTCTGCGCCGGCGCGGCTACCGGCACAGCGAGCTCGTTTGCTTTCCACCCTGGCCACGACGCGTCCGCCCCAGTCGGGGGGCGTCCACGAGGGGCGTCGCCGGCCAGGGGCTCGGGTAGTGTGCCGCTAGTGGTGTGCCGACGGTCGAACCATCGTTTATCCCCGGCGGGACGTCGAGTACCTGGATTAGGTAGGCGCTCCAAGCTGCTATGGCAGCTGATGGAATCTCCACCTTAGAGGGCCCCGCGCTCCTCGAATCTGCAGCGACGTGCAACGATCCCAGTGGCTTTGAGGTCCGCAAGCATGTGGGTGAGGCACATAAAAAGACGCGACACCCGGACGATTGCGAGGCGACGCAAACGGGCAGCCCCCAGGGGGTGGCCATGGGCTGCCCCGACGCGAACTGAGCTGCTCGCCTTCGACCGATGGTCTTTCCCGAGCGACTCGCAGCCGTTCCCGAGCGACTCGCAGCCGGGCCCGAGGCGCGGCAAGGTCCACAGACCGAGCGCCGCGCCATGCAAACGACGCTATCGACACCGATGTCGATTTCGAGCGGCTGTATCTGGGATGCCTGTTGTTTTAGGTTTGGCGCGGATGCTTTTCAGGTTTAGGCCCGGGAATGATGTTTCTAGGTTTAAGAAAATTACGTGTCGCGCTTCTAGGTTTAGAAAAAATTCGGGGAAAATCGGAGAAGAAAAAGGTGCGACGGGCGATGGGTGTCCCTTCGATCGCCATGGGACACTTGGGCCCAACGTCCGTCGCTCGGGGTCAGTGATCAGCGGCCGGTCAGCGCGCCGCCGCCGTTGGCGTTGCGGGGCCGGCCGCGGCGGCGCTCGGCGGTGATGCTCGTGATGTTCCACCGGGGCGGGATGCCGATCTTGCCCTTGTGGATGGCCATGCCGAGCGAGTGCTTGCACTTGCCGTAGTGCCAAAATTGCGGGCCTATGGCTGGGTTGTTCGTCGTAGCGGCGTTTAGCATATCCCGCCGGCGGGATATGTTAGGGCCCGTCGAATTTCCCGCATTCGAGCCTAACTAGGCTGGTTCCCCGAGTGTGCTGTCTCGCTGTCTCGCTAAAATAGAAAGAGTTGAATGGCACTCTTCGCCCCTATGAGTTCCCCCACAGCCTACCGCCAAGGCCGGGCAGCCCTGTAGCCAGATCGAGGCTTCTGATGTCAATTAGCGAACTTCTCTGAGTATGTCGAGAAGCTCGGCGAACTAAAATTCCCCGGTGGTCACCAGGGGCGCTAAGCGAGATGGTTCATGCCGGCGACTTCAAGTTCTAGCTCGGGGAATATTTCGGCGATGGCAAGATCGAGGAAGGTGAGTGCGGCGCTACGGAGCTGGATGGGGCAAAGCACGAGCTCAAGAAGCTTGTCTGCGGCGTCTTCGGTGGCCTTTTGACCCAGGAGAGATATAAATGATGAGGGCACCGCGGCAACAAGGTCTCTGCGCAGGATGGCAACGATAACAGCTTGACTTTGAGGGTCGAGGCTGCTTTCATTCTCGCAGCTATTTTGCCACAAGATCCCGTTTAGCCTTCTTATGAGTCCGGACAATGAACCAACTTTGTGTTCGCGTTTGGCCTGATCTCCGAGCCAAGTAGCGAGTGAGGGCGACCAGAGCGTAATTGTCACACGACGAATGAGAGCAAGAAAGTTACGGCGCAATAAACCGAGGCGTTCGATCTCGAATAATACTCGGAGGAAGACGTAGCACCGGTGCTCAACGCGCCGAAGCTTACGCCAATCTGCAGAGTCAGGCTGCCGTATAGGAGGCATCGTGCGTTTGTTGACTTTCTTCGGCGCAACCAGAGCAGCGGCAGCGATGAAAGGCGCTGATACAAGACCCATGGTACGAATGGGTGACGGGAGTTGCGGATTTACTCCATTTTCATCATTTGCACTCGGGCTCCAAGGTGGCGCTCGACTCGGTGTTATGCCATTGATGGCATCTCGACCTAAAAGACTCCTGGTGTTTGCCTCGTGATCGCTGGAACTTGAATTGCCCTCGTCTTCAGCTTCAATATTCAAGTCGCTATCACAGGGCTCCAAAATATTGCAGGTCAAGAACTCACCAAGTTCATGAGAGTGGCGCCAGCAAGGGTTGGTCAAAAGGGCTGTTAAAAACTCTTCCAGACCCGCACGGCGCTTTTCCATGGTAACCGCAGTCCGCGGGAACCTTCGCGGCGGTAGCCCGGGAAATCGCACTGACGAACCAGTGCTAGTTACGAGTGCTTCACGCAGAGACCAAAAGTCACGAAATCGCTTCCGCGCATAGGGTGGAGCTACACTGTCGCGAGAGATGGGGACGACTCGCTTTTCGCCACCCACCGTCGTCGCTTGCAACAACCAAATTCGATAATACGTTGCTGCCTGGGTCTCATCTCGAGATGAGTCAAGGTGCCCAGCGTTATACGGTGCGGTCATTGGTCTCTTCTCAAGCTGCTCGCAGCCCTGCCCGATTTGCAATTGAGGCTCTGTCAGAAGTTCACAGCGGCGGGCTAGTTCAATGTTAAGCCAGGCTCCGCTTCGGATGATGCCCCTCGCGATAAGAGACTCACTTGTTGGACGATGTCGAAGCAGATAATTGACTTTGATTGCTGCAGAGCTGTGGCCTTGTGAGCATCCTACAACTCTTGAGGGCACTATCATTGACCGTGTCTCAAGCGTAGCTGCAATCGCAATTCGTCGTTGACATGCAAGCACCACGTCCACGCTCTTGTCAATCGCGATGCTTGAGTCGTTATCACCAGAGGTGCGGGATTTAACATTGACTTGGGGGTGGCGTGAGGGATGGGCGTCTCTTGGTGGCGGCGAAAATGGCGTTCGAGGTTCGACAAGATGTTTGTTTCCATGAGAAGAGCAGTAAGCAAAAAGCTCGGGGTTATCCCGTCGGAGGGCATCAATTGGCGGCTCCATGTCGAGCGCATCAATCCGTTTGGCAAACCAGAGAAGACGACCATAGTCATTGGGCTCGAGAAAAATTGAGTCGGCCGTGTAGTAGGCCATTCCATCTACAGCTGTGCCTGCAGCTGCGTCATAAAGACAGCCATGGAGTTTACGCATGCGCAATGCGGCAACAAGCCAGGCCATTTCTGTAGCTCTGCGCCTTGTCTGAAGCGCACAATTGGCCGCAGTTATTCCAACCAACTCATCACAGGCGGCCAGAGCTTCGGGGCACATTGCGGCTGTGGTGCTGCGGAGGAAGGCTGATTTCGAGTCGCCGCGCGCTGCATGGAAGAAATATTCACAATAACAAGCACGTGCTGTCCTAGTAGAGTGGCCATCTGTGGCAATAAAAACGCCGCCGTGGGCAAGAGTAGCATCGATGGCCTTGAGGAGGCGCAAGGCAGCATGTGGACCTCGCCCATGACACCAGTCGCTCTGGGTAACTAAGCTCTTTGACTGCATCATCAAACCCACAACGCGCCCCACGCGGGGGAACTTATGGTAAGGACCCATACGACCTGGAAGTGTGGATGAGACGTCTTCTGCCATCTCCACCGCTGCCTGAAGCTCAATGAGCAACACGTGTCTTAGCTGCTCCCGAAAAAGAGATTCAACCTAGGTGTTCTCAAGGCGTTGAAAAATCACACTAAAACACGGCGTTCACACACCGGATCACGCACGTCAGTGCCAAGGTGTGGCATGGGTGTCCTCTGCCGCGGCGCCGCTTTCGGATCCTTGCTAGGAGGCGCAGTGGGAGGCGGGGCCGGTGGCGGAGTCTTACCAACGTCTGTAAAGCAGACGCCTGAAAACGCAACATCAGCAAAATGTAAGCTGACAACTTCTCGGAGAGACGGGACAAGGCCACAGGTTGTAAGTTCACGTTTTCGGTCCACGAGACGCGGATCTCGGCTCCCACCCCCGAATCTCACGTAGTCGAAACCGGCCTCACCATTAGAGCACAATGGCACACCAAAAAAGATTACATGACAAACATTGAGACCGTCGGAAGCCGCGTATGAAAGAATGAATTCCACAGGTTCATCGAGGGCACGCGATGTCAACGCTCCCGGCTCCACGCGCCACAGATAGTGGCCCTCTTTCTTGAGATGTGCAAGTGCAGCAGCAGCATCTAATTCACCACCAAAATGAATCCAGGCATCATCTGACTGGAAACCAGCGAGACATTTGCCAGCACATACACTGCTCATCCTATGCCCATCCTGTGGAAGCTTTTTATTCTGTATAGAAGCTTCGATTCGCACGCTCGATTTGCCGTCATCGGCTAGAGACTTGCGACGTCCAGCAAGTGCGTTGGTGAGCCACAGAGCAATGGTTTCGGGGGAGATCACGTTCAATATTGGAACAAACACCTACGCAAGTTCACAATTTTCGCTGCTAATGAAATCGCCTAGAGGACACCGCCCGAGCACAACATGTACCAAAAGCTCGCGGACCTGTGATGGTTTCAATTTAAAATACCCTCCGATGCGTTGCCATCAGTGCGCCAGCGCGTCTGGTATGATTTAAAAAAATTGAAGATGAGATTCGACGCGGTGGCCAACGAGATACTTAACCGCTCGACATTTCTTATCCTCTGGCGTCAGCATGAGCTGGGTCAGGCGCCCAGAGAGCTGGGTGAGATATCGCAACTCACAGGAGGCCACATTGTTTCCGGCAGAAGTTTCTTCGTCTCCGCAAACAACAGCTGGGTGGAGTTTCCCGAGCTTCCCGAGCTTTCGGGTTGTGGCGTCATTTCGCCGTTTGATAGCCTCCAGATGCCGTAACCGCGAAGCCACTGTGTCGGTCTTAGGATCTATCCCAGCATACTCACAGCTAGCCCGCATCACGCCATGCGCTTTGATTTGGCGGGTCAGTGCGTCCAGAAAGCCATCCAACGTGAGAGACACAAGATTCACTTGGTCCAGCATGCGCGAACATACATCTCCCAGCGCTCGAGCGAGTACGGCGCGGAGCTCATTCGGAAAGTTTGCATCTTCGCTAATTTTACCATACCATGGCAGCACATACATCTCCATAATGGTGTCAAGCAATTGCCCAAGGTCTCGTGCAAGCAGGGTTTCACACTCAGGGAGCATCTCCTTCACCGCATCCTCGCCAGAGGTTGCCCGCGTAATAAGATCCGCTATCATTCTCGGATGCGTCTGACTCCTCATATCACTTCTATTGAGTTTATCGCATTGCTCCTTGCCAAACTGCTCGAATGATTTGCTACTGGCCCTGCGCTCATCTGAAGCGATTAGGATGAAGCCGATAGCGGCAAACGTATGGCTCAATACTATTGGTGCGCCCGAAGCGACGCTGCAAAACCAAGCACAGGCCAGAAACCAGCCTATACTCTCAGGAAACCAGGAAGACATTCTAAGAAGGTCGTAATGTCATGGATTAAGCTTACGCCTACGGGCTTGGGCCCATTCTACAGAGCAAAATTTGAGTGCAGGTGATATAGCCGCCAGGATATATCAGCCAGGATATTCAGGATACAGAGGAGAGAGACAGAAGATATATCTCGTACTCGAGTACGAGTGATCGTCTGTCGCTGACATCCTCTTCTATTATTGTGCGCCTGAGCGCACCCCAGGAAAATCTTCTTTGGGGGGAAAGAGTGGATAAATGGCAGGGGATCAGGCGGCGGGCGTGCCGCCGACAGGAGGGTCTACTAGTAATGCCTTGGCGCCGGGCACAGCCGCGGACGGGACGGGCCCGGCCGCGGCGCCCGACGCAGCGGCAGTTGGAGGGGGGGGCGAATCCTCCGAGGAGGAGTCCGCCCCGGCGTCCCCGGCAGCTGCCGCGGCGCAGCCAAGGATGTTGAAAAGGGAATTCCTCGTACTAGTAGTCAGTATAGTGAACTTGAAAAATGGACCTATCTGATTTGAGTACTTACGTGATCCACTATCATTCCCATAATCTACATTACCCTGCTCCCTCTTTATCGCGACGTCACATTATGGAGATGACACTGCACTTCCCCGTGACGTTGACATCAACGTTTCTTATTAGGGTATTTCTCCCTACCGGTCCCATCAACATCAAATTGCGCGCGGGCGATACTCCCCCTGACATAGGGCCCTACTTAGGCGGCTTTACTCCCTAAACCTGGCACGCTTTGGGGCCAATGCTCGTCCGGCTAGGCCCGACCTACGCCCAATCCACGCCCCGGCTTGAGCGGTGTTGCCCCTCGGTCACCAAACTCGTTTTGCTTTTGTTGTTTTTAGGGACAATCCCGCCAGAACAAGACCTCAGCAGCCTCAATGCTGGCCCAACTTCAACGAGAACGAAGCCCACTTCTCGTAGAAGGATATCATGGCTGGGGTTGCGGTCGGTCGGGTGTGCAGTAAAGCCCTCTCAAGGTGACATTCGCATATGAACTCAGCACACTCTTCGAGGGCTAGCAATGCGGCACGCCTAGCTATAGCAATGAGCTCTGCTCCCGAATACATGGCCAAGCTTGCCTTCAAGGCAATTGTATGCAGACTCGACCCATCCAAATGCGGATCAACGGGAGCATTCATCAACGCAAGCTGCAAGATTTCGCCACAACAAGCCGGATCAGGCGGTGGGACATAAATCAGACGATCAAATCTACCCGGCCTGAGGAGTGCTGGATCTATGAGATCAGGCCGATTTGTTGCTGCAACGATGAGAATTTCTGCCTGAGCGTGCACGCCATCAAATTCGGTGAGCAGCTGCGCTAAAACGCGATTAGTCGCAGCACTTTCCACGTTTGCACCAGATTCGCTAGCTCGCCTCATTGTTAGAGCGTCAATTTCATCGAAGAAAACGACGGAAGGTGCGACTGCCCGCGCTTTCTGAAACAAATCTCTAACAGCCCGTTCAGACTCACCGAGCCACTTGCTTAGAAGTGCAGGGCCTTGGACATCTAGAAACTCCCTGCCGGACTCAGTGGCTACTGCCCGCGCGAGCATGGTTTTTGAACATCCCGGCGGGCCATAAAGCAAAATACCACGGGTAAGAGCCACGCCCATGCATGAGTTGGCGGCGGAGACTGAAGTAGGCCATTCCAAGACCTCCCTGAGGACCTGCTTGACGCCTTTCAAACCACCAACATCATGCCATCGAGTAGCTACGCCTGTTGCCTTTGAAACAGCATTAGCACTCTCTGTCAGGCCAAAACTTTCCCAAAATTGGGCTGTTTCGATGGGTGTATTGTCAAGCGTCCAAAAGAGCCTGCGAAAGGAGACCCTATGCTCAAATTGCTTGACAATTCCCTTGAGCATCGAAAGGTATATCGATCTGGCTCGACTCTTATCTCCAGCAAAATTACTCGCACTGACGGGCTGGAACAAGTCGATTGAGATCATGTGTCTCCTGGTAGTTGAGTTCAGTATTAAATTGAGCAGGACGCTCTGCTGATTTTCTTTGTCAAGAGACTCAAACTCAACCTTACCATCAACACAGATTTGAATGTCGCCTTGATCGATGTTGGTAGAGTGACTGACAATAAAAGTCAAACACACTTGATGCAAGGATTTAATGAATGCAGTAATCGTCGTGATTGCCCGCTTGACAGGCTCTGTCATTGGATTATTTGTACACGCATACAAAGAAATCACATCAAGATTAACCAGAACAAGAAGAGATGGTGACGTAGATGCCACATACTGAGATATTCGAAGAAGCTCTGCATCAACTGCGATGCCATCAATGATGCCCATCGCAAATATGGTCATACAGTCAATCCGCATGCAAGTTGTTGCAAGTGTCTCATGTATGTTTGCGCAAGCCCTTTGTTGACGAGTGTCTTCATCAAGAGCATAATCGCCAGAGTATAGCGTTAGCAGCCTTTGCACGCATTTGCACCTGTTAGCTCCAAGGAAATGCACGTACCATTTTGTGCCAACACCAGGGATGCCACGCAGTGTTGCACCTCTACAAGACGGTGTAAGCTTGGCGTGTCTGGAAGGGTCTGGAAACACCGTGACAATTAAAGATGTTCCAGCATGTACTCTGCCGATCTCTGGGACGGTGGAGTGTGGTGTACAACTTTCTTTATCAAATACTGATCTGCCTGGCAGGATTCTTAAAGAAGCAATTTGAGCGTGGAACTCTTGACCACATGATAGGCGACACTTGAGGTATGTTCCCACAGCTACAACACTACCAACGATTCCAGTCTTAAGGTGAGACACGACACGACTCAAATGCGGCGCAGCTACTTGCGCTTCAAGGTTGTAAAAGCACGATGATACGTAGAGAGATAGAGACGCTATCAGAGGCGCATGAGACTGCCCTATGCTGAACACGGTTTGCGCCGTCAGATATCTATGATTGGTTTCACGTAAAGTTGGCAAGGACACATTGTGAGCGGCCCGTCTCCGAGTTAGCGAGACTAATGGCCACACCACTGCAGGCAAGACAACTGGCAAATAGCCTAGGGTCGACGACCGTCTTGGGCGTCCCAGGGAATCACACTGTTCAACGGACATTAATTCTCCAGCAACATATCCGTGAGCTCCCATATCTCTTGGGTTCAGAAAAAGCTGCGGCGCGCGGCTGCTCACCACATGCGGTGGATTTGAGACGCACTCAAAATACACATGCTGATCCATGATAAACTTTGGGCCGTCAGATGTTTAAGAGTAGTCGTTAGCTCTTTTAAAGAACGCGAGTCCAAATGGGGGCAAAGAACAATTCATCGCGGCTTCCTGTGAGTTCGAGCGCTCGCCGGTCGGGGCCTCGCACCCGCGCGATGGGCACGTGTATAAAAGTGAGTGTATGTACGGCAGGACGTCCCCATGCGCTTGCGAGGGCGCGATGACCTGGGATGGCGTGCCGAGATTATGGCACGGCGGATGCCAGCTCCATTACATCCAGATATTAAGGAATGATACAAGATATAGAATGTTATGGTTGGATTAGGAGCTGGGTGTGCCTTCAACATGGGCTCCACCCAGCTCGGGGACTAGCCTAGTCTAGGACCCCCAGGAAAAGAATAGGGCCGGCTGGATAGGAGAAGATTTTCCTGGGGTGCGCTCAGGCGCACAATAATAGAAGGTTCAGTTTAGGCCGCCAGATCATGATAATGGGACAATTTGCTACATAGAACCGGTGGACTACTGTACTGGACGAACGGGCAGAGGATCTGCCTCACTGGTCCAGGAAGACTTTCCGTCTATTACAATGCGGGACGCGACTATAACAGGGTTAGAAAGTATTAAGGAAGGGAAAGGATGTTGGGTGGCGCTGTACCAGCGAGCCACTAGGGAGATACAAGACTCTCTATCTCTCTAATGGCGAAGACAAACAGCGAACTAAACCGCTTGTCGATACTGGTATTAACTCTTTGCTTGAGGGGCCAAGGTATCTCCTCAATCAGACAGCGGAGTACAACTTGGACCGGTTCAATAAGAACTGCAACAACACTATGTATGCTAGCATGGGGGGGCCTGAGTATCCCTCTTAGTTCCCAGGATAGCATGTATTCTTAGTTAGGATGCCGGCTGCTACTTTTTGCTAAGTTGAAGCGCGCTTTAGCATATCCCGCCAGCGGGATATGCTATACCCAGCAGTACCGGTATTCCAGCAGGCTGTGCGAGCATACTGCCCAAAGATGTTGCTCTCAGCCGCAATGTAAGTTACATAACCTGGTATTTGCGGCGGCGTTGGTATTCTTGAGGGATCTGCAATGTCCGCCAGAGGCCTCTGTACAATAGGCATGATAATTCCCTTCCAAGCGTGCGAAAATGAGAATGTGAGTGAGTCTGTGTATACCTTCCACCCCGCCTATCTTGATCTACACATAGCAGCAGTGACAAACTGGCCAATTCTTACCATTTCTGAGGCGCAAGTGCTGTGGCCCAAACCATCGTATGTGTGGAAGGCTACAGCTAATTTTAAATCCGCTGACAGTCTGCTGTGCGTTCTGCGAGCAAAGCCAACCTACCAGAAAAAATCGATCACAGCAAAAAGGAGGACATGAGACTAAGAATAAACTGGAACGCGGCGATCAGAGAGTCCATGTGACATGCAAATAGGAGTTTTGCAAGCCTCCGCACTTAACTTTTCTGGATAGTCCATCTCGAGTGGCAACCATCCACTCGCGACGGCGCACCCCGCCAGCTTGTGTTTCGATCGCAGTACCACATGCAGTGCAAGAGCTCCGCCCAACGAAAAACCACCGATTGCAACACGACAGGGCTTTACACCGACGCTTAACGCCTGTTCATTGATGATGGTATTTATCCTTTCCTACAAATTTGAACAGATCCTTCCGGAGAAACAGAATCAAACACAAGCCCACAACTCACCGTACTTTCCTCTATTCGTGTGCGATCCTGAACAGATTTATCATCTAGGCCAAAAATGTCATACCATGCATGCATCTGAGTTCCGTGGTATACAGTTATTTTCCTTGTAGGCGCCAGCGGGAGCACGAAGCGCGTATCTGGCATCGAACGTATGGCAAACTGGGCCATGGTACCTACACGCTAGTTGTTATGCGAGAAGGGCAATAGCTATATTTAAATGTAGGCTTGCAGTTCACGCAGAGCTATACCATACCAACTGAAAGGTGTATCTCCAAGCCCATGTAGCCAAACGAACACAGATGAATAATTCCCGCTTGCAGGTGAGAGTGTCAAACCATTGCCACCACTACCATCTCCTTGGTGAAAGACCAAACCGCCCAGCCCTGTGTGCGAGGGGACATGCTTGGATAACGGATATAAATAGCGACGCTTAATTTCCCGAATAACATCCACCCACATCGCAACCTGAGTGTGCACGTGCAAATTTCATCATGTTTTATTTCTTCAGATACCTCGTGATTGGACTTCCCACGGAAAATGATTTCCTGGCCGGCTTGCCCCGCTTCAATCAATACCATCGAGCCTGGGGTTTTGCTACCAAAGCCCAGCATGGACAGCGTAGGTTGGGCCACGTGCTCGACCCGATAGTCTGAGAGATCTAGCGAGTTCAGAAGGGCAAACTTGGAATTGTCTTTCCACATGTAAAGCTGAGCTTTAGATCCACCGGAATCCGTTGTAAAAAATCTTTTCTTCCATTGGGTACTTGAACTCTCTCCGGTCTGCTTGTTTTGGTACCACAACTCACCTTGTATGTCGATTGGTATATCCAATGCTGACGCTGAATCTCGTTTTTGTTCTGAACAAGGTATCTCGCTGGCCGTGTCGTCGGGTAGGGTGACTGCATCGACTTCTTTGCGGGTTGAGGTGTGATGAACCTCACAGGGGCTGCTAGACGCACCATCAGACGTCTGTGGACTAGGCAATAGGCCTGGTTGACTTTCAGTCAATTGAGCTTGATTCAAATGGTTCTCACTTATATGAATGTTTGAAATATCCCCACCAAAGAAGCTGATTAGGAGCGGACTAAAAAAGCATTCACGTGTAAATTCCCGGAACATGAGACTAAACAGCCTATTCAGCCCCTCGCGTCGCTTTTCCCAAGTGAGCGACTTATTGAAGATAAACGGCATTTTGATCTCCGGGAACTCTGGCACACGACATTCCATCCTGCGTTGTTTTAGCACAAAGTTATATGCAATGTGTATGTATTAATTATGAATTGTTACTCATCTGAAAAACACTTTGCTGACCAAGATAAATACTGCGTTACAACTTCAGATGTCATCAGTCTTGAGTGAAAGCGACGGCATTCAGAATAACGTTTGCTGACAGCGAGCCAGGACATCCCAGCCCTCTTCAAGATGATGTCGTATACAACTTTTTTATGCTCCCGTCTTACTTCCGGGACGGCACACTCGAACTGAGACGGCGCGTGCATCATGTGAACCTTGGCGAGCTCTCGAGTTGTTAGCAGACGATGAACTAGCTGATTAGGGCCCGAAAAAAAAAAACACCCCGCCGATCCTGAGATATTTCCCTAATTGTATCGGCGCCCCAAATTACAGCGGTGATTCCCTAGATAAAAGGACTGCCCCGTCCCCAGCCTCCCTGTGCGCCCTGTCCGAAGCGCACATGGAACAGTCGTCGAGCTGGATCGGCAGGCCTTGGCATGCCCGCTGCACAGGACGCCAAGGACACTCCCCCCCAGCGGCCTCTCCAGCCCCGTCAACGGCCTCCCAGCGGATAGTCCCCAGGGGCAAGTCCGGCCTCAACGTGGCCAAAGATACCTATCGCTAGCTGCACCACGCGATGGGGCAGCCTCCTTGACGTCCCCGGTCCGCTGCCCAGCGGTACTCTAAGTCACACTGCCAAACACACCGGGCCGTGTCATTGCCTTCGCCTGACCTGTAAAGGGAATAAAGCCTTCACTATAGACTAGAAAGGTAGATATTTACACTGCCCTACCAACCGGCGGGGATCTAGTAACGCCAAGCAGTGAGCTGCAATCGCAACCCCCAGGCTAGGGAGGAGGCAACAGGCCTCATGGAAGATGTGGTCTCCAGTCCGGCCCCCTTGTTCCATATTTAAACAGGGGGAGTTACCTCCCCTTACGATGTTGCAGGAGTGTGGCTGAGGTGGCTGCGCCATCCAAGCGCGGTCCGTCGGCCTTCATTCTGGCATCTTTAATTGAAACTGAGCTCAACCTAATTTACTTACTTCCTTTAGCTCAGG
>Ga0257106_1001240_pt1 | contig 13063 bp, 12 predicted proteins | sample LP_taG_3_FD_190177 | JGI IMG/M metagenome (GOLD analysis project Ga0257106, IMG submission 190177) | Marine microbial communities from Northeast Subartic Pacific Ocean, Canada - LP_J_2011_P26_10m | ecosystem: Environmental > Aquatic > Marine > Oceanic | place: Canada: Northeast Subartic Pacific...
ATTAAAAGACCTAGTAAATCAGCAATAGAATCTTATTATTACCGCGTATGTGTGTAAAATTTATATATTATTATATATAATATGAATAATCTAAAAGGTCTTATAAATGAACTATCTATTAAGATTGAAGATAATAAGACGGATGATATTAAACAAAAAGTAGAAGAATATAAAAAACAATTAGATATATTATTAGACGGAACTAATTTAGCATCTAAACAAGACCCTAATTTTTTTTATAATTTACTTCAAGACTATAAAACAGAATCAAAAAGATTATTAAGCGAATTTTATACTGAACTTGAAGACGATCTTAATCTTAATTCGGGGACAATTGATATCAATTATGATGTGGATATTTCTTATGATAAAACGACTAAAAGAGAAATATTAAAATTAAAATATGAGATTTTACAAAACAATATTGAAATTTTAAGAACATACATTAGATCTAAAAGAGAAGTTTTGGGTGATACGATAAATGATATGAGAAATAACGAACATTTTGCGACTACACTTAATAGCGATTATAGTGAAATCTATAAATACAAATATTTAAGAAACTGGGGTATTTTTTTGAGTATTTTGGGTGGTGCTTATTTTTTCAAGAAAATGAAATAACTTTATAAAAATATTTTATTATTCTGATTTATTTTTTCAATATTTCATTTATTTTTCTTTTCAATATATTATTTTAATTTATATATTATATTACTTGTATATAATATATAACTAATATGAGTTTTGCATACGATAATTTTTTACAAAAAAAACAAACTTTAGAATCAGAAATAGACAAATTTAAGTCAATTAGCGAAAATTATGACACCACTTCGGACCCAAGTTATGTTATTTTTAATAATATTGATTTATCTACTTTAACTTTACTAGGAACAGTTTCTGAACCAGACACAGATTGTAAAGCTGTATGTTCAACTGATGACTCTTGTGTAGCATATGCCTTTGTTGATGGTTCTTGTAATAAATATAGTGATATTGATTCAAATTTTATATCAGGAAGTGATTCACTTAATATAAAAAAAAATAAAAAGGATAATATTATTGACATTGGAAATTATTTAATGAGCACAAATACTGCTATTATAGGTAATGCAGAAGGGGTTAAGACCGAGTTAGCAAAATATGACACTGATACAGTTGATTACTATTATGATGAAATAAATGGCGATAAAGATGTTTTGGATTCAAGTTTCAATGCTTTACAAGAAACCCAAAAAGAATACAGCAATTTGATTGCTACCAATGAAACAAATATGGACCCTATTGTTGTAAAAACCCATTATTTTAGATATATATTTCTTTTTATCCTGATGTTTATTATGCTCACAACATTTATTTATTTTACAGTTAATAATACCGCAAATACTGGTTCTAATTTTATGTTATATTTAGTATTATTTATAATTGTGTTTTCCGTTTCCATTATTTACATTTTAAAATAATTATTCAATTTATTCACATTTTAAAATTGGTTTTACAATTTATTTTTGTAATTTTAAATTAAACATCAGTAAATTTTATTCATTTATATTATATATAAATAAAATGTTATCAAATCACGGAAAGCAATATAAAAATAAAATTGAAGCAATGTCAAACAGAAAAATAGAAGAATTGAATAATGATTTGCTTGATTTATCTACGAATACATTTAATATTATAAATACAGTGAAAACCTTAATTGATGTTCCTGTAAATAAAATGTCATTGTATAATCAACGAAATACTATGAGTGATAATGATGATGATATTTATACAGGCAATGTTTTTAAAGACATGTGTGGCAATTATTTTCGTGTTAATGATAAAGGTGTTTTAAAACAATACGATAACCCATCCAATTATGTTATAAATACACTATATACAAAAAACAATATAAATGCAAATGAATTCTTAAACAAAAATTTAACAGATTTAAATACATATGATGAATTTATTGTTGATGATAGTTATAATTTTATAAAAGGCACAAATATTGGTACACAAGGTGTAACGGGAAAGACACATACAGGCAAATATGTTTTTTCAAATAAACTTATTAATGATAAATATGATATGGATGGTTCCGAAAATATTATTGGTGATTGTTATACTTTAAAATCAGGTCAAACTTTTTCAAGTGAAGCAACATTTTCTAATATTTCGTCTCCCTTTGAATGTAAACAATTGGCAATTGATAATTTTTATAAACATTATATTCTTCAAAAAGATGCTGATGGTTCATTAAATTGTCATTTATCTAATAATGATAGTATTTTAAATTATTACGATGTTAGTGCAAATGCTTGTATTAATGGTGATTTCAAAACAGGCCAATCTATAAATAATAGTTATGGAATTTATAATAACAACCAAAATGGAAATAAAGATAATTATCGTCAAGGCGGATATGTTGATTTTGATTCTAATTTTGTCAGAAAAAACCAAGATTTATCCATTGATAATTCAAATACTTATTCAATTAAGCAACGAAAATTTGCGTCAATGGGAAGCGATGTGTCGTGTAATACTCTTGTAAATGAAATAGGCTACGTTCAAAGCAATATTGATGATAAGTGCTATTCAGTAAGCGATGATATTTTAATGGACCCTACACAACGTATATATGATGCGAATTATGACATCATTATGAAAAATAAAAAATACGATGAAACTAAAGAAGGATTTGTAACGAAACTTGTTACTAGTAATAAATTATCCAAATATACTGAAGTAGATATTCCTACTTTTACTGTAAAAGATATTTTAACAGAAGATAGCGGTCAAGGTGGTTATTTGCAAGCATATCCTCTTGTAAGAGATGAAATTATTTCTAAAACAAATACAATTACAGAAAATAATCAAAAAATCTATCAAGAATTAGAAAAATATAATAGAATTCTTCGCCAAGCCAATTTAGAATTATCTAGTGATATTAGTTTAAATATGAATTATGTAAATAATATTGAAGACTATTTTGATTCAAGTCTGAATAATGAAACTAATCTAGAAGATATACAAGAATTGAAACGCAAATTAGAAGATGAAAAACTTGTATTAGGTTTTAATCATAATAACTACATTTTATGGACTTTATTAGGTGTTGCTACATTGGTTGTTTTATTGAAAGTGTCTAATCCTTCAAACAATTAATGTTACTTCAAACAATTAATGTTAATTTAAAATATAAATTTACAAAAAAATTTCACTTCTCGCTTTTCATATTTTGCTTTTCGATAATTTTCTATAAATTAAAGATTTAAATATTGTTTTATTTTTATTGTTATATAATATATACCATGTCTTCCCAATCAATACAACCTCTAATTGATAGATTAACTACTTTGAATACTCAACTTGATAATGAAATTACAAAATTATCTAATCAAGAAACAGAAGATTTTGAAAGTTCCATTGGCGTATTTAATCAAATAAAAGCAGAACAAGAAGAAATTTATAATTTACTTAAAAATATCAATGAAAACTTGTATGCTAATTTTGTATCAGCAAAAACATTAAACGACCATCAAAACAATTTAGCAAGTAAATTAGATGAGTATAAAAACGATATTGAATTAAATATTGTCAATCTTCAAGATGAAACCAATCATAAAGCTAGACTTGCCAAAATAAATAAGTATTATGGAGACAAATATCAAGCTCATTCGCAATTAATTAAGATGATTATTTTGGTTTTGGTTCCTATTATTATTTTAGCAATTTTAAAAAATAAAGGGTTTTTACCTGAAGACGCATTTAACGCTCTAATGTTAGTAATTATGGTTATTGGTGGTATTCTTTTTTTTAAGAAATATAAAGACGTCGTATCAAGAGACAATCAAAATTATCAAGAATATGATTGGAGATTTAGACAAGATTTGGCACCTAATGGTGATGACGACGAGGATTCATCATAATTTTTGTTTATATATTTGAAACATTAATAAAAATATAATTACAAGGAATTATATTATACTGTAAATATAATATAATGACAGATTTATATGAGGACTTCATTGTACCAGCATTCAAATTTAATAAGAGAACTGAAAATTTAATAGAATCCATCAAAAAAAATGAGTTAAAAGATTACACACAAGTTTATTTAAATGATAACTTTAACGGTGTAAATATTAAAATTACAAAGGAAAAAATTGAAGATAATACAAATAAAGAAATACGAAAAGGTTATTACAAACAAGAAAAATTGAATAATATGGATAAATTGTTCTTATTTTTTATTTTTGTTTATATTGTTTTTTTTCTTATTGCTTGTGTGATGTTATATCGCAAAAATGAAATGAATGTTGGTAAAAAACTAGGCATTCTATTTGTCTTATTATTTTTGCCTCTTTTTTCAACTAAATTATTACTTATTATTTTATATGTAATGCAATCTTTTAATAAAAAATTACCTAAAAACGTTCATATGGAAAAAATAAAATTTCTTGATATTAAGCACTAAATTGACTTCATAAAATGAATTAATGAATATATTACACCTTAGAAAAATTATGTAATATATTATTTGTATTATTGTGTAAATTGTATTATTGTGTAAATTGTATTATTGTGTAAATTGTATCATATTTGCATTTTTATTTGTATCTTATTTTGTATCATATTTGCATTTTTATTTATATTTATATTTATATTTATTCTTCTTCATATTCATCATCTTCTTCACAAACAAATTGAACCTTTCCCCATCCTTTAGGTCCACAATATCCATATTTCTTACTCATCACCTCATTAATTTCTTGCCCCTTTGGTATCTTTTTATCGCCACTTCCTTGTTCATCCGAAAACCATAATTTGAATTCTCTAATCAAATCTTTCTTTGTAATACGGTCATTTGAATTGTTTGTAGGAATAATCTTCTCACGAATAAACGCATTAATGTGATCTTGCTTTGCTCTGTATTTGTTAGACGCTTCCATTACAATATCGCAATCCTTAACAATACCATTTGTCTCAAACGCACGTTTTACCAACATTCCAGCAAATATAGGAGCCCAATTTGGCAACTTTTCTTTCAAATCTTTGTCCTTTTCAAATACATATTCTGTATCGTCTGTATGTGTTTCTCCATCAGAAATAAATTTAGAAAGAAAGTCACACTTACGAATTCTTCGCCAAGTTCCATCATCATTGCTGTTCATTTCAAACAAATTGTTCGTACAAACAACTAAACTAAATTGAGGTTCAAATACTTCACTCTCACAATATAATCCTCTTGCCTGAATAGGGTCTCCTCCAGTAAGTTCCTTCATTACACCTTCATTCAATTTTACACCTTTTGATGGTTCTTGCATGACCGCTAATCTGACACCCTTAAGTTTAATCACTTCATCCGATGTTCCACCAATATTTCCTCGTCTTTCTGTTACTAATGTAATTGGCACTGTGCCCTTATACTCACCTAGAGCCATTGACATAAAATCAGCCATAATAGACTTTCCATTACTACCACTTCCGTGATAAATATTGAATGTTTGATTCTTATTTGAACCAATTAATACAGATGAGAAATGATCCCACATATATCTATTTAAATCTTGAATAGGAAAGAGTTTCTCCATAAAAGACACAATTGATTTTCCCGTTTCACAAATTATTTCATTTGTCGTATCATATTCAACATAATCAATTAAAGTGCTCTTTGTAATGTAATCTTCAGGAAGACCGTCTCTAAACACTTTGTTCTCAAAATCAACAACACCATTGTTAAAACACATCAAGTTCTTCTTTTGGTCCATATTTCTTACAAATTGGTCATCATAAAATAACTCTGCTGCCTCACGCATAATATTATTTTTATCATTTGTTTTCTTCAATTTCGCTTTGATGCTATACATTGTTTTGGATTTTTCCCCCAAAAATTTATTATTTTCTTCAGTAATCTCTTTATTATTGAATTGTTTCAAGAAATTCTCTAATTTTCGCACAAATAAATCATACATAGTTGTAGATATATGTCGTCTTAAAGACAATCCCTTATCTAATACCCATCTATGGTTTTTGAAAACATACCATGTCCCCCTTTTGTCCAAATTAACACATACATATTTATCTTTATATATTTGCCTCAATACTTGCGCCAAATCATACTCTGTTTCTGTTTCAACTGCTTCGTCCATAAAGTGCTCTATTGTATTTTTCTTGATTTTTTCATATTCTTCGGGATTATATTTTTTCGCCCAATAAATGATTGACCTATTTGTTAACGGATTACTCTTCTTACATTTAAAATATTTCACCCAATCACAATATAATCCAGGAATCGTATCATAATCAAAATCACTTGCTTTTGACCTCAACATTACCCAAGATAGAAATAAGCGCTCATCTGTATACTTTAAAGCAAACGCAACTTCACGGTTCTTCGCGTGTGTTCCAGGTTCGTAAAACATTTCAGGCAAAATTTGTGTAAATTCGTGTAACTCTCTGATTTCATATTCGGTTGATGTCAAACTTTCCAACATTTTGTTTGTTGCCGCTTCTAATTGTGGTTTCGTTTTTATATTTTCTAATGATATATTGCCATTATTATCTATCAAATCACTTTCTATTACTAACCGTTTTATTCTTGTTTTTGATTTCGATTTAGATGTAAATGTTGATTTCAATTCTTCATATTTTTCTTTTCCTAATTTGGTCATATCATATTCGTGTAAATTGGAATTTTGAGCACATATATTCTTCAAATTTGCCTTGAAATCAAACTCATTTATATCTAATTCTTCCATTGTAAATTCTCCATCATCACCATCATATCCTATAAGGTAATGTCCTGTCATCAAATATGTTTCATTATGTGGCTTACACGAACCGAATAATTGCCAATTGGTTGTCCCTTTACTTATTCCTTCGTCCAATACTGACGCCCATTCATTCGTTAATGGCAAATCCCATATTTGTTCTATTTCTTTTATTATTTTATCCCGCAATATTTGTTGCATAATATGGTCCATTTTTATATTTATTAACATATGAATACCGTCTTTGGTAAGTTGCTTGTCTTCTAATCTATTTACATTTGGTTTCTCAAATATAAATATATCAAATGATTTGGATGCTTCAAAATTATATAAATCCTTCAATTCATCCAAATATAATAATACCATATCTTGTATATGATCGCTATTATGTTGTCTTTCTGTAACATCATATGAATACCTGAAATCAAAATCTACGCATATTGGTCCTCCATTCTTTAATTGAACTTCGGTCAAATGCTCCTTATTTTTCTTCACAAAAACATGGTCATAATATAGTTCTTGAAAAATTGGCAACTCTTCCTCCTCTATCACATAAGAACCTCCATATATTTTCTTCGTTTTGTCTTTATCTCCTATCCTTGTGTGCGTAACAACTTTGTCTTTAAAATTGCTCGCATTGTGTTGTATAAGGAAATCAGGTAGGCTTTTATAATTCATTGGTATAATATATAGATTATATAAATTATTTCTAATATATTTTTCCAAAATGTTTTCATTTTTTTCTTTTTCATTATTTAAATTATTTAAACTGATTTAAATATAAAACCATATTTACATTATAAATATGTCGCAATTTTTGTCAAAAGAATTTATCAAGCGATTAATTAATGATGTTAAATATATTAAAAGAAACCCTTTAGATTCTAATGGTATATATTATTTACACGATGAGGATGATTTAATGACAGGTTATGCTCTCATTATTGGTCCAAAAGATACAGTTTATGAAAACGGATATTACTTTTTTAAATTTAAATTTACATCACAATACCCTCACGAACCACCAATTGTAGAATATATGACAAATGGTGGTAATGTGCGTTTTAATCCTAATTTATACACTGACGGCAAAGTTTGTATTTCATTGCTTAATACTTGGACCGGCGAACAATGGACCTCTTGTCAAAATATTGCGTCCACTTTATTAGCTCTTTGCACCTTATTAAATGATAATCCTCTTTTAAACGAACCTGATGTAAAAAGCGACGATAAAGAAATTCCAAAATATAATACACTTTTAGAATATGCTAATTTTGATATTGCTATTTGTGATGTTATTAATAGTGACAGTCATTTACATTATTCTGAAACAAAATTTATACCTCTATTCAAAGACATTTTTATTGAACATTTTATAAATAATTATCAAAATCACTTGTCTAAAATTGAGAAAATGATTCAAAATTGTGAAACTAAATCTAAAATTAAATCCATCAATATACCTTCTTATGAATATAGAGGCAAATTGAATTATAAAATGTTGCTGACTAAAATGAAAACAACATATGACATTTTATCAATTAAAAAAACATAATTTAAAAAAATGATTCACTTTATTTATTTAATTCATAATATAAAATTATTATTCTTTAGTATATAATATGAAGTTTTGCGGAAATTGTGATAATATGTTTTACATCAGAATTGATGAAGATAATCCGAATAATCTTAATTATTATTGCCGTCATTGTGGTAATTCGGAATCCAATTTAGAAGACAATTTATGCATTATTGATACTAATATTAAAGAAACTGAAACTTCTTTTGATTATATTATTAATGAATTTACTAAAATGGACCCAACTTTACCTAGAATTAATAACATCTTGTGTCCTAATGAAGATTGCTCTACTAACACTCAAGAAGGTGCGAATAAAAGAGAAATTATTTATATTCGCTACAATAATGTCGATATGAAATATTTATATTTATGCTCCACTTGCGATAAAATTTGGAAAGCTAATAATTAATATATTATCTTATTATATAAAATGTGTTTTAATCAAAAAATAAGTGGTTCATTAGCACTTTTCGGGGTTGTATTATTAGTTCTAAATCATAAATATCCTAGTAAAGACAACAATTACTTAAAAATTATTATTATTTTTTATACTTTAATGGAAACACTTCAAACAATACAGTATAGTTTGGTCAATAATTGTGATAGTGTTAATCGTTTTTTTACTGAAATATCGTATATATTTGTTATTGTTCAACCTTTAATGTGGAACTGGATTTTCTTACACAAGAAACGAACAAATAAATTAAAGAACGTTCATAAAGGTATTTTGCAATTGGCTATTGTTTTATGTGCTATTTGGATATTCGCAAATATTTTACGAAGATTTAAATTTTATAGTAATTACAATCCTTCAAAAAATAATGATAATTTACAAAACGAAACATTAACTGGTAGTACAACATGCACTTATCAGAAAAATGATGAACATTTATATTGGAATTATGAAATGTTTAGTATTCCTGGTGCTGATGCTAATTGGTTTATGTATTTGGTATTATGGTGTATTCCTGGTTTATTAATTAATGAATTTATTTCTATTTTTGGAATATTTATTGGATTATTTATTAGTTATATTTATATAAAAGTAAAAAAACAATCACACCATATAATGCCAAGTCTATGGTGTTTGATTTCTATACCAACTCTTTTAATTAATACCTTTGCATATTATAAATTTTAAAACTTTTAATACAAATAATTAGTCTTCATATGTAAATAATTACATTTATTGAAAAAATAAAAATAAAAAATGAAAACAATTTTAATGTATATATTTAAATAAATAGTATTATTTATATATATAGAAAATGAGCTCTAACACTATTCCTGTTGATTTTGAAGATATTAGCGACGATGAAAATGATGAAAATGATGAAATTGTCGTCAATAGTGATGTTGAAGATGACAATGACAACGATGAACCTGAAATAGATGAAGAAGATGATGAGATTAATGATGATGACATTGATGACCCTGATTTTGATGACCCTATTATCCCAGGTGAAATTCAAAGTCAAGAAAATCAAGAGTTGATTAATCCTCTTAATCTTGTTGATGAATATTTAAATGATTCTGATGACGACGAATATGATGAAAATTATTTACAAAAATTTGATGCTAATGTGACGCAAAATTATATCAACGCAAATCATCCTGAAGTATTTAGTCATAACTTTGATGAAGTTTCTAAAATGATGCAAATTCACCGCGATAAGGACGGCAATATTATTGACCCTTGCCATAAAACATTACCTATTATGACTAAATTTGAAAAAACTCGCATTATCGGGCAAAGAGCTAAACAAATTGAAACTGGTTCTATTCCTTTTATAAATGTTCCTGATAACATTATTGACAGCTATTTGATTGCCGAATTGGAACTACAACAACGTAAATTGCCTTTCATTATTAGACGCCCTCTTCCTAATGGCACCTGCGAATATTGGGACGCGAATGACCTAGAAATGATTCATTATTAGATTTAAATTGTTTGATTTATATACTTTAATGTTGTAATCCTAAATATGCATGTATAGGGAATGATATATATTTTTCTCTTTTTTCATCATATAAAGTATGAAATAAACTTTTAAATGCTTGTAAATAACCTACTTTTGTTATTTTATTAAACAATTGTTCATTATCTTCATGGCAACTTTGTAAATTGTAAGAAGGTATTCTAGGAGTTAAATGATGTATATGATGATATTCTATCCCGAATGTTGTCCATTTTAAAAACCAAGGGATTTGTAACATAGACGCTCCATGTAACTGTGCTTTATCATGTGTAAATGTATCAGTTTTATCATATTTTTTATAATACCCTGTGTTTACTTGGTGTTGTAAATGAAATAACATAATTCCTATAATACCCGCAATATAATGAGAGATTAATACTCTTTTTACTAAATTAAACTTACCAAAGATATATATTAAAAAATAAAATGCAAGTACTTTAATTGTAAACAATGGTTTAATTAAATGTTGAAGATAAAATACGTATATTGGTAGAATAAAAAAAAATATTATTGGACTTCTAAATACTCTATACGCAAGTTTTTTATAGTAAGGAAATTGTTCGTATTCATCAAGATTTATTACTGTTTTTGTTTCATCTACAAAATTCGCGTTCCCGTGTATCTTATGGTGATAACTATGAATCTTACTCCAAGTATTACAATCATATCCACATATTGTTTCTATAATTTTTGCAACAAATTTGTTCCATCCTGTTTCACCATTATTGTGCTGATTTTCAGATATTTTCAAAAAACTATTATGACAACAATCGTGAAAAATCATAAATGTTCTTGCTATGAATAATGAAAGTAACGGAATGAAATATGGTGATTTTTTTATTAAAAAAATTGATATAAAAATTCCAAGTATAGTTATGAATAAATGAAGAAAAGGTTTTTCATTATTGGTTAGATAAAAATTTTTATAAGGTTCTATCTTTTCTTTAATTACATTAATCTCTTCTTTTGTATATTCCATATAAAATATACAAACAATATATTATAAAAATATAAAGGCAAATTATTATATTTTTATATAAACAAAATGGATTCTTATATTTGCGAATATATTTGGCTCGATGGATGTAACAATTTAAGAAGCAAAATTAGAGTCATAAAATCTGATTTTGAAAAATATCTAACTCTCAATATGTTACCAGAATGGAACTTTGATGGTTCTTCCACTAATCAAGCCAATTCTGACGGCAATACTGAAGTCATTTTGAAACCTGTTAAAATGTATAAAGATAAGTATAAACTTATTAGCAACTGTAGCTCTTGTAGAGAATATTTTTTTGTTTTATGCGAAACTTATAATATTGATGGAACGCCTCACGCAACTAATTCTCGCCACATTGCGAAACAAATTTTTGACACCCATTTAGATGAAAAACCTTGGTTCGGTTTAGAACAAGAATATTTTATGTACACAAATGAAAAAGCGGTTATTCACAAAGAACATTCAAATGGTTATTATTGCTGTATTTCATTAGGTAATATTCAAAGAAAAATTATGACTGAACACTTGAATTATTGTATTGAAACTGGTCTTATTATTAGTGGCACAAATGCTGAAGTGTCTCCCAATCAATGGGAGTTTCAAATTGGCCCTTGTGAAGGTATTAAATCGGGCGACCAAGTTATTATGGCTCGTTTCTTTTTGGAACGAATTGCCGAAAAATATAATACAGAAATTTCATACCATCCTAAACCAAGAGACGACATAAATGGTTCTGGATGTCACATTAATTTAAGCACCGAAAATACCAGAAATAAATGCGATAATAACGGCAAAACAGGTTTAACATATATTTATAATTATATTGAAAATTTACGCCAATGTCATTCTGAAATGAATGAAGTTTATGGCGAAAATAATCACTTGCGCCTTACAGGCAAACATGAAACTTCTTCGTTAGATTCTTTTACAAGCGGTGTTGGAACTCGTAATACATCTATTCGCATTCCTAATGAAACAAATAAACAACATTGTGGTTATTTAGAAGACCGCAGACCAGGTGCTAATATTAATCCCTATAAGGCAACTAGTATGCTTTTTATTAAATCTATTGGTAAATGAAAATGTCTCAATATAATATAACTAATTAAATGGTGGGAAAAAAACTTATTAGAACAATTATTGTCTCTTTGTTCCAGAATATTGCTTCTGCATTTGGTCGTATTAAAAAAACTATTAAAAACGAAAAATGAAAAATAAAAAAAATAAAAAAAATAAAAAAATGGTGTAATTTTGACAATAAATTAATAATTTTACAATAAAATATTAAAGACATATTATATTGTAATATAGAATGACATATTTTGAATTCTTTAGCAAGTATAGTGATATGTTTTATTATTTGACTTTTTTATTGGGAGTTACAAATATTTCTTATAATTTTTTTGAATATCTAAATCAATATGATTCTTCACCGTTGTCTAAATTGGAAGGAAGAATTCATACACGTTTAAATGATATTGATAATAAAATTAATATGCTTTATAAAATAAAATTATGTGAAATTTCACACGCAGTATCAGATTCAGTATCAGATTCAGAGTCAGATTCAGATTCAGACAATAGTGAAAGTATAATAGAAGACGAAGATATTCATAATGAAAATGAAAATGAAAAAAGCGATTCTGAAACAGAAGAAGATACTAGTGATAAAGAAGATTCTGATTCTGATGATAAAGAAGAATTAGAAAATTTGGGAACTATTGAAGAATTAGAAGAACCA
>Ga0257106_1001241_pt1 | contig 13059 bp, 8 predicted proteins | sample LP_taG_3_FD_190177 | JGI IMG/M metagenome (GOLD analysis project Ga0257106, IMG submission 190177) | Marine microbial communities from Northeast Subartic Pacific Ocean, Canada - LP_J_2011_P26_10m | ecosystem: Environmental > Aquatic > Marine > Oceanic | place: Canada: Northeast Subartic Pacific...
CCATCCAAGCGCGGTCCGTCGGCCTTCATTCTGGCATCTTTAATTGAAACTGAGCTCAACCTCCCCTTGAGGGAGGATCTTACTGGCTTCCTTTAGCTCAGGCTAGTGGGAGATACGAAAGGCCAAGACGGAATCCAAAACATCATCCAAGAAAACTGAACCTCTCTATTATACCCCTTGCACGATAGCTGCCACCTACACGGACATGGCGCACACCCCGCATGCCGGACCTGACACAGAGGAAGACTATGGTGACGACTTCGAAGATTATGATATCTGCGACTTTGACGAGCAGGTGGAGTTGCAAGCGCAAGCAGCGCCCAAGCAACAGATCTCAACGTTGACTGGAGCATCGAAGAAAAAGCACTGTCCAGGGCCTCTGGGTGACTTAGAAGCAATCCAGGACGCCTTGAAGAATGAAAACTCGGGTATGGCTAACAGGGCAGCAAGAATCGCAGCCTCAATGGCGGCAGACGATCTGCTTGCAGCGGCAAAGGGGGTGTCGCGTTCTGGATTTGCAGCTAAGGGTTCGAAGCCATCTAAAGGTTCCAAGGGCGCGGGTGCAAAATCGGCGAAGTACGCCGCGGCCGGACCAGCGAATCCGCTAGGATCCAACCTTGCTGTGAGTCCGGCTGCAAAACGTGCCAACGGACTGCGGGCGCACATAGCTTTAGTTTCCGAACGATATGCAGCATTTGATCAGCCGCCGCTCACGGAACACCAGCTATATCGGCTCAGGTTAAGGACCGCTGGCCCAAGCTTTAAAGAGTGCACCACCGCGTCTAAACTTCTTATAGATGGACCATTCTATTGGGCGCTCCAATTAGGTGTGCAGCTAGCACAGAAGACAACTTCGTCAATTCGGAGATGCAGTGTGAAATGATTGATTCTATCGATGCAGAAATGCAGTTCGCGAATGGCAATGACGAAACAGACTTTGAAAACCTCATTGTGCAAATGGTAAGCAGAAGAACGGCTCCTCCTACAGAACATGGCAAAAATGATCGACGTGGACCTGCAGATGTCGTGTTGGGGAGGAGATCTCTAGAAGTCGATCTAGTCACCCGCCCCAACACGCAGCGACTACCTGCTTTTTTGCGGAACGTTACCCCCGTTATTGAAAAGCTCCTGGATCGAGCGGCTGCAAGCCTGCCAGACCCAAGCACGAAGGGTTATGTTGACAAGCCAGGGTTGCATGAGCGTCACATAATTTTGACAATGAGAGACCTTCAGTTATCTAATCTATGTTACTGATATCTATGTCACAGGAATCTAATCTTCACTACCTTAGGTCTTTCGGCAGTGCTTTCGTAGCATCTGAACCTTGGGTGAAATTTGGCATTGACCAGCAGACGAACATGTGGCAAGCAACCAGTGTTCTAACATGGATATCACTGTCATCGATTTTGATGAAGATCGCCTAGGCCAGTTGCAGACTTAGTATTCTCACATATGTCGCTGCTCCTTGTACTGACGTCTGAATCCAGTCCGGATGAAAATCACCACTGCATTGCAAGCACCTTCATGTCAATTTGGGACGTCTTGAATCCCAAGACCCCCATTGCCACACTCAACGGTGTGAAATCATTGACGTGCGCTTGCTTTGCGCCAAACAACAGTTTTGTTGTTGCGGCAGGCACGTTGACAGGTGCGCTTGCACTATGGGACCTACGTGAGATTGGCACCCCAGAGACAGCTGCTCGCGATGTTGCATACACGACAAACTGTCTGACCTGTGAATCTGAAAGTTATCAACCTATTCATAGCTCAGCAATCCTTAACTTGTGTCCAATGGCGGATCCATTTGCATCAATACGTGGTAACGCCACCTTCCAGCTAGTGAGTATTGATGACCGAGGCTTAGTTGCCGTCTGGCTTGTTGTTGAATCGGCAGTTGACAATGTTTCGCTCTTTCAAAGCACCGTCGATTTGAGATCTACCAATCACGGCTCCGTGTCACACATGGATGAATCTCTTGTTGGTCTCCGTGTTGGTAGTAATCTACGCCTCACATGCTCACGGTCGCTTGCGATCTGGTCATCGGTACCAGTTTTCTTCTCGCCATATTATGATGCCTATTGTACAACAGAGCGCGACGCGACGGACGCTAGGCTCCTTGGTCGCACACTGCTTGGCAGTGACCAGGATGGTTCTAGCGTCAACCCCGGCATTGGCTTTGATTCTTATTTGACAGAGGTTGGTGTTGGCCCGGGTGTCTCCGCTTTTGCTATATCGCCCTCCAACTCGAACGAATTCGTTGTTGCTCTCAGTGCCTGCAAACGATAACATAATAAGCTAATTTATATTTTGTGGGCGCGAGTTATGCGATCTTAAATGACTTAACTCCCTAGGTTGGTCTCAGTGATAGCCACATAGTCAAGTGTTCAAGAATCGGTCTTGCTAAAAGCCCTCGTATCTTCTTATCCTCAAGCGACATGATGCATGGGTCGATTGCTGGGGAGTGTGACACGCTAGCCTTCGAGAAACAGAGCTCCTCGCAATCGCAGACTGCTGGGTCACGTGCAACCCACCTGAGCTTCTCACCCTTTGATTCGGAGTTGTTCCTCGTCGGGCAACTTGACGGAGGGTGTCGATTGTACCGCCTTGATCGATCCACACCCCTCCTATCTTGGCCTGTCATTACGCCTCGATATTGCGAAGATAGACCAGCAGGGCGCTGTCTTGCACTAGATGCCACGGTTTCGGATTTGAAGTGGTCACCACAAAGGCCCTCCGTCTTTTTTCTACTGCATACGAACGGTAATCTGCATACGTTTGACCTCAACAAGGATGATGCTAGGCCAGTTCACTCTTGCAAGCTAGAGCGTGATGCCAAATCCCCCATCAGCACCCTGCCCCCCAAACTCGCCATCTCATTGCGCAATAACATGCTTGCAATCTCGTTTCACGGCACGGTCTTTACGCGCAGTCTTTCCACCTTGAACCAAGAGGAACAAAATTCAGAAATCAAAACGCTCCGTACAAAGCTCTCTGCCACGTCCACAACCTGAACTACCCTCTTGCGTGGGGGCGAATGCTGCTTTTATCATCAACACCTCGCAATGGAATTTTGCTGCAGAAGCTTCCTAGGCCCGACCAGGGGCAATACCCCCCAGCCCCGCCCCAGCCCCCGCTCGAGACCCGCCGCTGAAATCAGCCCTACTTAGGGGGAATCAAGGAACCGAGGTCCACTGGCAGGTATAAAAGAATAGGGATCTGCAAGGGGAAATAAGGACAGTAGGGCAGATACAGGAGAATTTCCTCCTGAGCTCTCCCTATTTGCCAAGCTGCTTCAGTATTTGCCAGGCTGCTTCAGAAGTGCCACTTGCTCATCTCGGGGCTTATGTATAGATCAGGGTCATTCAACTCCACCATGATGATCCCTTCAAGTTGTGCCAAACTATTAAGGAAGACATTTTGATGGCTAAATGATGGGACTTGTTACGGGGTAGAGAGTTTTCCTAGTTAGAGGATCCCGATCCTGAGAGTATCCCTAGTTAGGCTCCTCCTCTCCTCCCTTGTACTTTAATTCTCCACGGTTTATGCGTAAGGAGAGTTGCGGGGCTGAACCTAAAAAGGGAATTCCTCGTAGTCAGTGTAGTGAACTTGAAAAAGGGATCTACCTGAGTTGAGTAGCTTCGTGATTCCCCATCATCCCCGTAATTTACATTACCCTGTTCCCTCACTATCGCGACGTCACACTATGGAGATGACACTGCACTACCCCGTAACGTTGACCTCAACGTTCCTTAGTACCCTAGTTTGGGGTATTTCTCTCTAGGTTATGGTTGCCCTAGCGCATCCATGCAAACGTTCTTATTTCTGTTAAAACCCTACAGGGAAAACACATTTTCAGATATTTGAGTGTTACGGAAGCTGCGCGCGGCGCTCGAAGAGTTTCAGCAAGGAGACCATTGCTTTCTTGCTCACCTTGGAGCCTGACGTGGCATTCAAGCTTATGGCTGATGCAGTGCCTGTCCGGTTGTTGGAAGCAGTATATCGTACTGTGTACAACACTTTCTGTGGCACTACCCCGTAACGTTGACCTCAACGTTCCTTAGTACCCTAGTTTGGGGTATTTCTCTCTACGGAGAGAAAGGTCTTGGTTCTTTCTTCCGCAGTGAGAGAAAAGGTTAGTATGTGACAAATGTCGGCATTGGGCCATTCTCTGATGGCCTCATTTCGGACTTGTTTAATCCCAGCTACACTGGCACGCGGGGGGGGGGGGGGGGGGGGGTGAACCGTGACGGGTTCTAAGTAGCATAAACCGCAGAGAAACAAAGTACGGGGGCTTAGCTAGGGATACTCCTATATCCCTCTAACTAGGGCAAAGCCCTTTACGGAGACTGGACATTGAAGGCGGAAATCCCGCCACAGAAGACTCTCCACCTATTACGACAGGGGCTATGACAGCATTCGGAGCGTATTTAGGGAGGATCCAAGGCGCGGCACTGTACCAGCAAGTCGCGGAGTAGGTGCGGTTCTCTCTTTTCTCTACTCCTCCTCCTAACACCTAACTCGCGGGCCTCAAAAGTGGCCTCAAACTCGGTGGGCAGTTTTTTGCGTCAGGGTCGCCAGAGGACCGCCTTCTTGGCAATGGCGGCGTGCTTTACAACTAGCGCATTCTCGCACACACAAAGCTGCGAGAGAATTTCAAGACACTCCTTGGAATTTCTCATCTGCTCGCGAGCCGCTGGGTGCACAGCAATGTTGGCAACGCACTTTAATGCGTTCGTCGTCAGGACCTCGTGACCTTCGCGGAGAAGCCCGATGAGTAGAGAGACAGACTGGATCTCGCCTTGTACATCAGGTGGAATCATTGCGCGCTTGCCTTCATCTGTCGTGGTGATCGCCATTAACGCTCCTGCCGCCGCTGAGCGAACAAGTTGTTCTGAATCCCCTAGAAGAGTAATAAGCACTTGGACAGCATCGCCCTGGATAGCAGACATCTTAGCCATTTCTGCAAAACAAAGTGTGGATAGAGTGTTGGCAGCTTCGCGGCGGACCGCCGTGTCGAAGCTCCCAAGGAGTGCGATGCAAGTCTCGACGGCAGAGTGTCCAAGCGCATCTTCTAGGCCCTTATCGTCATACAGACAATTGCAAAGTAATCTAAGGGCGAGAGGTTGGAGAGAGACTATCTCGTTGGCTGCCTTGCTGACAAGGGTAGCTGGGTAACTAGCGGCAATGAGCGCATGAACACCCTCAATACTGCCTGTGGATAACTCAACAAGTGCGTCGTAGATGTGCTGTCGCACGTCGCTTCCTTTGTCATCCAATGCAGGAAGAAGAGCTTCTGCTGTCTTTGCGGACAGCATCGCGCGGCGTCCGTTGGCGTCCTGTGAACAAATGCAAAGGGCCTTGGACGCGCGATACCGAGTGAGGGCGTCAGGATCCGTGCACGCTTGTTCGTTAAGGACGTTTAAGATTCCGGCCTCAATACACCCCACTACGCTAGCTGGATTTTTGAATTCATCACAGAGGACTAACAGTGCGTTCACACGCACTGCACGCTTCGCAGACTCGACCTCACCTACAAGTTTTGGACACATACCGGCTCCAAAAGCGGGCGTTATGTGCGACTCGTCCATCATGATCGCCGCTCCCTTGGCTTCATGCAAAACGAGCATCGTACTAACGTGATATTGCGCTAACCCAGAAGAATCGAAGGATATCAAGGATGACACAAGATATAGAAATATAATGGGAATTAGCAGACCACCTACTTAGGCTGCCGGCATCGAAGGTAGCACAACCTCCGACCGCCAGTGCTGGATAAGTGAGTAAGGAAAAGAAGCGGGAAGGGCAACGTCGCTATGGTTAGATGCATATCCAACAAAGCTCACCGTGAGTAAAATAAGGGCACTGCAAGAACTCATACTGGCCCGTGTAGCGGGAATTGTCCCTTCAACGTATACTTCTCTTACTTAGCTTTAGGTTCACAGTGCATTGGATATATGCTGACTAAGTCGCCTACTTGTATCTTTTGTACGAGGATACGCGGATTCGGTATCGTCCCTTTTCTTTCTCTTGCACACTTTTAGTGACCGGGGAGTCTGGGGGTTGCGGGTGCAACTCGCCAGCTTAGTGTTGCTGATCCCGGCTAAATATCTACCTTTCTAGTATATAGTGAAGCCTGGGGAGCTTACATTCCTTTACACCCGCTGTGGCGGGATAAGGGGCAACCTGCCTAGCCTAGCCTAGCCTGAAGTTGGCAGTGCAGTTTGCCCGTGTCTCTAGTAGTGCCCTTATTTTACTTACGGCGAGCTACGTCGGATATATATCTATGTTCGGTGGTGTTGCCCTTCTTTTCTTGGGGCCCCCCGTGTAAGTCCGTGTCTCCGTGTCCACCAGCGCACCGGCCAAATCAGGTCCCGAGGCCCTGTGGGGCGCCACTCGATCTCGATGACCGCATTTGCGCGTCCAGTCGAGTCGGTGGGTGCGTCGGCGTTGCTTGATAGGCCAAACACCAGCACGACCGGCGTGTTCGGCGACCCGATGCCGCTCAAGGGCGTCTTTCGAGCTCCTGGATATCACTCACGAGTGCCGAGAGTCAACTCGTTCGAGCTCCAGAGCTCAAACAAGTTCACAACCGTAGAAGTATGCTACCGGGACAAAAATGGGAATGGTGATGTGAAGGTTGATTCGAGCTGAACCTAACTCACGGCGCTAAGAATAGGCACCATGGCACAGGTTGGTTGATAGTCAGGCGGGTGAGTCATACGCGCGGTTGATTGGGATTGCTCGGATTCTACTAGCCTGGTTGGGTTTTGGTCCCTGATAGTTATTCAGTAGCCTGTTAACTCACACTTATTCCGGAAGCACCAGCAAGGATATTGAATCGACCATTCACTCAAGAACTTTGTTGTAAATTAAGGCCCGATCAAGCAACCAAACCAAAAGTGCAACCCAACTGCAGGTGGGATGTTGTATGAGGTAAGTCCGATTTGGAACGCACGCACGCATTGAAAACCAGTGGGCACGCAACCAATTTGTTTGGAGCTCGTCTTCGAGCATCAAGACCAGCTCAACTAGTTCCAGTGGAGTTGATGCCATTTCCAGCCTCCTGCTTCTCATGATCGAATTCTCACTGGACCAAGCTGCTTTTGCTCCGAGCGGAAGAGCCGATTCGACAAGAAGAAGGGCGGCGCGTACGTGAGCTACTTCCAGCACTGCGCCGGAGTTGGAAAGAACCAAAGAAGGCGGCGAGCAGGCGATTCTAAATGGTGTTCCAATGAAATCGTACGCAACCAATGTTGACAACTTTGCTGTGCAACCCAAGACCGGCCCTTTATTTCCCACCAGTCTGGCTTGATACAAAAATTGTTGCGAGATGCTGCACGCACATGTGTCTACACACAACTGTTCGTCAGCTACCCAACGGTCATATTCCCTATCCCAATTTGAATGCCAAAGTCGATATATCTTATTTCCATCTGTGTGGAGACCAACCGTACTTATTTTCGCATACCAAAGTACGTTGAAATTGCGAACGAACACGAGATTGTCAACTTTGTGCTGCGGCTCAACGATTTCGCCAGTATAATGAGACGTGTTACGAAGAGAAAATGGATATGCATTGAGTTGAAGGGTGGCTTCAACTAAATTGAAGGTGTTTGCCCCAGTTGACCAAGGAATAGCAGGCATTGCAGCTGCAGCTTCAGGAAACATAGATGCAAGTGCCATGCTCAGCGTGTCATCGTGATCATTATCCACCCCGAGGAATCGGATAACTCGCGCGATGGCAGGGACTGAATTATATGCATGCCACTGGTGGCTTGATCGTAATTGATCCGAGGTTCCATAAGCTTGTCGAAAGCATGGAGTTTCGACTTGTAATGAAGATACTTCGCTTATGATGCGCCAATATACTCTACCAGCTTGATCAACGCCAATGGGAGTCGTACGGCCAATTCGAGACCATGCCAAAGCTTCAAACTGAACCTTTGCACATCTTTGTCGGAGTTTCTTACAAACGAATCCACGAGAAAGAGAAAGAGTTTCAGCACAGAACTCGTGCGCAACATCGTGTGGGAGCCTTGTTCTAACCGACTTCCCGCCTGCTCGAATCCCGTCACAACATTCTGCTAGCCCAGATAGAACTTCATTTGAGCATCTTAGTGAGCTGTTCAGATAATCATGATCTCCACCACATAATATGCAAGAGCCTAAGTCTGTTTGAAACTTGACCCTACCTCTATGCAAGAAAGTTGTGTCATTTGTAGAGCCTGTACCATCAGCATCTTGGTTGCCTTTTAGAGCAGTTGAAGCAATCTGGGCCACCACTCCAGGCGCAATATCATATCTGTCTTCCAAGCAACTTGCTGCTGCTTCGATTACTCCAGAGACAAGATTTGTTTCACGCTGCTTTTTACGATCAACATTAGAAGGTAAAGCTTCTCCAGATACTCCCAATTGGACCACTGGAAAAAAATTGTCGGCAGAGCTGTGACTCTCAGATTCCGGCGGCGGCTTTGCCTTATGCAGGAACTGGACGTGTTGCTCTTTCTCTTCATGTGGCAGGCTGGAGTCAGATGCCACGCCTGTACCGGTCGCACTGGCCGGTAACGACGGATCAGTGATTGTAGCAGCACAATTTACCAGCGCATGAAGAATAATGATCCAAGAGTCTTGAGTCCGTACGAGGTCTTGAGATAGAGACGAAATGGCACGTATCAGTATTTCAACATCTTGGTTTGATATCTCCTGGGTTTCTCGGATCAACAATTGCTGATTCAGCTTTTGTGATATGATCCCAGATGCAAGATGCCCTTGGCGGGAGACAAACAGATCAGAGGGAAAGTGCTGAACCCCCCCTTGAGCAGACAGAGAAACGCCAGCTGGTATTGAACAATCCATTTTTATTACATGCCGAGCCCGCACCTGACCAACTTGCTCAGAGCAATTAGAGCAGAAATAACAAAGCGGCTGTCCAGTGAAAAGCTTATCAAAAGACGGGCGGTTGAGGCAGTGAATGTGATTACATGCATCACAGTTCTGGCAGTAAAGAGTCACACCATGGCTTGATGTGGAATTATTTTCCGAGTCATAAGCACCTCTTCTTGATAAAAGTTGCATTGTCTCCCACTGAGACACTGCTTGATAATAGGGCATGTACTCAAGTACAACATCCGTGAAGACCGCAAAAAGCTCGCATGTAGGTAGGTTGCCAGCTGCCTCAGAGTTCCGATGCAATTCGTATAAACTGTGCCTCATCGCATGGATAAATATAACGGATGCAGGTTTCGGATGGTCTCCTTGGAATTGTGTTTCAGCCTGGCACAGAGCGGAATAAACCACAGAGATATTTGCTGCAAGTCCGGCCATAGGAGACAGGGAAAGTAGACTTGATAGCATGATATGACATGCTGACTTTGCCCTGTTCAAAGTTACCACAAGTTCTTCCTCATTGTGATGCGCGCCAATTGGCCAACTGCCTTCAATATTTGTTTCAGCGGTCTTGCGCATGCAAGTGTACCCGTCTTCATTGGACAGATTCAGGTTTCCCATGCTAGATGTATCTGATGCACTGACGCCAATCCAGCCAGGTGCAGGGATGCGAATCTTAAGTTCATCGATGGTTTTAGGATACGATTCTCTGGTAGTGCTTTCTTGAGACTGGGAAGAAAAGGGAGGATCAAGAAGCGAGTCATGATAGTGGCTGTCGGTCGTTTCTGAGTCAGGGTAGAGACACCAGCGTCCGATTCCCTGGATCTCAGGAAGCAGTTCTGCATCAGCGAGGCCAAGCTCTCGAAACCCAGACAGAAGTATGATGAGCTTTGCCAAGGATGGCCAAACATGGCAATTCACCGGGAGAACTTCCTGCAAATTGTACATGTGTTTGTCTTGTCCCAGTGCACGAAACAGTGGAGCAATCATGCATCTAACAAGAGTAGTGGCAACCGCGCTCAATAGAACCTCATTATGCGTCACTGTGAGGGCTTCTACAACATCAGCTGCATTAAGGGCAGCCGATAATTCGCAACCACTCGGAGGAAAGACGAAGGTTGCAGATGGAAAATCGCCGTAGTGATCGGGTGTAGTAAACGTGCATAAGAAGTTAGCTACGCGAAATGCGGTGGAGTCTGAATTCGGCCTCGAGGCAAGATTTGTCGTAGGAGGTATGGACGACGGGACCTGATTAAAGCTTATAGCTGAGTTCGATGTACTCGACATGCCATGTGCATATGGACCTGCTCCATACTCACCCTGCACAGAAGGCGGTGAACAAACTTGCAAGTTGGCCTCTTCACACTGACCGCGGGCAACAAGCAATGTTCGAACATCGTTGCAGCATCGAGTCACGTCAAGCTCTGCGGCGCGACGCAACAGCCTCCCAAGACGATCACTTTCTCGTTCACGTTCGCGAAGTTGTCGATGCTGCGAGTTTTTTTCGAGGCGTGACGGCGCGAGTTCGGGTTCAACTCGTTGCTTTTTTTCAGATCCAGAACACCTCAACTGCTTCCTCTTTAAATGGCAAAAGAGAAGCCCCTCGACATGTTTTTGACAGTTGCTAAGAGAATCCTCCACTGCACAAACGAGCGTTTGTCGCCATGGTTGATCCAGCTTAGGTTCCCACCCCCCATCTATGATATCATGGTCGGGCAGATAAAACATGTACTTGGGCATGCGTTGGAGCAAGCTGCATGGCAATGCTGGCATCAGCGGCATCTCCATTTTCTTATGACTGTGAACATATCCCCTCGAAACAAGGGGCTCATACCAAGGGCAGGTAGAAACTTTACTGGAGGAAAGCTTCGCTCGCAGGATGTTGCGCTGCACAATAAGCTCAGCAACATCAGCACGCAGTATAATCCCACGATCGAATTGCTCTGCGTTTATCAAGGGCGTCAGGGCATAATGGGGATACTCTAATATTTGAGCTGAGTTATTATTGGTGCACCGTATGGATGCATAATTTTGATGGTATGTACCATGATAATATGCATCGGCTACGCATCGGAACATGTCAGAGAGGTGCTTACATTGACCCACATCCTCCGACAAGTTCGGTGAACTTACCTGGTACACTAGGCGGCCGTTGTTTCCGCGCTTACAGACGCATTCTGCACGTAAGCGCCCCAGGTGAGAACCCGCGCGATGAGACAAAGAGCACGCAAATTTGAAGCCAAAGGGCCAAAAATTCACTGAAGATTTCTCGAGTGAGAGTAACTCAAGTCCATCCAAATGAAAGCTTTCACTCGTTTCGAAGATCTCATAGAACGCGTGGGCCTCATCACCAAATAAGGCCATCACGAGGGAAGTCTGAGATTTGGCATTTTATGACCGTTTCATGAAAACAAGCCGGCCTACGGCCGGCAAGCTCGCTTCGCGAGCTATTGGCCACTCGTTTGATTGAGGTTGCTCGCTGCGCTCGCTTTGAACCACTCATTGAAAGTTTTATGATGCTGCTCGGACGGACGCTCCGCGACTTTGCAAAATAGTATATAGATAGCAATGTTAGGGGAATAATTAGAGAGACCGAGAGACTTGTACCTTCCTAGTGGCTCGCCGGTACAGAGCCACCCAAGACCCCTCCCCTCTCCTTGGTACTTTCTAACCCTGCTATAGTTGCGTCTCGCACTGTAATAGACGGAGAGTCTTCCTGGACCTAGTGAGGCAGGTCCTCTGCCAGTGCCCGTTCGTCCAGTAGCCACGGCCCCCGTATAGGCCCCTACAATAGTAGGCTCCTTCCTCTTCCTTATGTCAATAGAAAGGGCTGATTGACATCGGTCTGGCTATTGTCAGGGTCTGGTGCTATACACCAGACTATTTTAAATTTTTCTTAAATTTTTGGATTTCGTGTCGGCCCGTCGGGTTCTTGGCCGGGCCGCGCGCGAGACTTTTACAACGCCCTTATGACAGTGAACTCGCTGGCCGTTCCGCTTGACTCATTCCACAATAAGCGTCTAGATGTAATTATTAAAAGAGGCACCTCAGCCCCCGCACGTGACGTCACGATTCCCCTAGGCGTCGGTTAATGACTGCTTTTCGAAGCGCGATCGACCTCAGCGCCGACGAACGAAGAAGGACGACGACGAGCCCACCATTCAGCGCCGTGGTCAATTTCTAACTCACTCCAACATTCATAGGTTAATTGATTTGCATCGGCAACTCAAGTCGTGTTATCGTAGCATGGGGGGGTGCTGGCCGCTGAATCCAGCTCCCGACCTCTTTGTCCAGGCAGCATCGCTGCAAATGCCGCAAAAATTACCTAAGCGGATTGCGGGTGCGGCCCCCGCGAGGAGACCTAAGTCATCTCTGACATTCGATTTGAGGCCGACACAGAGAGCGGCCAAGTGGCAACCAAATACGCTTTGGGACCACCGTCACCATGTGGCCGTGTCCAAACAGAACTCATTTCTCCATATGACACATAAGGAATTCTTTGATATACCTCAAGCGTACGACTATAAAACAAAGCCTCGTACTCCTCTAGAACCGAGCATGATCGAACGTACTGGAAGGCTGATTTGCGCCCCAACTGGCGAACGTGACTCCCGTGTGCGTCCACGACGCTATTAAGCAAACTGTATTCACAATTTGATCGAGTTTAAGCCAAGCGTGTGCGCATTTGAAGGATAAGGGCAGTTAAAGAACGATCAGTCTCAATTGGCGCAGAGGGCCGTGAAGCTCAGATAGAGGCCGGGGTCCTTTGAGTAAGGGGGATTATCCAAAAGCCGGCTTTATCGAGCGAAGTGCCGGCCTGAACGGCCAAGTAGCCGGACAGCTGCTTCGTGACTGAAAATCGACGGCCCCGTGCGGCGGGACAGCCGGCTACGGCAACTTGCCCATACCCCTAATCTAACATATCCCGCCGGCGGGGTGTGTTAAACGCCGCTTCAACTTGGGCTTCAACCTCAAACCTTGTACTTCAACATGGACCTCAACACAGCCGCTAACATATCCCGCCGGCGGGATATGTTAAACGCCGCGTGGCGAAGCACGACAAGTCCAGCCAGCTAGACTCCAAACAGCACCAGAGCGACCCCGAGGCGGCGTAGGCCGCTCCATTAGGGTCGTAAGGGCTGGGGGGAGCTAAAAGGAACGCAAAACGCCGGG
>Ga0257106_1001242_pt1 | contig 13029 bp, 12 predicted proteins | sample LP_taG_3_FD_190177 | JGI IMG/M metagenome (GOLD analysis project Ga0257106, IMG submission 190177) | Marine microbial communities from Northeast Subartic Pacific Ocean, Canada - LP_J_2011_P26_10m | ecosystem: Environmental > Aquatic > Marine > Oceanic | place: Canada: Northeast Subartic Pacific...
TAATAATCTCTTCTGGACTACTAATCCTTTTCCAAGAAATATCAGTTACATGCAATAATCCATCTATCCCACCAAGGTCTACGAAAGCACCATAGTCAGTAATATTCTTAACAATACCTTCAACAATTTCGCCTTCTTTTAGTTTTTCCATTAAATCTGATTTATTAATAGATAAAGATTCTGAAAGCACAGATTTTCTTGATACGACTATATTTCCCCTTCGACGATCCATCTTTAAAATATGAAAAGTTTGAGTTGTATACATTAGAGGCCTCATGTCTCTTATTGGACGGACGTCAACCTGACTTCCTGGAAGAAAGGCTTGGGCGCCATCTAAGTCTACGGTAAAGCCACCTTTAACTTTACCATTAATAACACCTTCAACTATCTTATTTTCTTTTTGAGAAACTAAGAGGTTTATCCATATTTCTTCACGCCTAGCTTTTTCTCTAGATAATACTGCATCGCCTAAAGCATTCTCAATTCTTTCTAGATAAACATCGACCGTATCACCAATTACTAAATCATGGTCTTTTCCTGAAGAACAAAATTCCTCAGAAGGAATTCTTCCTTCTGTTTTCATACCTACATCAACAATTATTGTATCAGATTCTACCCCAACAACTGTGCCTTGAATAACTTGACCTTCCTCACATGCATTTTCTATAAAGCTTGCCTCAAGAAGTTTTGAAAATTCTTCTAAGGAACCTTCAGGAACTGAATCAATTAAATTTGACAAAAAATATTCTCCCTTACTTATTAATTTTTCAACCTAACCATCTAGCTTTTGGATGATTAAAGATGAAGCTATCTCTAATGTCTCTTCTTTATTAATCTTTGTAGTATCAATAAGATGAGCGTCTTTTGCTGCAACTAAAGGTGCAACGCTTCTTTCCTTATCTCGTTGATCCCTTTTTTGCAATTGTTTTATTACCTGATCGTAAGAAATTTTTTCATTCCTTTGAGAAAAGTCATTTAGTCTTCTTTTAGCCCGTTCCTCAATAGATGCAGAAATGAAAAATTTTATGTCTGCATTTGGAAAAATAACGGTCCCAATATCCCTTCCATCAACAACAATTCCGCTATCGCTGGTTGATTTTTCCTTAAATTGTCTTTGAATTTTTGTTAAAATTTCTCTTACCTCGGGAATAGAGCCTATTACTGATGCATATTTACTTACAACTGAAGAACGAATTTTCTGCTGATCAATTTCATCGATATTATAAGATTTTGCAATATTTATGACATTATCGTCAGTAAAGTTTTCACCATGCTTCTTAAGCGAAAGATATGCAAGACCTCTGTATAAGATACCGGTATCAAAATATGAAAAATTAAATCTAATAGAAATACCCTTGGCTAATACTCCCTTTCCTGAACCTGCCAACCCATCAATAGCAACAATAAAAGTCATCTTTGTTTACTCAAGTCTAATATTTTTAATTTAGCCCCCAGTTTAACCATTAAATTAATAAATCCCGGAAAACTAGTATTTATAGTATCTGAATCGTCAATTAAAACAGGACTATTAGAAACCAAGCCTAACACAAGTGAAGACATTGCCATTCTATGATCAAGATTAGTGTTAACACTACCACCGCCACTTATTCCGCCCGGACTTCCCTTAATAATCAAATCATCATTAGATATTGAAACATCAACACCATTTACTTCAAGGAAATGCTTTATACCGAGCAACCTATCGCTCTCCTTAACTTTTAACTCAGAAAGTCCTCGAAAAATTGATATTCCGTCTGCTACAGACGCCGCGACAGCTAGAATAGGAAAATCATCTATCATGCTAGGAGCTCGTGATGCAGGCACTTCAATCCCTCTTAAATTACTAGATCTTACAGAAATATCAAAAACTTCTTCACCTGCCTCTGAACGCTTATTCAACAAATCTATTTTAGCCCCCATTTCAATTAGTGATTTATATAATCCATCTCTAGTAGGATTCACTAAAATATTTTTTACAGTTAGGTTGGAATCTTTGCATATCAAGCCCGCGACAATAGGATAGCCAGCTGAAGATGGATCACCTGGAATATTTATATTAACGGCCTCTAGAATCTGTTGGCCAACGATACTTATCTTCGTATTCTCTTTATTTTCTTTTATCGCAACATCATATCCGTAAATTTCTAAAAGTCTTTCAGTATGGTCTCTGGTTTTTTGTTTTTCTATCACTGATGTAATGCCGGGCGTATTTAGTCCTGCAAGAAGAATTGCTGATTTAACCTGAGCTGATGGAATTGGTGTAATATAAGATATAGGAATAGGCAATTTACTTCCATTAACAACTATAGGAAAAAATTCTGATTTATTTAGAGTAAATTCTGCTCCAAATTCGATTAAAGGATCTACAACCCTTTTCATAGGTCTTTTTGATAAAGACTCATCACCTGTGAATATAGACTTAATAGGATGAGTGGAAACTAATCCCATGATCAACCTTGCAGCAGTTCCTGAGTTTCCAAAATCCAAAGGGGCGATAGGCTCCATAAGACTGCCTATACCTATTCCGTTAATAATACATGTATTTTCTTTTAAACTAATATCACAGCCTAACGAACGCATTGCCTCAATAGTACAAACTACATCCGTACTCTCAAGCAATCCATTTATTCTACTCTCTCCAAGCGCAATAGATGATAAAATTACGCACCGATGGGAAATGGATTTATCGCCAGGAGCATAAATTTCTCCACGTAAACCTTGGCTTAATTCAGCCATGACATTATTATTTAATTTGATATTTTTTAAATCTTGATTCATGATTATTAAAGGTTTAGCAGACATATTGGTAGAAAAAAACTTTTTTTGGTTTTGACACTATTGTTTCTTCGTGGCAATGGAGAAATGAGATAATAATTAATAGGAACAAAAATGAGTAAAAAAGATTTAGGTAAAAAAAGAGTTTGTCCTTCGACAGGTAAAATATTCTATGACTTAAATAAGGATCCAATAGTGAGTCCTTATACTGGTGAAGTTTTAAATGAAGCTGTTTTAAAAGATCCCAAAAAAGATAAAATAGAACTTATTGAAAAAAATGAAATTAGCCCGAATGATGAAACCGAAGATAAAGATGATAATACTGAAGAAAACTCAGATACAGTAATTCCAGAAATCGACGAAGAAAGTATTCCTGATCTCGAGAATTCTTCAGATGATGAAATTGTTGAAAATGATGATGATGATGATTTAACTGAATTTGACGATGAAGGGATTGATGAGCTAAATGAAGATGATGAAGATGATGACGATGATTTTTTAGAAGATGACGTCTCTGATGTAATTGCGTCAGTACCAACCGAAGATGATAACTAAATTAGAGGAAAAAGGGGCTATAGCTCAGCTGGGAGAGCGCTTGCATGGCATGCAAGAGGTCAGCGGTTCGAACCCGCTTAGCTCCACCAAATTAAAATGAAATTTTCTATTATTTTGATAATTACAGGCTTACTTTTCTGGATTGGAGTTTTTCTAACCCAACAATAAGACTAAGCATGACTAGATGAAGGGACTATTAAAATAAAATAAAGTAAAAATAATTGTTAAAATAAAAACGAATATAATTAAGATTAAAGATCTCATTATTTATCTTCCACACCTATACCATTTAATTGCATCAGAAATATCTTTTCTTGTTGCCAGTCCTTCCTCGTATAGAAGATTAAGATTATATTGAGACCCGCTATGTCCTTTTGAGGCAGATAACTTATACCATCTCAAAGATTGGGTAAAATTTTGATCAACACCAATGCCAAATCTATAAGCTAACCCGAGACTGTATTGGGATTCTATACTACCCTGTTCAGCAGATAGCTTATACCAGTTAAATGCCTCTTTGAGATCCATTTCTAAACCAAATCCTTTTTCAAACATTCTCGCAAGCTGATGCTGTGCATCTCTATTACCTTTTTCTGCAGCCTGAAGAAACCAATAAGCCGCTAACTCTAAATCTTGATCAACAGATTCACCATTAGAGTATATTCGCGCTAAGTTATATTGAGCATCAACATACCCTTTACTAGCAAGCCTATTAATTTCGTCCATAAATTTAGTATTTTTAGCCTGCAACGAAAGAGGGGCTAGTAAAATTATTACAGCAATTAAAAGTGTTTTATACATATTTATAACTTAATCTAATGCTCATCCTCATCAGAATGGGCATCGCCATCCGAATGAGTATCATTGTGAGCCTCACTATGTGGGACCGCATAAACTGTTGGTGGCTTGCCTGTATCAAAAAATACTTTACGTCCCAACTGTGTATAATCAGATTCAAACCCCATAATTCCTACAAAAACTATAATTGCAAAGGTTGGAATAAATAAAGCTAAAACCAAAGCCATTCTTTCCCAAACCATGTGCATAAAGACTGCACAGATAAAGTAAGCTTTTAAAAACATAAATAGGAGTACTAAGCTCCAACGTGTAAAACCTTGAAACCCAGCATAATCAACATAATAAGAGCATGCGCTCAATACAAACAGCAATAACCATACCCATAGGTATGTGCTAATAGGATGTTCTTGTCCTTCTTGTCCTTCTTGTGCCATTATTTACCTCACCAAAGATAGAAAAAAGCAAAAATGAAGACCCAAACTAGATCAACAAAATGCCAATATAAACCAAGTGTTTCTATAATCTCATAGCGTCCTTTTTGCCATGTAAAAAATCCTCTGCGCCCCGTATCGTAATCACCGCGGAAAACTTTTCTAGATGTAAGAAATAAAAATAATACACCGACAGAAACATGAACACCATGGAAACCTGTTACCATAAAAAAGACAGAGCCAAATTGTCTTGCTCCAAATGGATTTTCCCAAGGACGGATACCTTCAGATATTAGCTTACTCCACTCAAACATTTGCATTCCAACGAAAGACATCCCTAAGATAGCAGTTAAGAGCAATAGTGCTCCCGCCTGCTTTCTTTTCTTTTGATAGCCACTTCTAACAGCCATGGCCATTGTTCCACTGCTAGTAATTAAAATAAATGTCATAATGGCAATTAAGAGAAGCGGAACGCTTACACCATTAACTGTAAGTGAAAACACCTCACTAGTATTAGGCCAGGGTTCTACTGTCGACCATCTTGCGGTCATATAGGAAATCAAAAAGATACTAAAAATAAAGGTATCACTTAAAAGAAAGATCCACATCATGGCTTTACCCCAAGGTACTCCCTTAAAAGCCCTTTGATCAGAAGACCAATCAGAAACAAAACCTTCTACGCCATCCTTAAGCGGTATTTTTGAAGTAGTGCTCATTAAATTACATCCTATTAAAAATCAAATTTATGTTAACAAAAGCATAATAAATAAAAGTGCCCATACAATTAATAAAAAATGCCAATAAACTGCACAAAGATTAACCTTAAGAGCAAAATCAGAAGTTTCCTTTTGTGGAATAAAACTTTTAATGGTTACGACTGTCCAAGCAATTAGACCACCAGCTAAATGAAGTATGTGCAAGGCCGTTAACAAATAAAAGAAGGCATAAGATGGATTAGTTGAAGCAAAATAACCAAAAGAAACTAATTCACGCCAAACAAAAAGCTGTCCCACAATAAAACCAAAAGTTAAAACACCAGAAAGTAAAAGATATTCGCGAGACCTTTTAATTTGGTTTTCTTTTGCATTTTTAGTAGCCTGGTGAAAGGAAATACTACTTAGCATAATTATAGCTGTATTCAACCAAAGTAATGTGGGTTCTGGTAAAGTTCGCCAATCGCCATAAGCCATTCTGCCTATATAGGCTACTGAAAACAATGAAAACAAAACACCAATTACAGCCATCAAGACATATAATGCAACTCTTGAAAGGGGCATTGATACTGCTTGACCGATATGATTATTATCGATCGCCGCTTGATCTGCCATCCAAGGCTTTTGTGATAATGTGCTAAATATACTCAAGTTTTTTCTACTCCTAGCTCTGAATAACCGTCAGCTAATTTAACATCTTCATTAGGAACATCTTGGGGAATATAATCATCCTCGGCGCCTGGAACACTGTAATCGTAAGCCCAACGATAGACCACTGGAAGTTCTTTGCCAAAGTTACCATGAATAGGAGGTTGCTCCGGAGTTTGCCACTCCAAAGAAGTTGCATTCCAGGGATTCTTTTCTGCAATAATACCTCTCTTAGCACTCCAAAAAACATTAAAGATAAAAACAAGTTGAGCAAATCCAACGGCGAGAGCCGCTAGAGTAATAAAAACATTAAGGTCAGCTGCTGATGATGTGTAGAGAGCTTCAGTTTGTCCCATCTCATAATATCGTCTTGGAACGCCGATAAAACCTAAATAGTGCATTGGGAAATAGATTAAGTATGAACCAACAAAAGTTACCCAAAAATGGAACCGCCCCATACCCTCATGAAGCATTTTACCTGTAATAAGAGGAAACCAATGGTATATGGCGCCTAATATTACTAAGACTGGAGCAATACCCATAACCATATGAAAGTGGGCCACTACAAAGTATGTATCAGAGAGAGGAACATCGACAATGACGTTACCAAGAAAAAGTCCAGTTAGACCGCCATTTAAAAATGTAACGATAAAGCCAAGACAAAATAGCATTGGGATTGTTAAATTTATATTACCTTTCCATAGAGTTAAGATCCAATTATAAACTTTCAATGCCGTAGGAACAGCAATAATAAGCGTTGTTGTAGCGAAAAAGAAACCAAAGTATGGGTTCATGCCACTTACATACATATGATGAGCCCAAACAATAAAGCTAAGCGCACCAATACCAACAATAGCCCAAACCATCATCCTAAAACCAAAAATATTTTTACGGGCGTGAATCGAAATTAAGTCAGACACTATTCCAAAGGCTGGTAGGGCAACAATATAAACCTCAGGGTGACCAAAAAACCAAAAAAGATGTTGGAATAAAATAGGGCTACCTCCGCCATAGGTTAAATTTTCTCCAAACTCAACTAGCGCAGGCATAAAAAAGCTTGTTAGTAAAATTTTATCAAACAGCATCATAACAGCACTTACGAAAAGAGCTGGAAAAGCAAAGAGCGCTAATACTGTTGCTGTAAAAATACCCCATACTGTTAAGGGCATTCTCATAAGAGTCATTCCTCTTGTTCGCGCTTGAAGTATAGTAATAACATAATTTAGACCGCCCATTGTAAAGCCAACAATGAATATGCAAAGTGAGACTAGCATAAGAATAATTCCACTCTCTTGACCAGGAGTCCCGCCAAGAATCGCTTGTGGAGGATAAAGTGTCCATCCGGCTCCTGTTGGCCCTCCGGGAGTAAAGAAGCTAACAAATAAAACTAAAACAGCAACTAAATAAGTCCAATAACTCACCATATTTAAATATGGAAATACCATATCCCTTGCCCCGACCATAAGTGGTATCATATAGTTACCGAATGCTCCTAAGAATAAGGCAGTAAGAAGATATACAACCATAATCATCCCATGCATTGTAATGAACTGGTAGTAAGTTCCTTCACTAATAATAGACAGCTCAGGAAAGGCAATTTGAATTCTCATAAACCAAGACAAGACAAGGGCAACAAAGCCAATAGCAAAGGCTGTTAACCCATATTGAATTGCAATTAATTTTGCATCTTGGGTGAAAACCTTTTCTGTCCACCAGCTTTTTGCATGGTAAAGTTCAACTTCCTCTAATTCACTTTCCGGTATTATAGATTCTGACATAGTTAAAGACCTCTTCCTAATTATTTACTTGTGTTAAAGGCTAATTCTTTTTTATCTTCTAGCCTTGCTTGTTCTTGTAGTGCCTTAAATGTTGATTGATCATTCAGCCATGTTTGATAGTCATCGGCATTATCGACTTGAACATAACCGCGCATCGCATGATGGCCTACACCACATAACTCAGCACATAAAATCTCGTAATTTCCAGCAACAGTTGGCCTAATCCAATAAAACGTTACCATACCTGGTACTAAATCCATTTTGGCTCTAAATTGAGGAACATAAAAATTGTGTAAAACATCTATTGATCTTAATAAAAATTTAACAGGCTTCTCATGCTCTAAATGCAAGTCATCACCTTCAATTAAAATGTCATCTTGACCGTTCGGATCATTTTTATTCATTCCAAACGGATTATCAGCATTAATGTTCCTTGCATCAGTTGTGCCTAAAATGCCATCTTTTCCAGGAAGACGAAAACTCCAATACCATTGCTGACCCATCGCCTCAATTGGCATTGCATCTTCAGGTGGAGAGACATAATCATCCCAAACAATTAAGCCAGGGGCTAATAAACCAGCAACACCGATTGTTGTTAAGACAGTAAGAATAACTTCAGCTTTTTTACTTTCAGGTTCATAAGCAGCTTTTTGACCCTCTTTATTTTTAAAACGAATAACGCAGTATGTCATAAATCCAAGCACAGCAACATACACAGCACCAGTCATCCAAAAAGTTAGCTCGATTGTGCTGTCAATATTAGACCAATTCGAAGCAATTGGGGTTGAATACCAAGGAGTAAAAATATGAAAAAGTACTGACCCAATGATCAAAACTATAAGAATAAAAGGTACCATAAAAATCCTCATTTTGAGTATACTTTGACTTAAAAAAATGATTCTTTAAGTCGCGAAATTTCTTGGTTCTCAAATTACTTATTGTCCCGATAAAGTCAAGAAATACTCAAGATGCAATTTGTCACACTAAAGTTAAATTTTCGAATAATTTTATAGATTCCAAATTAAAAATATTTAATTGAAAATTATAAGTCTTTTAATAAACTTTCGTTTAGGGCAGTTTAGTTAATATCAACATTTGAGTAATTATTTTATGTTTCCTTTTTTTAAATTACTAATAAATCTTTTTAAGGTTAGAATAAGCCTAACCATAACATTATGTGCTATTTCTGGCGTTTTTATTATGCCAAATAATTCGCTAAATTGGTTTGAAATATTCATATTATCATTATCTACATTTCTAGCATCAGCTGGTGCTAGTGCATTTAATCAGTACTTTGAAAGAGATATTGATGCTCTGATGCCAAGAACATCTGAGCGACCTTTTGTCACAGGAAGGCTAAATCCGAATCCAATTTGGCTTATTATATTTGCCTTAATAATTTTCAGTGGTTTAATATTGTCGTATTTTATACTAAATCCATTTTCTGCTTTCTATAATTTTCTTGGAGCTTTTTTTTATGGAGGCATTTATACAGTTTGGCTAAAAAGAAGAAGTATTTGGAATATTGTAATTGGGGGTTTAGCTGGAAGTTTTGCTACACTAGCAGGTTCTGCAGCAGTTAGTCCTTCTTTAGCTCCTGAAGCTATAATTTTATCTGTTATCCTATTTTTATGGACACCACCTCATTTTTGGAGTCTTGCAATGGCAATTGGAGATGATTATAAAAAAGCAAAAATACCAATGCTTCCAAACATCATTAGTCATTCGATAACAACTTATATAATTTTATTTCATACTGTTATACTTGTTTTTGTATCTCTTCTACCTGCAGCTTATAATATGGGACTACTTTATTTAGGTGGTGTAATTTTTGGTGGAGGATATTTTATTTGGACTAGTTTATTATTGGCCATTAATAAAACAAAAGAAGCAGCAATGAAAAACTTTTTTGCATCATTTATTCAATTAGGCCTTTTATTAATATTAATTATAATTGATGGAATGATTATTTTCTAACTTTATTAGTTGTCATATGCTCCGTATTCCTTAAGTGCTTGCTCAATTCTTTTAAAATGCTTTATTTTAGACCACTGAAGGGCTGTTCTTCCAGTAAGATCAGTGTCATCCGGATAAGCCCCTCCTTTAAGAAGAGCTGCAACAGATTCATAGTTACCAAAGCGCGTTGCAATTATTAATGGAGTTTCCTTATTTGCTCCATACCTATCAGGTTTAGCTCCAAATTTTATCAATTCATTAACTATACTAACATTATTCTTACGAGCGGCAATTGAAAGGGCAGTTCTCTTCTGGCTGTCCCTTTGATTAACTCGAGCACCTTTATTCAAAAGAAAAACTGTCATATCCAGCCTTCCCCTTTCCACGGCAAGCAATAATGCAGGGACCTCATCAAAATCTAATTCGCTAGAAGAATTTCCTACTTGAATTGAATATATCAAGTCTTCCATTGTTCCAGATTTAACAGCAGATACCACAAGGCCTTCTTTAAACGGACTATTACTCTTGGATTGAGCTAAAGAATATGAGGTTAGGCATAATAAAATAAAAAATAAAAAAATTACTTTTTCTAAAAATAGACTTTTTGATATATCAGACATTATTAATGTTTCCTTACAGAAAAATCATAGCAAGACTTTAATAAATAATATACAAGGATATCATGATTAGAAAAATTCTACTTTTAAACTTAATCCTAATTTTCATAATTGTTTCGATATATTTCTTTATTAACAAAGATTATTATCAAAATAATCTTGTTCAACAAATTGAGAACCAAGATTCACTTCCCGGTGGTCACTTTGTTTTAAATAACCAAAATAATAAAATATTTGATTCAGCGTCTTCCGAAAAATTAATGTTAATTTATTTTGGTTTTACCTATTGTCCAGATGTATGTCCAACGACGTTAATTAAAATGGCAGATATAATTGATAAGCTAGGTGAAGACTCAAAAAAAGTTAACTCTATTTTCATAACAGTAGACCCTGAAAGAGATACACCCAATATAATTTTGAATTATGTAAATGCATTCCATAGCGATATTATTGGTCTAACCGGGACAAAGGCTGAAATTGATAAAGTTGCTCAGGACTGGGGTGTTTATTACGAAAAAGAAGTGCTTGAGGGAGAAGAAGAATATACCGTAAATCATCTTGATATAATTTTTTTAGCAAATGCGAATGGAGAATTTGTAGACTATTTTCCACCAAAAATTCAATCGGCTCTTATAGTTGAAAAGATAAAAAATATTATAAACGGATAATTTAATAAAAAAATTAAATATCGAGATTAACAACAAGGTCACCTGAGGTGATACTTTCTTGAATAAACTCTTTCCTTTTAATTACTTCATCGCCCATCAGATCAGAGAAAACCTCGCTGTTATCAACTCCTTCGTCAAGTTTAACCTTTAAAAGACGCCTAGAATCTGGATCAAGCGTTGTATCCCATAATTGATCGGCGTTCATCTCGCCGAGGCCTTTATACCTTTGAATTTGTAAACCTTTTCGACCCTCTGAAAGAACGGATTCGACTAGCTCACAAGGGCTATTGACCGAATAAGATCTTCCTCCTCTTTCAAAAACATTATTTGAACTATCCTGCAAAGGAAAATACTTAATAATATCCAAAGATAGCTCTGATAGTCTTAAAGCATCTGCAGATCTAAAAATACCAGCACCAAGGGTTAAGGTTTCATAAACTCCTCTAATTTCTCTTTTAATTGTAAGCCCATTACTTACATCATATTCAGCAACCCAATTGGATTCATCATCATTATATTTCAATGTTAGTCTTTGTGATAAATCATCTAAAATAGATTGGTTTATATCTTGAGGTTGCTTAAAGGCTCCGCTAAGTGCAGCAGCCTCAACAAGATCAAAATTATACCGGCTAGGAAGCCCATTAATTAATGATCGAAAATTTCTACTCTTTTCAATTACATTTAACAAATCATTTGAGGAAATTGTATCTCCTGAACCTAGAGTTAGGAGTGACTCATCTACTCCTGAATTGATGAGATAATTATCTAAATCATCATCATCTTTTAAATATGTTTCAGAATTTCCCTTCTTGGCCTTGTAAAGGGGAGGCTGAGCAATATAAAGACAGCCTGAAGAAATAAGAGGATACATTTGTCTATAAAAAAAGGTTAAAAGTAGGGTTCTAATGTGTGCTCCGTCAACATCAGCATCGGTCATTATAATAATTTTTTTATATCTTAATTTATTTACATTAAACCCATCTTCGCCGTCACCATCTTCTGAGACATCTTTTCCAATTCCTGCTCCTAGAGCTGTAATTAAAGTACCAATCTCAACTGATGATAAAACTTTTGATAGTCTAGCTTTTTCGCAATTAATAATCTTTCCCCTCAAAGGAAGAATTGCCTGTGTGGCACGATCCCTACCTTGTTTTGCTGAGCCACCAGCAGAATCACCTTCCACAATAAAAATTTCACATTTTTCAGGATCTTTTTCTTGACAATCAGCTAATTTTCCAGGAAGTGAGGAAATATCTAAAGCACCTTTCCGTCTTGTTAACTCTCTTGCTTTCCTTGCTGCATTTCGAGCCGCAGCAGCCTCAACAACCTTACCAATTATTTGCTTTGCATCACTTGGGTGTTCTTCAAACCACTCCCCTAGGGCATCACCAACTAAACTTTCAACAGCTGGCCTCACTTCAGAAGAAACTAACTTGTCTTTTGTTTGACTAGAAAATTTTGGATCAGCTACTTTGATAGACAAAACACATGTAAGGCCTTCCCTTATGTCCTCACCAACTAATTGTACGTTTTCTTTTTTTGCTATACCAGAGTTTTGGGCATATGAATTAACAACTCTTGTTAGAGCTCCGCGAAGTCCGGCTAAATGAGTTCCTCCATCTTTTTGAGGAATATTATTAGTAAAGCAATTTACAGTTTCATAATAACTATCATTCCACCATAAGGCCAAATTAACCTCCACATCGGCCTTACTGGCACTGAGGCTAATAGGTTCATCGATCATTGGTTTTTTAGTTTGGTCAAGATATTTTACAAACTCCTTTAGACCGCCCTCATAGCTCATGACCTTTTCCCAAGGCTCGTCTTTTCTAAGATCTCTGAGTAATATAGAAATATTTGAATTCAAAAATGCTAATTCTCTTAATTTTTTTTCTAGGACGCGCCTATCAAATTCAATCATAGTAAATATTTTTTTTGATGGTAAGAATTTTATTTCTGTTCCAGTTTCATCGCCACAGTCACCAATAATTTCAAGGGAGGATTTTGCATCACCATCCTTAAAAGTCATAAAATGTCTTTTGCCATCTCTATTAATATAAAGTTCTAAGTTTTCCGATAGGGCGTTAACA
>Ga0257106_1001243_pt1 | contig 13013 bp, 7 predicted proteins | sample LP_taG_3_FD_190177 | JGI IMG/M metagenome (GOLD analysis project Ga0257106, IMG submission 190177) | Marine microbial communities from Northeast Subartic Pacific Ocean, Canada - LP_J_2011_P26_10m | ecosystem: Environmental > Aquatic > Marine > Oceanic | place: Canada: Northeast Subartic Pacific...
ATGAACGGGTGCCAGCAGACCTCGCTCGACGCCGTCGCGGGGAGCCGCTGCAGGGCCAGGTCGAGATTCTTCTTCCCGACCCAGCACCAGGGTCACGCCATGTCGCTGTAGACCTCGACGGTCAATCTCGTGCCCTTTGCGACGGCCGCGCTCATGTTCGCAGCGCGAAGTCTTCGCAGAGCCACGCCCCAGCCTCTCACAAGCTCCCAGTGTTCGCAGAGCGGCCTCAGCCTCTCAGTGTTGAGGGCAACAACACTGCAAGTTGCAGCACCTAGGTAGCTTAATCTAGCTTAGATCGGACTACCCTTCCCGCTTTCGTTTCCCCGGCGCCTCTCGCGGAGCGCCCCCACGAGCAAGCGCGCGTCGCCCGCGGCGACGCCGACGACGAGGGCGGCCGCGGCCGCCGCGAGCGCGAGGGCGTAGATCCGGAGCGCGAGGCCGCCGCCTTTCGCGTAGCCGAGCGCGCACAGCGCCGAGAGGCAAAAGGGGAAGGTGAGCGCGGCCCACTTCGGCTCGAAGTGGTCGAAGATCGCGCGCCGTCGCCGCCACGCCGCGAGGACGGCGACCGCGAGCCCGACCGTCGACGCCGCGAAGAGCGCGTGCCCCAGCGCCGCGTCGGCGCGTCCCCCGAAGACGGCGCCGCCCGCGCGCCGCATGGCGCCGAAGGCGAGGCCGGGCATGGAGAACGGCGCCTGGAGGATGAAGGCCGTCGCGTCGTTCGCGACCGCGTCGTCCCGCGCGACGCGGAGCGTCGCCGCGGGCGCGAGGAGCAGCGCGCCCGCGCAGGCCAGCGCCCAGGACGCGAGGACGAGCCCGTGCCGCGGCCCGAGCGCGGCGGCGCCGGCGATGCACGTCGCGCCGCTGCCCACGCAGGGCGGCGCCCAGTACGGCTCGGGCGCGGCGCCCGCCGCGGCGCACGCGGCGAGGAAGGCGCCGAGGAGGCCGAGCTGGAGCGCGGCGCAGGCGTAGAGCGCCGGCGCGGCGCCGGCCGTCGCGCGCCCCAGCGCGAGGACGAGCGCCATCTCATACACCCCATAGGCGAACGCGACGCGCGGCGCCGCGAGCTCGTCCCGGAGCGCGCGGCCGCCGCGCAGCGCCGCCCGGGCCGCGATCGCGAGGAGCAGCGCGCACGCGCCGGCGAGGGCGCAGACGACGACGGGTGCGACGCCGACGGTCTCCTCGACGATGGCCGCGAGGCCGCAGAGGCCCAACGCGAGGCCCGCGGCGGGCGGCAGAGGCATGGCCCGCAGCAGCGACGCCGCCAGCGCCTCGTCGTTGGCCTCGACGATCGCTGCGGCACTCATCGGCGTCGTGCTCTCATCGTCGGCCTCGACGATCGCCGCGGCACTCATCGGCGTCGTGGTTTCGGTTGTTCCAGGTTGCTGCACATACTTGCAGCTCGCTCAAGCGGAAGTTCGGCATAGAGCTCTCTCTGAAGGCGCCGTCGTCTGCGCGCCTGCTCCGCTCTTCCTCCGGCCCTCGTCGCGCGGCGCGCCGACGCGTCATGGCGGCGCTGCTCGGCGACAAGGTCTCGCCGGAGCTCGAGGCGGAGATCGCCGAGGAGGAGAAGGCCATCGAGCACCTCGTGCGCTCCAACGCGGAGCTCGAGGCGCACCTCAAGGACGCGCCGGACCGCGAGCTCCGCGCGGCCGTCGGCGAGAACATCGTCGTCATCGCGCGGAAGCGCGCGGCGCTCCAGCTCAAGTACGACCTCCGCGCGAAGCTCGAGGCGTCGGCGCCCATCGCGCGGAGCGAGGCGCGGCCGCCGCCGCCGCCCGCCGCGGCGTCGACGGAGGCGCGCGCGCCGCCGGACGGCGGCGTCTACTTGTAAAACCACCTGTGGCCCCCTTCCATAATCCCTGGACGCCGCGCCTTACTTGCCCGCGCCGGCGCCGTCGTCGGCGGCCTTGAGGATGGCGGCCTTGCGGTCCTTCTCGGCCTTGGCGTTGGCCTTGGAGTACTGGTTGTAGAAGTAGGCGCAGGCGCAGATGAGGACGAGGTTGCCGTTGACGAGGAGGAACGTGCCCGCGGCGACCTTGAGCGCCGTCGCGAGGATGGGCTGGACGTCCGCGAAGGTCGTCTTCTTCCCCTCGGCGAGCTGGGCCCGGAAGATGTGGGGCGCGAAGAGCGCCGTGCAGAGGCGGTCCCAGACGAAGGTGCCCGCGAGCGACGCGAGCACGAGCCCGACGATGGTCCAGCGGAAGTCGTCGTCCGGGAACGGCGCGAGGTGGATGAGCGAGTTGCCGTAGGGGAAGACGTTCCACGCGCAGACGACGACGCCCGCGACGCTCAGGAACAGCGAGAGGAACAGCGCGTGGTTCTCCAGGAGCCCCTTCATCCAGGGCCGGCCCTTGTAGTTCACCAGGAGCACCGCGACCATCTGCGACGTCTCCACGAGGAACACGGCCGTGTTCAATAGGTTCGGCAGGAACGGCGTCGACCACATGGACGTGAACCAGGCCGTCAGGTCGTCCTCGTCGACGTCGCCCGCGAGCTCGCCGGCCCGCGCCTTCTTCTGGAAGAGCACGACGGCCTTCAAGGCCGCGTCGCCCATGCGCTCCGTCGAGAGCTTGACGGCCATGCGCATGCAGAGCACGTGGATGAGGCCCTGGCCCGCGACGGAGACGACGATGGACGGGTGGAAGAGGCTGCCCAGCGGCCGCTGGGGCGCCATCTCCTGGATCGGCGACGTGTAGGAGAAGGCGAGCGACGCCACCACCAGAAGCCAGCCGCTCGCCATCATCTGCCGCTCCGACGACCGCGCGCCCTCCAGCGACAGCGCCGCCAGCGTGTAGGCCGAGATGACGGACTCGAGGACCATGATCTGCTGCTGCTGGAGGCTCGAGAGCAGCGTGCAGCGGCCCTGGCGGATGAGGTCGACGACGGCGCGGATCGACGGCGCGCGCGACGTGAACGGCGCGGCGACGGACGCGTCGCCCGGCCGGATCATGGGCACCTTCCCCTCGGCGTCGTCGCCGCCGCCCTCGCCGCCCAGCAGCGCCTGCGCCGCCTCGAGGGGCGACTGCGCCTTCTTCTCCTCGTCGTCGTCCTGCGCGTCGAACGCGTTGCCGTGCTTCGCGTTCAGCACTTCCACTTCCCGCGCCATCTCGCGCCGCAGGCGCAGCGCCACGGCCTTGACGGCGCCGAACTGGGCGCCCATGCCCGTCTCGCCCCGCGCCGCGCGCGCCTGGAGCTCCTCGTCGATCCACTCCTTCTGCTTGGCCATGAGGACCTTCTGCTTCTCCGCGAGCTTCTTCTTGCGGATCTCGACGGAATTTTGCTGCGCGTCCTGGAGCGCCTCGGCCTGGGCGTTGAGGATGGACTCCGCCGACGCCGAGCCGCCGGCCTTGGCGAGCTTCTCGCCCGCGGCCGCGTAGCCGCCCTCGCCCGTCGTGTTCGCGTCGCCGTAGCCCGCGAGCAACGCGAGGCCGACGTCCGCCTGCTTGAGCGCGCCGACGTCGTTGCCGCCGTCGCCGCACATGAGCACGCAGGGCCCGTCGTGGTGCTTCTGGAGGGACCGGCAGATCCGCGCCTTGCCCTGGGGGCTCATGCGCGAGAAGACGGCCGCGCTCAGCGAGACGGCCGTCCAGACCTCGGCCTCCGCGGCGTCGCGCGCGGCGGCCTTGGCCGCGAGCGCGTCGGCCTCCTCGAGGCCGTCGCCGACGGCGGCGGCGGCGGCGGCGCCGCGCTTCGCCGCCGACGCCTCGACGGCCGCCTCCGTGACGACGAGCGTCGTCCCCGCCGGTTGGGCGCCCGCCGGGTCGAAGGGCTCCGGCGACCGCCGCGGCGGCGCGTGCGGCGACACCCAGGACGCGCCGTTTGGCGCCGCGTCGTCCGGCGTCAGGAGCAGCGCCTCGTCGCCGGCGGCGGCGATGGTCGTCTCGCGCGCGACGTGCAGCGCCGTCAGCGGCGCGTCGCCCGTGACCATGGCGACCGCGTGCGCGGACGACGTCAGCGCCTCGATGACGACCCGCGAGTCCGCGCGCGTCTTGCACTCGAAGGCGACGAAGCCCGCGAAGTCCAGGTCGCGCTCGAGCTCCGCGCGCGACATGTCGCCGTGGCGCTCGTCCGCGCGGAGCGGCCGCGACGCGAGCGCGAGCACGCGCATGCCCTGCTCCGCGAGGGACGCGTAGGTCGCGTCGAACCAGGCGGGCTTGGCGCCGGGGGCGAGCAGCGCGGCGACGGCCTCGGGCGAGCCCTTGACCAGCGTCGACGTCGTCACGGCGCCGCTGTCGTCGGCGACGTCGGCGACGACGGACATGCGCTGGAGCGCGGACGAGAAGTGGAAGCGGCTCCGGATCGTGACCTTGCGCGGCGGGTTGCCCTCGGGGAGCCGCTTGTGGCGGCGCTTTGGGGGGGCTTGGGGACCTTTCGCGTCCTTCTTGGCGGCCTTGACGAGCCCCGTGGGCGGCGCGGCGACGCCGGACCGCGCGTCGTAGGTCCAGCCCAGCGCCTGGAGCGCCGTGAGCTCGATGGGGTCGCCGACGAGCTTCGCCGGCTTGCCCTTGGCGCCGTCCTCGGCGGCGACGAGGGAGTGGCACGCGGCGAGGACGGCCGCGGCCGCGTTCGACGCCGCGCGGAGCGGCTCCGGTTTCCGCGGCGCCGCGTCGCTTCCGCCGGCGTCGAGGCAGACGACGCCCATGGGCACGAGGCGGTCCGTCGTCAGCGTGCCCGTCTTGTCGAAGAGGCAGTACTTGACGCGGCCCGCGAAGGGCACGCGGTACGGCTCGATGGCCATGACGCCCGCCTTCATCAGCGCCATCAACGCCGTGTTCACGGCGAGCGCCATCTGCATGGGCAGCTGGCGCGGCACGACGGACGTCACGATGATGACGCAGCGCAGCAGCAGCTCGTGCGTCGTCCGGTCGCCCTTCTCCAGCCCCCGCTTGAAGACGTACGCCGCGGACGCGATCGCGAAGATCAGCAACACGCCGAGCGCCATGAGCGTCTCCCGCGTGTCCGAGGACACGTTCTGCTGGGAGAACTCGATCATCTGCATGAGCTCGCCCTGGGCCGACGCGAAGCCCGTGCGGAGCACGAACGCGACGGCGCCGCCGTCCGGCGGGTTCGGCGCGCCCTCCGGCGCGGCGCCGGCCGTCGCGTTCACGAGCTCCGTGCCGGAGAACAGCACCGACACGCGGTCCGCGCCGTTCATGTCGAGGCACCGGTCCGAGCCGTCGGGCACGACGGCGTCCTTCATCTGGGGCGTCGACTCGCCCGTGAGCGTCGCCTCGTTCGTGACCGCGGACCCGCGCACCAAAACGCAGTCGCAAGGGACGACGTGCACCATGCGCGCGAGCCGCTTCTTGATGGCCTCGCGCTTCCGCTCGACGGCCTCGCGCTCCTTGTCGCTCTTGCCCTCGAGCTCCTCGTCCGTCGGGCCGCCGACCGGGGGCGTGCGCCGCGCGACGGCGATCAAGTCGCCGGGCAGGAGGTCGTCGGAGCCGACCTCGACCCAGGCCCTGGACCGCCAGCAGAGCACGGGCGCGGCCTTGGCCGACATGCCACTCAGCGACTTGAGCGTCTTCATGCGCTGCATGACCGTGCCCGCCTCCATGAACGTGATGGAGAAGAGCGTGAAGCCCACGTACTGCCAGTACGCGTCCAACAGCCAGAGCAGCGACGTGAAGACCTGGAACATGGCGATGGGCGACAGCAGCTGCTCCTTGTAGAGCGCGAGGAACGACGGCACCTTGACCTCGACGACGTTGCGGCCGTAGCGCTCCTCCGCGGCGGCGACGCCCCGCGCGTCGAGGCCGACGGACCCGGCGTAGTGGTCCACGGGCAAAGCCAGCGGCGGCGAGATGCGCCGGAGGCTCCCGTTCGCGCGCCCCAGACCGACGATCTCGTCGCGCTCGTCGACGACGATGAGCTCCTCCTCCTCGTCCTCCTCGCCCTCGCTCACCTCCTCGTAGACGACGTCCTCGTCGTCGTCGCCGTCGTCGGGGCCCCAGTACTCGTAGAGCTGGCGCTGGTACTCGACGACCAGACCCGCGCCGATCTTCGCGGACCTCACCGGCGCGAGCGCGGGCCGGCCCTTGTGCTTCTGGGGCAGGATGAGCGCGTGGCACTTGTTCGACACCTGGTCCGCGGCGGCGTAGAGGGCCCTGGCCTTGAAGGGCACGACCCAGTGGCACATGAGGAGGAAGAGCGCGTGGAGCGTGCACGTCGCGAAGAGCAGCAGGCACGCCCCCGCGGACGGCAGGTACTTGGACGGCAGGGACCGCGCCTCCTCCTCCTCGGCCTCGGGCTCCCAGTCCTCGCCGAAGACCTCGACGGCGAGCTCCTCCTCCGTCTTGTTCTCGCCGCGGCTCGCGGACTCGATCGTGTGCCGCGCGAGCTTCGCCGCGCGCTCGAGCACGGCCTCGGCCTTGGCGCGCTCGCTGGCGGCCTTGGACTTCTTCTTCTCCTCGTGCTCCTCGCCGTCGGCGGCGACGTCGTCCTCCTGCTGGTCCGCGATCGAGCCCGCGAGCTTCTGCAGCTTGAGACGCTGGTTCCGCGCGGCGTGCGCGGCGGCCTTGGCGCTGAGCTTCTCGCTCGACAGGGCGTCGAGCGCCTTCGCCTCGTCCAGGGCGCGCGCGTAGGGCACGCCGGACGTCGCGCTGCAGGCGTAGAAGCTCGCGGCGTAGGCGACGACGCAGAGGGCCAAGAGGCCGTACTTGCGCGCCGGCGACTCGCGGTAGATCTTCACGCTTTCGATGGACTTCGGGTGCTGGAGATGCATGGTGTGCTAGTCCCGCGCCGGGCGGCAGCCGGTGCTGGCGGCGGTGGCAGGTCGAATTTTCTCAGCGAGCAGGCCCACCTGGACACTCTCGCTTTGGAGATGCTTTGGCTGTCTTGCCCGCTCGAGCCGATGTTGATGGTGCAGCCGTCGCGCGATGGTTGCAGCTTTTGCGCGCGAAATAGCGGCACAACTGAGCCTCCAGACGTGTCGCGCATACGCATAGAACGATGCGCATGCCGCGCCTCGTCTCCAAGAAGTTGCAAGCCAGCGACGCGCGCCACTTCGTCGGCGACACCATGTTCGACCGCTGCGCGCGCGCGACGTGCGCCGCCGGCGTCAACATGCCGAAAAAGGAGCTGCTGGAGAACTGGACCCTCGCGAGCATGATCCACGACCGGTACTGGGCACGGGCCGGCGGCGACGCCGCGCCGCCGACGAGCGCCGCGCCGCCCGCGCGCGTCGTCGACGTCGCGTCGGGCCACGGCCTCCTGGGCTGGTTCCTCCTCGCGCTCTGCGCGGCGTCGCAGCGGCCGGCCGTCTTCGCCGTCGACCGGCGCATGCCCGACTCGGCGGCGGCGCTCCGCGACAGCTTCGGCGAAGCGTTCCCGGCGCTGCCCGCGCGGCACCGCTACGTCGTCGCGGACGCGGCGGACGTCGACGCGCGCGGCGGCGACACGCTCGTGCTCGCGCTCCACGCCTGCGGCGGCCTCTCGGACCTCGTCATCGACGCGGCCGTCGGCGGCGGCGCGAGCCTGTGCCTCGTGCCCTGCTGCCACTCGCTGAAAACGGCGAAGATGGCGCCGGAACGGCTCGCGGCCGCGCGGCGCGCCGTCGACGGCGGCGCGGGGCTCGACGACGCGCTCGACGGACAGCGGGTGGCCTACCTCGAGGAACGCGGCATGGTCGTCGACGCGACGAAGCTGCCCGAGGACATCACGCCGAAGAACACGGTCCTCTTCGCGGCGCCCGGCGTCGCGGCGCCGCGCTCCCGGACGACGGCCGTGCCCATCTTCGGCGCGGCGCCGCGCGCGCTCCCGCGGCCGCCGTCCGCGTGGCGGTCCCTAACGTGAGTCTAGGTGGCCCCCCCCGCGGCGCGGCGCAGCGCGCGCCACGCGTCCGGCGGCACGCGGAGCCCGACGGCGGGCGCGACGGCGGCGAACCAGGCGAGGAGGGAGCCGTCGCCGCCGAGCGCGTCGACCTTCTCCGCGGCGCAGCAGCCGTGGAAGAGCACGAAGGCCTCGCCCGTGACCGGGTGGGCCTCCCGCGAGACGACGCCGTCGAAGTCCCCGAGCTCGCGCCTGACCTCGGCCAGCGACAGCGGCGCGCCGTCGGCCCAGGTCGCGCGGAGCCGCAGCTCCGGGGCGCCGTAGGTCGTCGAGAAGAGCACGTGGAACTCCCACTCGACGGTTTCGGCGGCCGGCGCGGGCGCCGCGGCGGCGTCGTCCGCCGAGATGGCGTCGTCCGCCGCGGCGGCGTCGTCCGCCGAGATGGCGTCGTCCGCCGGGACCGCGGCCGTCGCCGGGACCGCGGCCGTCGCCGGCCGGAAGTGGCGGTCCAGCACGAGGTAGCCGTCGACGGCGCAGGACAGCGGGTGCGTCTTGTCCAGCGCCACCCAGCGCCAGGCCCAGCGCCAGGCCGTCGCGTCGACGGCGTCCCAGGCGTCGCGGAGCGCGCAAAACGCTCTGGCGTCGCGCTGCCAGGTCGACGCGGTCGGGACGGTCGCGAACGGCGTTGTCGGCGCGTTCGAGACGGGTGAAACCGGCCACGTTCTCGGCTTGTAGGGGTAGTTCCGAGTGTAGGAGGTCAGGAATTTATGTGGGATGATGACTTTCCAAGGGACGTCGTCTATCGTATATGGGACAAGCATCCTGAGGGCCTGTCTATCGTATACTTCTCTTGACATCGAAGGGAGTACCCCCAGCCCGAGGTCGAGGCGATCCATTCCGGCCAAGCAGTCCCAGCCCTCATCGCGCAGATGTGGCACATACGCTCGCACAAGCACATACTTCGTCATGCCCAACGCCGTCTCCATCCCGCGGCTCGCGATAGACAGACTCCTGATGCTGCGCACGTCCAAGCTGCTGAAATCGAACTCTGTGCCGCCCTCGGGGGCGCTCAGCGCTTCGACGCATGCGTTGAAGAAGCTCATGCCAAGGGGCCAGCGCGCAGCGCGCCGTCGCTTCGTGGCTGCGCGCGGGTAGCTGTTGGCGTGCGGCGGCCGCAGGCGCCTGCGCAGCGAGACTCGGCGCCGAAGCCAGCCGTTCCCTGCAACATGAGGGTGCACTCTAGTGATCATAATTGTTTTTGTAGAGCATGGAGAGGTGCTGCCCAGGAAGAAGTTGAAAGGCGATACGCGGAGGCGCGACAGCTCGAGGTGGTAGGAAACAAAATGCGCGCCGCGCTGCCCGTGCTCGTCGCGCTGGCGCTCGCGTCCGCCATCGATGGCGGCTGCACCCAGGAAAAGCAGACGAAGACCGACATCACGCTCGTGACGCAGTGCAGCGCCGACCGATTGTGGGTCGTCACGAAGCTCTGCGAGCGCTGGCACGGCCCGCTGTCGCTGGCCGTCGCGTCGACGCCCGCGGGCGAGCCCGCGGAGCAGCTCGAGGGCCGCGCGCGCGGCTACATGGCGCTCTGCACGGAGCGGCGCGTCGCCGTCGTCGCCGCGCCGCCGCGGCCGTACCCGGTCAACGCGCTGCGGAACCGGGCCTGGGCCATGGCGACGACGAGCCACGTGCTCCTGTTGGACATCGACTTCTGGCCGAGCGTCGGCGCGCGGCGGCGCGTCGTCGCCGCGCTGCGCGCGCTCCCGGCGTCGGCGGAGCGCCGCGCGCTCGTGCTGCCCGCGCTCGAGCTCACGCTGCAGCATTCGGAGACGAAGAACCCGGCCAAGGTCCTCGAGCAGGCCGAGCTCGAGCGGCAGATCCCGTCGTCGAAGCTCGGGCTCCTGCGGTGCGTCGCGAACGGCGCCGCGGGCGGCGCGCCGCTGCGCTGGCGGCCGACGGCGGCGAACCACTGGGAGGACCCGCTCGCGGACGGTCCGCGGCGGCGCCTCGCGGCGAAACGCCACCGCGCGCCGCACCACCGGACCATCGTCAGGCGCGTGCCCTTCGCGCCGACGACGAAGCCGACGACGCCCGCGCCCGCGGTCTCGCCGGAGACGCTCCGGAAGCGCGCGTTCCTCACCGCGGTGCCCGAGTTCCTCCGGAACACGGCGCACGAGGCGGAGCCGAGCAACCTGCGCTGCGGCGCGTTCCACCACCACGGCACGACGCGGTTCCTCGACTGGCTCGTGGAGCCCGACGGCGAAGCGCCGCGGCGCCTCGACTGCTTCCTCGGGAACCACTTCGAGCCCTTCGTCGTCGTCAGGCGCTGCGACGAGGCGAATTCGCGCAACGGCACGGCGCTAGTGCCGCGCTTCGACGAGCGCTTCACGGGCTACGGCAAGAACAAGATCGAGTGGATCTCGAGCCTCCGGGCCGCGGACTACGCGTTCTACACCGTCGGCGGGGCCTTCGCCGTCCATGTGCCCCACCTCCAGTCCGCGGCGAAGAAGGAGTGGGACCGCGGCTTCAAGAAGAAGAACGCGACGCACCGCGCCGCGGGGACGCTGGGGCACAAGGGCTACGTCGACGATTTGTTTCGGAAGCACCTCCGGGGGCTCGGGCTCTACAACAAGGACGACCATGGCCACTGGTTCCGAAGAGACGGCGACGCGCTGCGGGTGAACGCGGCCAACGGCGACGTGCTGCGCGAGGACGCCATCGCGACGCCGCTCTGCGCCTCGTCGAAGGCGACGGTGGACTTCCTCGAGGACCTCGACATGCGCCGCTTCGCCGAGGTCGCGAAATCCTGCGTGCTGGACGCCGCGACGTGCGAAGGAAACGCCTTCGTGGCGGAGACGCGCGACAGGTGGCGGCGCGCCGTCGCCGCCCTGCGGCGCGCGCCCTTCGTCGACCGCGTGAGCGCCGCGGTCGCGTCCGACAAGCGCGCGGCGCCGCCGAAGACGCCCGCGGCGCCGCCGGAAAAGCCCGCGGCGCCGCTGGTAATATGATGCAAAAAAGGCTTAGTCGTCGGCGGAGAACAGGATCGCCAGGGAGAGGACCATGTAGACGACGTAGAGGCTCAGGGAGAGGAAGCCGAACTGGCGCGGGATGGAGCCGCGCGTCGCGACGCCCGTGGCGACGACGAGCGCCGTGTTCAGCAGGATCATGGCGAAGCCGACCTTGAGCCCCGCGTCGAGGCGCACGTCGATGAGCCCGCCCTCGGCCTCCTTGAGCCGCGTCGCGAAGCCCACGCCGAGGCCCACGAGCATGTTGAACACGGGCCCCGCGAAGCACGCGGTCAGCGCCATGTTCGCGAGGCCCTTCTTCGCCATGGCCAGGTTCGTCGACAGGTCGCCGACGGAGTTGCCCCAGGCGAGCACCGTCAGGCCGAGCACGGGGTCCGGCACGCCCAGGAGCACGCCGAAGAACTCGAGCGTCGTCACGAGCTCGTCCGCGAAGACGTCGATCCACGTCGCCGCGACGAAGAAGCCGCACAGCGCGAGCACCGCCGCGGGCGCCGGGGGTAAGGCGCTGCGCCCCGCCGTCAGCTTCGCCGCCGCGGCGGCCGCGGCCGCGCCGAGCACCGTCGCGAGGAAGAACGTCGACGGCGGGAAGACGCGCGCCGCGAAGACGTGCGCCGCGCCGCGGCGGCTGGCGTAGAAGCAGAGCCAGAGCGGCGCGCCGAGCAGGGACAGGGCCAGGGGCGCGCGGCCGTAGGCGTCCGACGCCGTCAGCGGCACGGACGCGCGCCGCGCGGCCGTGAACGGCAGCTCGAGCAACGCCGCGAGCTTCCCCGGGCCGTTGGGCAGCGCCCACAGCTCCTCGAGATGGCCCCGCGCGCGGTCCACGAGGTCGAGCACGAGCACACCGCGCAGCTCCTCGCTCCGCGCCTCCGCGTCCTCTCCTAGTAACGCCGCTCCGAACGCGTCGTCGAGCGGGCTCGCGCCGAGCTCGAGCGCGTCGCCGCCGCCGTCGATGACCACGGGGTCCGACGCCCCGCGGCCCCGGCCCAGGGGCGACGCCAGGTCCGGGTCGTCGTGGAAGGGGTTGCGCGTCGGCGTCGACGGCGACTTCTCCTCGTCGCCGTCGCCGTCCGGTGCCCTGGCCGGGCCGTGGCGCCGCACGTCGTGGAGGAGCGTGAGCAGGATCTCCACGGCCGGCGGCTCCTCGGACGCGCGCCGCTCCTCGAGGAGGCGCTCGTAGGGGCCCCCGGGCCGCCGGTGCCACAAATCCGCGGCGAGGACGATCGCGACGAACGCGCCGTAGCCGCCCAGGAGCAGCGCGACGGTGCCCGCGGTCACGCGCTGGCGCACGCCGACGACGTAGCCGACGACGGCCGCCGTGATGAGGTACGCCGACACGTCCCGGAGCAGCGCGCCCTTGGCCTTGGCGCCGTCGGCGACGACCATGACCGCGCCGGCGACGCACGTGCCGACGAACATGCCCGCGCCCGTGAGCGCCCCGAGCGCGAGCCGGTAGCCGTCGGGCGAGCCCGCGACGGCGTGGATCGTCGACGACACGTCGGGCGCGCCGTTGCCCAGGGCCAGCAGCGTCACGCCCGCGAAGCGCGGCGGCAGGCCCGCGTCGGCGCTGAGCTGCTCGAGCGCGGGCGAGAAGTACTCGTCGGCCGTGGACCCCAGGAGCGCGAAGAGCAGGGCGAGCCAGCCCACGAAGGCGACGATCGCGACGCCCCGGGTCAAACCCGACGTCGCGCAGTAGTAGGTCGCGGCGTAGTGGTTCCCGCAGTCCTCGGACTTGGCCACGGCGCACTGGTCCCGGGGCGTCGGGGCGCGCCGCGCGTCGGCGCAGGACGTGATGTTGTCGTAGTTGAAGGTCGACGCCGACGCGGACCAGGCGAGGGCCGCCCCGAGGAGGAGACGAACCTTTCTCGACGCCATAGTGCTCCCGCGGCGTCTGCCTTGGGTTTGTGGCAAACTCCCAAAGCTGAAGCGCGCAGGCGGCTTGTTGACCATTTCCATCGACGTCTGCTTTGCGCACAACACCTCTCTCGACGCGTCGACGATGCTCGCTCGATTCGCGCGCACCGCTGCGCGGCCCGCGCTGTGGCGCACGTCGCGCGCCGCGCTCAGCTATCCGGCGCACGAGGTCGTCGGCCTGCCGGCGCTGTCGCCGACGATGGAAATGGGCACCATCGCGGCCTGGAAGGTCGACGAGGGCGGCGCCTTCGGCGCCGGCGACGTCATCGCGGAGATCGAGACGGACAAGGCGACGGTGGACTTCGA
>Ga0257106_1001245_pt1 | contig 13007 bp, 9 predicted proteins | sample LP_taG_3_FD_190177 | JGI IMG/M metagenome (GOLD analysis project Ga0257106, IMG submission 190177) | Marine microbial communities from Northeast Subartic Pacific Ocean, Canada - LP_J_2011_P26_10m | ecosystem: Environmental > Aquatic > Marine > Oceanic | place: Canada: Northeast Subartic Pacific...
TAAACCCTTCTCTATTGGAGGGCTAGAAATTGGCTATCAATATCGGAATCTAGATCATAAAGGTGACTTTGTTTATGAGCGAAAAAATAATACTACGGGTCTCTTTGAGCTTGTTACTGATTTTTCAAGTGAAGTAAACTTAAAGCGTGCGATTCATGCTGCTTATACCCAATTTAGTGCTTCTTATGAAAAGTGGAGCTTTGGTGCTGGACTTCGCGTTGAGCAAATGGAACGCTACCTTTCTTTAAAAGATAAATCCGGAAAAATTGATCAAGATTATAAATACGATTTCACCAAACTTTTCCCATCAGCAAATATCGTTTATAACATCAATGAAAGTTCAAACCTTAAACTCGCCTATAGCAAAAGAATTGAACGAACTACGACCTTTAAAATGAATCCGTTCCCCGAAAGGGAACACTCGGAAACCCTCGAGCAAGGAGACCCTAATTTAAGACCTGAACTTGTCGATCAAATAGAATTGGGAGTGTCTCATAAAAACACGAAGGGGGATACTTTTTTCTCGACCCTCTACTTCAGAAAAGTGAACCACCTCATCAATCGTGTCAATACGGTTTATAATGACACAATATTGAACCGAATTTATTCTAACGTTGGAAAGGGAACAACTTTTGGCGGAGAGTTTGGATCTGAGTTTTCGGTGGGAGAAAAATGGAAAAACTTGGCTTCAGTCAATGTATATAACTACGAAATCAAAGGGAGTTTTGACAACAAACCCATCAACTCTAAAAGCCTTATTTATTCTATAAATCTTAATTCAACCTATCGTTTTTCTAAAAACACTTCTCTCCAGTTTACGTTTAATTATCTATCAGATCGTGTCACGGCACAGGGAGAAGACTCGCGGTTTTATTCCCCGAATCTAACCTTTACAAAACGTTTTTGGGATAATCAACTAACGGCTTCTCTTCAATGGAAAAACATCGACCTTGGGCTGATGGACACCAATGAACAGCGAATTACAACTTCAAGGCCCAATGAGTTTTACACGACTACAAACTACGTTTACGAGGTCGATGTCATTCTTATAAGTTTATCTTACAACTTTAACAACAGGAAGAACACCTCTAAATTCATACAAAGTGAATTTGGAAAAAGAGAATTCTAGTATTGCCTAATTTAAGACTTGTGCGATCCATCGCAAAAGGGAAGATCCCCCGATTTTGCGCACCCACAGAGGGTGATTCTTGGGCCGTGTTTTATTGGATTTCCTTCTTCATCTGTAAGGTTTACTTTTCCTTGAACCACAATCTGACCCATCGGTTTTCTAAAAATTCTAGGGACTTCTTTATCTGTTCCATCTGACTCCATATCTTTTATTTTTTATATTAATCCATAATAAAATCCATTCGGCGGTTGACCAAATCATTTGGCTTATCGTACCACTCCGGTGGAAATAATTTTTTTGTTATTCCCAGTTTAAAAGAAGGATTAAGTGCCTTAACAAGCGTCAAGCTGTTAAGCATCAAGTTGGCTTCGGTTTCCGAATTCGCATTCTCAAGTAGATTGATAACCAATGAGTAATCAATGGGGAGTTGATTTAGTAGAAGGTATTCTATTGCACGCATGCGCACAAGGTTTTCCTTGTCGTTAAGCATCAATGATCTGATTTCCGATTCGAAAATTTTGGCCTGCGCTCCAAAAGAAGAACAAACAATGAGTGCCCAATATCGGATCCAAGGGTCTTGATGTTTGAGTGCAATCCTAATTTTATTTTTAGCGCCTTGAAAATCAAGAAGGTTTAAATCTGCAATATCAATCAGGTCTTGCAATTCTTTTTTGTTGGCTTGACCAAATTCAACTGGATTTTGAAAAGCGTGTTCCAGCAAATAAGATTCAGGGTAAAAGCTCAAATCTGGAAGTGATGTGATCTTATCATAAAGTTGTTTTCGGATTTTTAAAAGTTCTTTTTGATGTGCTGGAGAATTGGCAAGATTATTCGTTTCATGAGGGTCATTCTCAATATCGAACAGGTACTCCGGTGCTTTTTTAGAATAAAATTGTTGTTGAACTGGGTTTAATTTTCCCTTTGAATAAAGTTGATACCACTCTTTATAAGCAAGCATTTTATAACGATAAAAGTTAAACAAACCGTCAATATTAAAAGGTTGATAATTACGGATGTATTTATATTTTCCAACTCTTAATGACCGAACCAGATCATACTTTTCATCGAATCGATCTGCATGTCCAAAAGTCGTGTTTTGTTTTTCAAGATGCTCCTTCGTTAAATTCTCTCCCAAAAAAGGTTTCCCATCGATATCGGCAGGAAGGCTAATTCCAGAAAGATTCAAAACAGTAGGCGCAAAATCAACAAATTCAACAAAAGCTTGCGTCCTGGATCCTTTTTTAAATGGATTGAGGTGTTTCAAACCTTCTGGCACATAGACCACCAAAGGAACGTTTAAACCGCTCTCATAGACGTAACCTTTACTCCTTGGCAACACGCCCCCATGATCACCATAATAAAAAATTATGGTGTTTTCTAGTAAGCCTTCATTTTCGAGATTCTCTATAAAACTTCCTGTTTCTTTATCCATTTTTTCATGAAGTGTTAAATAATGCTTCTGGGTATAACGAAATGTTTTGGTGTCTGGATGATATGGAAAAGGCTTGATGTTTTCCAATTCTTTATCTGATATATTGTCAATTAGTTTTTGAGGGAAATGTAACCTACCCTCGTGTGTTGTATGAAAGTTTTGAACATGAAAAAAAGGTTGGTTTTCTTTTCTATTTTTATAAGTTGCTTGCTTTGAAGACTCGTCCCATACTCCCTCCGGAAGAATAAAATTATAATCTTGCTTGGCGTTATTGGTTGTATAATAGCCCGCTTCTCTTAGGTAAAAAGGAAAGGGCATTACCCCCGCTGGAAGTGGAACTGTTTCAGTTTTACGGTGATATTGCGTGCCTATTCTTGGGGCATAACATCCGGTAATAAGGGTGCTTCGGGCAACAGAACAAACAGGCGCATTTGAAAACGCGTGGTCAAAAACCACGCCATTTTTTGCCAATTTTTCTATGCTTGGCATTGAGGCCCCTTTTGGATTATAAAGATTTAAATAATGAATTGAATTATCTTCAGAAACCAACCAAACAATATTAGGTTTCTCTATTTTTTTTTGCGTGCACCCTAATTGTATAATGGCAGTAAGCGCAAAAAAAATAAAGGTTTTTTTCATTCTATTAAAGTTGTGAAAATGGAAGTGAGCTTAAAAACACCCTGGTAATAGACGTACAACATGAGTTTTTATAGGCTTCCTCATTTTTCATCCGAATCCAATCTGGATGGACCCTAAAGTCGTCCCAGTTGTTGTTTCTTTCTTGAAGACTATCAAATGACAACAGATAGGTGAGGCACGGCATTCGGTCTCCGGCAATTTTTTCTCCAAAAAAAACAGACCCTAATTCAACATCATCAAAGATTTTTATTTCGCCTTCATTAAACATATTTACTTTTCTTCTGGCAGCGTCTTGTGAAAAACTTTCATAAGTTCTCAGTTCAAAAAACCCCTTGCCAGCAGCTGGTTTTGAAATTTTAGGAAATCCATCAAACGCTTTGTAAAGTGAAGTGTCATACCTCTTAAACATAGGTTTTCCATATAAATTATATGTCTTGGAGGCAGAAATCAATTCTGAATCTATGGCTATTTCTGCAACCACAGCTTGATATTTATCAAAGCTTTCGTAGGGAATTAGTAGGTAAAATTTACTGGGAAGGCTTTCTGATACCTCTTTAAAAACACCAATGTTTTTTACCCCCAATTTATTTAATGCGGGAATAAATGCTTTTTCGAAATATTGATTGAAACTGTTTACAGAAGATGATTGAAACAACTCATAAGTTCTTAATTCATAAAACTCTTTTTGGGCAAAAAGGTTAAAGCAAAAAAGAAAAGCTATTATAAGGAAAGTTTTTTTCATGTCTTAATTGTTGTAAAGAAGTCAAATATAAAGACGTTTAAAGTTATCAATTAAATTTTTTGGATTATAAAACAATAAAATACACTTAAAATTGATCAAATCAGATTATCAATTTTAGCTGCTAGTTTATGATCCAAATCTGTGATTTCATTTTTATCATGGGTCCAAAGTTCTATGTCTACTTTATTGTATTCATTAATGATTTTTGGATGATGATTCAAGTTTTCCGAAATTTTTCCTACTGCATTTATAAAACTCAAAGATTCTTTAAAATCTTTAAATACAAATGATTTAATCAGTTTTCCGGATAGGGTTTGCCATGTTTCTGCCATTGGTTAATGTTTTTTAATGTATTTGAGTTCCAACTACTTCTTGAATAATGGGCTTCGATTTTTAGCTTTTAACTTTTTGTTAAAACTGCTTTATAGTTTATTCCTCTAAATCTTATGATATGTTAACCTGTATTAAAATTCGAAAATACCCATAAATAGGTATCTGTTATGTAGTATATGAAATCTACATCACTAATATAGAATATAATAAACGCTGTTTAATAACTTTTTTTAATAAATCTAATTAGTTGCCAATAAATATTTATTTAGATTAATTAAAAATAATTTGTTTTTTAATTAATGTTTATTTTTATTTGTACTAAATATAAATAACAAATTATGAAATTGAATAAATTATTACTATTTCCACTCGCTGTTACAATAATGGTAGGGTGTGAGAAAGAGGTCATCAAAGAAGTCGAAGTTGAGAAAATTGTTACCGAGACTGTTTCCGTCGAAGTTGAGAAAATTGTTACCAATACTGTTACCAATACTGTTAATATTAATTTTCCTCCTCCAGAATTTGAATTTACTAGAAATGGATTGTCAACTGTATTTTATACTGGTCAAACCACTCGCCTAAAACAAGCTGATGCTCTTAAAAGCGCTATGAATGACACTTCTTCAACTGAGGCAGGAATATTGAGTATGTTCGATGATGGATCAGGATTTTCTGATACTTCACTTAATGGCACAAAGATGGTTGGGAACAAAACTGCTGCTAAATCGGCAAATAAGGCTGTTAATAAAGCGAAATTTGATGGCTGGATAAAAGAGTTTGTTGACAATGTTATTCCCTCAGTAGTATCTTCTACAGATGCCGCTGCTGGTCAGGCTGGTCTTGTTTCAGATGCAGGAGGAAGGCAAAATGTAAAGGTTAATGCTAAGGGGCACGAAATAAATCAAATATTTAGTAAATCTTTGATAGGCGCATTTAATCTTGATCAGATTATAAATGAAGGAGGATACTTATCTAAAACGAAATTAGATCCTGTAAATGAAGATAACACCAATGGTGTATTCGGATATACGGGTACTGACGGTACTCCCGCTGCACCTAACGTAACTAATATGGAGCATTACTGGGATGAAGGCTTTGGATATTTGTACGGACAGGACAATCAATACGCGCCTGAACTAGGAAAAGGATCCTTACTAAATTATTACTTAAAAAAAGTTAACGAAAAAGAAGATATTGGCATTGCAAAAAAAATCTATGATGCTTTTATTTTGGGTAGAGCTGCTATTGTTTCTAAAAATTATACGTTAAGAGATGAGCAAGCTAAAATAATTAAGATAGAACTTTCAAAAGTAGTTGGATATAAAGCAATATCATATTTAACCTCTGCAGGTGATTATAAAACATCAGGTAAAAATGCTGCTGCTTTTCACGCACTTTCAGAAGGTTATGGTTTTATTTTTAGCCTTCAATTTACTCAAGATTCTGACGGTAAGCCCTACATGAGTCATGAAGAGGTCAATAAGTTATTAGAAAGATTAGATAAAGACAATGGTTTTTGGAGTAGAACTCAAGCAGAGTTAGATGCTATGGCTGCCGAAATAAAAACCGCTACAGGTTTATAAAAATGTTTTTTAGTTTTTTTTTAAAGTTGTTCACTTGACTGTGAATTAATTTAGTTTATTTTTGCACTCCAAAACAATCGGGATAAATTTTATCCCGGTTGTTTTCATTAAATTATAATATGTTTAGAAAGTTTATATTATTACTTCTTCTTGTTTTCTTTGTTACATGCTCTAAAGATTCTGATAACCTCGTAGAAGACGATTTAGTTGAGAATTCATTAACTGATTCTTCATCTGAAAATGGTGATGAAACTGATTCTTCATCTGAAACTGGTAATGAAACTGATTCTTCATCTGAAGCTGGTAATAAAACTAATTTTAATAGAGAATCAATGCTTACTTTTTGGGCTGACTCATTAATTATTCCATCTCAGATAAAATTTGAAAAAGAAATGCAAATTCTAGATGAATCAATTATAGAGTTTGCTAAAACTACAAACAAAGAGTCTCTAAATTCAGTTCGTTTAAATTGGCTAAAGGCATACAAAGCTTGGCAATACATTGAAATGTTTAACATTGGAAAAGCTGAGGAAATATATTATCCATTTAGAATGAATATTTATCCTGTCAATAGTGCCAGGGTTGAGAATAACGTTTCGAAACGTATTGAAAACATAGAAAATCCCAATGATTACAGTTGCCAGGGATTTCCTGCTCTAGATTACCTACTTTTTGGATTGAATTCTGACCAGGAAGAGCTATTAAAAAAATATACTACTGTAGATCCCTCAAATGACAATAATAATTACATGAATTACCTGCTAATTGTTTCTAATAAAATGTTAGAGCTTACAAATACCGTAGTAATTGATTGGCAAACTTACAGAAATACTTTTATTGCGTCCACAGAAAACACCATGACTTCTAGTATTAATAAATTTACTAATGACTTTATTTATTATTATGAAAAAGGTTTTAGAGCAAATAAAATTGGTATTCCTGCAGGAGTCTTTTCTGGAGGTGTCCTGCCAGATCGTGCAGAGGCATACTACAAAAAGAATGTTTCCAAAGAGTTATCACTAGAGGCACTTAAGGCCATTACAAACTTTTTTATTGGAAAACCTTTTGGTGACAATAATTCTGAAACTGGAATTAGTTTCAAGCACTACATTGAATTTTTTGAAACTAAAAAAGATGGAATATCTTTAGCAGAATTGATATTAAAGCAATTTGACTTATCTAAAGAAAGTATAAACAAACTTAATGACGACTTTACTATACAATTAGATAATAATAAAATGGATATGTTGATCACATATGATATTATTCAAAAAGCCGTTGTTTTTATGAAAGTTGATATGCTTCAGGCAATAAATATAAATGTAGATTATCAAGATGCTGATGGTGACTAATTAGCTTTTTGTTTCTAATTTAGATTTAAATCTTTCTTTTAAATAAATATTAGAGATTATCAAACACTATTTCAGAAACAACTTTGCAGATCCAGCTCCTTTAGCGGTTATTAGAATTTTATTTGGAATTCTAATGTTAATTAGTGTTGTTAGGTTCTGGATTAATGGTTGGATAAAATCTCTATATATTGAGCCTAAATTTCACTTTACTTATTACGGATTCTCATGGATAAAAGATTTAGGAGATTTCACCTACATACTTTTTGTAATATGCGGATTATCTTCCCTTTTTATTGCTTTAGGTTATAAATATAGAATATCTATAATCATCTTTTTTTTGTCATTTTCTTATATAGAATTAATTGACAAAACAACTTATTTAAATCATTATTACTTTATTAGTTGCCTGAGCTTTTTAATGTGTTTTTTACCATTAAACTCGACCTATTCCCTGGATAATTATCTTGGCAATAAATCTCCGACTAAAGTGCCAAAATGGACAATCGATAGCATTAAGTTTTTCGTGTGTATAATTTATTTTTATGCCGGTCTTGCTAAAATAAATTCAGATTGGTTATTTAAGGCAATGCCACTATCAATATGGTTGCCATCAAAATATGACTTGCCAATAATTGGAAACAGTCTTATGCAACAAGAGTGGGTCCATTATCTTATGAGTTGGGGGGGAATGTTTTATGATTTATTAATTCCATTTTTACTTCTTAATAAAAAAACTAGATCTTATGCCTTTGTCCTGGTGGTATTTTTTCATGTATTCACTAGAGTTCTTTTTCCAATTGGAATGTTTCCATATATTATGATTATAATTTCTTTAATCTTTTTTGATAATAAGACACATCATAAAATCCTGTCTTACGTTAAAATAATTACAGATTATTTTAGAAAAGTATTGTCATTACCCCTCCCCCTTAATTTAACATTAAAAGAAAAAAAGCTTTCTTCAAATAATTACACGTTATTTATAGTTTTATTATTCTTTTTGTTTCAATTGCTGCTTCCTTTGAGGTCTTTTTTATATCCAGGTGAATTGTTTTGGAAAGAACAAGGATATCGATTCTCATGGAGGGTTATGTTAATTGAAAAAATGGGGTACACTGTTTTTAAAATAAAGAATTCAGTAACTGGAAGTTATTTTTATGTTGACAATCAGGATTTCCTAACCCCCTTTCAGGAGAAACAAATGAGCTTTCAACCAGACTTCATATTAGAATATGCACATCACCTGGGATCTCATTTCGGAAAAATGGGACATCAGAACATTGAAGTTTATGCCGATAGTCATGTGTCTTTAAATGGAAGAAGAAGCGCTCGTTTTGTCAATCAAGAAATTGATTTATTAACCCAAAAAAGATCCTTGAAAAATTACTCTTGGATACTACCTTTTAAAGATGAGATCAACGGTTTTTAATTTTTTTTTACTATTTAATTGTTACTTTTTATTCTCCCAAAACAAGGTGAGTGGTAACGTTCGTTTTGAGGATAAAATCAATCAAAGTAAAGTAAGTGTTTATGATAACGGCAAAGGATTTCTTGCTGAAACGGATGAAAAAGGATTTTATAGTTTTTTAACCCCTAAAAAAAAGCTTCATCTATATTTTGTTTCTGAATCTGGTGAGCTGGTTGAAAAAAAAATAAGTGTGGAAAAGGATATGACACTTGAGGTTGTTTTTACTCCTAAAATACAAGTTCTTTCCGAGGTGGTATTAAATGCAAAAAAAACCAAAGTTTTTGAACTCAAACGATTAAAAGACGTCGAAGGAACCACCATCAATGCTGGTAGAAAAACAGAGGTGGTTTTGGTAGAACAATCGATGGCAAATTTAGCTTCTAACAACTCCAGGCAAATTTATAGTCAAGTATCAGGTCTAAATATTTATGAAAATGATGATGCTGGAATTCAGCTCCACATCGGTGGAAGAGGTTTGGACCCCAACAGGACGTCCAATTTCAATACGCGCCAAAACGGATACGACATCAGCCCGGATGTCCTAGGTTACCCCGAGAGTTACTATACTCCACCTGCAGAAGCATTAAAAGAAATTCAAATCATTCGGGGCGCTTCATCTCTTCAATATGGAACTCAGTTTGGAGGACTAATCAATTTTATTATTAAAAGTCCTAACCCCACAAAATCTTTAGAACTTATTTCAAGAAATACAATAGGGTCTAATAACCTTTTCACGAATTTCACGAGTTTGAGCGGAACCAAAGGAAAGTTTAGTTACTATACTTTTTTTAACTTCAAAAAAGGAGATGGTTTTAGAAATAATTCGGAGTTTAATTCTAAAAACATGTTTTTATATCTGGGTTATCAATTAACTGATAAAACATCAATTTCTACCGAATTTACTCATCTAAACTATTTGGCGCAACAAGCAGGTGGGTTATCCGATGATATGTTTTCAAAAGACCCGCTACAAAGTAATCGATCGCGAAACTGGTTTGGACTTGACTGGTTTCTTTATAACTTAAAATTAAAAAGCAAATTAGGTGATCAAACTAATTTTAGCTTTAGCTTTTTTGGTTTAAATGCAAAAAGAAATTCTTTGGGTTATCGATCCAATAGGGTAAGTCAAATTGACCCAATGACCGAACGAGACTTTATCTCAGGGAGTTTTAATAATTTTGGTGCAGAGGCACGCTTGCTAACAAAGTATACTTTTTTAAATTTAAATTCCACATTTTTGGTAGGCTCAAAGTTTTATAAATCAAATAATTCTGGTGAACAGGGGCCAGGGAGTAGTAAGTCGAATGCTAATTTTAGCTATGCTTACAGCGAATATCCAAACTATAGTAATCAATCTAAGTATACTTACCCCAATCTAAATTATTCTGTATTTACCGAAAACATTTTTTATTTAAATGATAAAATATCTCTGACACCTGGAATTAGATTTGAATTCATTCAAACTGAAAGTGACGGGTTTTATAAAAAAATAAATGTTGATGCTGCAGGTAATGTTATTTTAAATGAAAGCATTACGGATCAGGAAATCCGAAAAAGGTCATTCGCACTTTTTGGAGTTGGCGCTAGTTACAAACCTTTTACCGCTATTGAAGTATATTTTAATGCATCTGAAAACTATAGGTCGGTAACCTTTGCAGATATAAGTATTTTTAATCCTGCATATTCTATAAGCCCTAATATTTCCGACGAAAGCGGATCCACAATCGATCTGGGAGTTAGAGGAGACATTTCTCAATTAATTTCTTATGACATTAATGTTTTTAATTTAAATTATAATGACCGTATTGGTTTTATTCAAAAAGCAGATGCTTTTGGACGAGTAAAAAGTGAACGTGGTAATGTTGGTGATGCTGCAATTTATGGAATAGAATCGCTTTTGGATGTTGACCTAAGAAGAGTCTTTTTAATGCCCGATTCTTTTAGCTTAAATACCTTTATTAATACCTCTCTTATTACTTCAGAATATACTGCATCTCAGGTTCCTGGAATCCGTGGAAAAAAAATAGAGTTTGTTCCAGAAAAAAATCTAAAAACAGGGGTTCGTTTTGGTTATAATAATTTGATGCTTAACTTTCAATACACCTATTTATCAAGTCAATTTACAGATGCTTCTAACGCTACAGTTGGAAATTTAAGCGGGGTTGTTGGTGAAATTCCTGCTTACTCAGTCATGGACTTCTCCCTCTCCTATTCTTATAAAAAATTTAAAGGAGAATGTGGCATTAACAACCTCCAAGACAATCATTATTTTACACGAAGAGCAACGGGATATCCTGGCCCAGGGATTATTCCTTCGGCACCAAGAACTTTTTATTTTACAGTGCAGATTAAATTATAACTAGAGTTTTTTAGTCTTTTCCAATCCCTTATTTTATAAACAGTAGCATTCGATTCTTTTTGAGTATAAAAGCTAATTGAAGTTAAAAAGGATTGACCTCTAGTGGTGTGAAAAATAAAACACACTTAGTCATTATTTTAAAAAACATTTGACCTTCTTAAAAACTCAAAACACCCTGTTTTAAATTTAAATTCTAATTAATCTAGCAAAGATTAATAGATTCTGGTCTAACATAAATATAGACTTTATTTACAAGGATTTAATTTTAACAAGTTGATAAAAAAACAGCATGAGTTTAAAAAAAATAAAAGTAATAAGTTTTTTAGTTTCTAGTCTAATAATTATCTCCTCCTGTAATACCTTCAATACGAAATCCAATGTTTCGGAAAGAAATGCTCCTAATATAAAGCCAAATATTATTTATATTATGGCTGATGACCTTACAACTCAAGCGATCAGTGCTTATGGTGGAATTTATAAAGATATTGCTCCAACGCCTCAAATTGATAAAATTGCCCAGGAGGGAATGTTATTTCAAGATGTATTGTGTACAAATTCTATTTGTGGGCCAAGCAGAGCTGCAATTCTAACAGGAAATTACAGTAATTTAAATGGTTACTATAAAAACGAAAGCGGTGGAAAATTTAATGCCTCGCAATGGACTTTCCCTATAGAATTTCAAAAAAATGGATATAAAACAAGCTTGTTTGGGAAATGGCATTTAGGTACGGAGCCCATTGGATTTAATACGTTTAAGTATCATAATTCCTCTGGGCAGCAGGGGCATTATTGGAATCCTATATTTAATGAGAATGGAAAAGATGTTAAAGAAGAAGGCTACGCAACCAACCTAACTACTGATTTTGCCTTAAAATGGTTAGACACCGAAAAAGCTTCAGAAGAACCCTTTCTAATGATATTGCAATATAAAGCACCTCACCGACCTTGGGAGCCAGATACTAAATATGAAAGGCTTTGGGAGGATATTGAAATGCCTTATCCAGCAACCTTTAACGATACTTACGCAGGTCGAGAAAAAACTGCTGGAGATACTGAAATGACCATGGATTACTTGTCCAGAAGAGACATGAAACTCGAGCGACCAAAGGAATTAAAAAAAGGCAAAGAAAGTATTGAATGGGACTTTTATGGAGCCAAATCAGGAGAAATTGTCCAGCCCGAGGGAATGAGTAATGAAGAAGGAAAAAAATGGCGTTATCAAAATTACATTAAAGATTACTTAGCTTGTGTAAAATCGGTTGATGATAATGTTGGTCGGGTTTTAAATTATTTGAAAGAAAATAATCTTGAAGAAAATACTATTATCATTTTAACATCTGATCAAGGGTTTTATCTTGGGGATCATGGGTTTTTTGATAAACGTTTTATTTATGAAGAATCTTTAAGAATGCCATTTATTCTAAAGTATCCGAAAAGAGTGAAGGCGGGAAGTGTTAATGAAGACATAATATCAAATATCGATTTTGCCCCTACTCTATTAGAATTGGCAGGTATCTCAACCGATCAAAAAATGCAAGGCACAAGTTTTGTCTCTGCATTAGAAGGGAAAACCCCTGAAGACTGGCAAGATGCGATGTATTATCATTACTATGAGTTCCCATTTTGGCATCACGTTCAACCTCATTATGGTCTAAGAACCCAAAAATATACCTTAGCTCATTTTTATTATAATATTGATGTTTGGGAGTTATACGATCTAGAAAATGATCCAAATCAAATGAATAATATTTATACCCATCCAGACTACGTAGGTGTTGTCAATGAATTAAAGATTAAGTTGAAAAACTTAATGATCAAATTTGAAGATGATAAGAGTTTATCTGATTTTAGAAAAATAACCGATACTGATTTTGGTAGAATTGTAGATGATATCAATGCCGAGGAATCCGTGCATCAAATTTTGAATAAAAATTAGTTTCTCTCATGATTAACAATAAAAAATATTTTTT
>Ga0257106_1001247_pt1 | contig 13006 bp, 5 predicted proteins | sample LP_taG_3_FD_190177 | JGI IMG/M metagenome (GOLD analysis project Ga0257106, IMG submission 190177) | Marine microbial communities from Northeast Subartic Pacific Ocean, Canada - LP_J_2011_P26_10m | ecosystem: Environmental > Aquatic > Marine > Oceanic | place: Canada: Northeast Subartic Pacific...
CGGTCCGAGTGCGTGCCACCGGCACCCCTTCAGGTGAACGGATTGAAAAGGCTGTTCTTGTGACTGCTCTGGCCGAAGCTCCACCGCTACCACCGGGAGAAGCGGTTGTCTGGAACTTCGATGCAGACAATGAAAACGGCTGGACCACGGTGAGCGGCCAAGCATTTCTTGCCGATAATGGCGTGACAGCCGGACAGGCGAATGGCGAAGGAGGAAGAGCAGGGGAACCCGACTGGCGTGGTGGTGTCAATGGTGGAGCCAATCGGAACTCTCATGATGGAGCCCACACAAACTTCATCTACCGTTCGCCGATTGTGAACTTTGGTTCCGCTTCAGCAACTGGTAATGTTCTTGAGGTTGACTGGTTTGGTGGCGAAGGAAGAGGGGGGAATGTTGCTTTAGATCCAACAAGTCCAGCCGAAATTATCGGTAAAACCACGGGTGGAACTGAGGATGGTGTGAAGGGACTTGGTCTCCTCAACCTCACAACTGGTAACTACGATGCTTTTTCTTACAAGGATGCCAATGGAGGAGGCACTCAAACAAAGACGTTTACCTTAGATCAGCTGACTGAAGCTGGAGTGTCACTGACAGATAGCTACCAGCTGGATTTTATCGAAAATGACGATGGCGGTTGGGGTTGGACCCGGATGGAGGAGGTGCGAATCGACCCGCTTGCGATTGGGGAAAACAGCTCCTCAACTTTTGTGATCACGGACATTGATTTTTCGAGTGATCAGAAGGTGACTTTGACTTGGAATTCTAGAGAAGGTCAGATTTATGCCGTTAAGTATTCGGTGGATATGGTCGACTGGGATGGAGATCTCGACGATTCAATTGATGCGGATCCCGGAGACCAGACCACAAGGACGTTCAACTTAAAAGATGCCGGGTTTAATGGCCGAGCCTTCTTCAGGGTTGAGAAGGCAAAGTAAGATTGTTATTGACTGAGTGTGTCAGATAGAGAGGGCGGGGGAAACGCCTGTGAGTGCAAGGTCACTCCGGGCATCATCCACTCGAGGCCAGTCTTGATTAAATCTCTGTTTGTAGAATCAAGTGGTTTAAACAAACTTTCGCCAGCTGCGCTTCACAAGCTTGTTGGCAGCTGCATTGTTACTAATTTCTAGCGCGGTGGTGTCCCACTTTAGCTCCTGACCGTTGTGACGGTTGGCGATGTTGCCGAGTAGGGTGGCCTCGGTGAGGGGGCCGGCGAAAGCGAAATGGCTGGTGGTCGCGCCACGGCCGAGGCAGGCCTCTACGAAGCTATGATAGTGGTTACGGCTTTCGAGCTTGGGTAGTTTGAGATTGTTGTTTTTTGAGTGGGATGAGAGTTGCGGACCACCGACGTGGGGAAGCAGGAGGTTGCCGCCCTCCCCAATGAATAGGCTGCCTCCGCCGGGAAGATTTTGTTTTTCGTCTGAGAACCCAGCGAGTTCGCGCGCGGGCTGTTTGCCGCCGTCATACCAGAAAGCTTTGATAGTGTTGCCGATGGTCCACTTGGTTCCCGGGTAGAGATATTCGTAGGTTGCCCATTCGGGCCAATTTTCCGTATTGGCGGCCTCGCTTGAGGCCCAATCGTCGGGAACGCTGGTGGCTTTGACGCTGGTTGGGGCTGTGAGTTCTAATGCTTTAAAGGGAGAGTCCATGATATGGCACATAAAATCTCCCAGCGGACCGGTGCCAAAGTCTTGCCAAGCGCGCCACTGGAAGGGGTGGTAAATTCCTTTTTTGAAAGGACGCTCACGGGCGACGCCGAGCCACTTATCCCAGTCGAGCGTCTTCGGGATGGGATCGGCTCCCGGAGGCCGGCCTTTGCCAGGGAAGGAAGCTCCGGACCAAGCGTGGACTTCTTTGATTTTTCCAATAACACCTTGCCGAATGAGCGCGACGGCCGATCGGTATTCGATAGTTGATTGGATTTGATTGCCCATCTGCGTGACGACCCCCGCTTTGGCGGCTGCTTTTACCATGGCGCGGGTCTCCGCAACCTCGTGCGCTAGCGGTTTCTCACAATAGACGTGTTTGCCTCGCTCCATCGCGGCGATTGAAACCGGAGCGTGCATGTTGTCGGGCGTGGCGACCTGAACGGAATCGATCTTGTCACCCTCAGTCTCCAGCATTTCGCGCCAGTCTTGGTAGGCTCGGGCGTCGGGGAACTTTGCGATAGCCTTTGCCATGCGTGCGGTATCGACGTCGCAGATTGCGGTGACGTTGACGCTGGGATGGGATGTAATACTTGTGAGATCGCTCCAGCCCTGGCCATCGACACCCACCGCGGCAAGGTTGAGCTTCCCGTTCGCCGAGGGGGCCGATTGGAGGTCGCTCATGATCAAAGGCGCACTGGCTGCGGTCTTGAGGAAGTGGCGACGGGAGGTCAGGGGCTTTGACATGGTGTAGCTTCGAGAGAAATTGATAAGGGCGCGAGGCAAATCGGAGAGGGCCGCTAGGAATTTACTTTTGGTGGGAGAAGAGTGAAGCCATTTTTGGGCTAGAGCGGATTGGGGAGAAGAATTTCTACCGCCCCTTCTCAGTCGGAAGATAGTATAGAGTTTTAAATACTTACTTCATTGATTCCTGCAGGAAACCTTACATGCTTCGAGGTTCAATGACTGAGAAAATCTTACGTTTCGTGCGGATTTCGAATCGCTATAAATCTTTCTTAATAACTTTTCTAGTCGTTTGTGGTCTGAGTCAGGTTTCCTTTTCTCATCCGATTATTTCTGAATTCTCGGCCTCTAACTCAGCGGTCCTTCAGGACGAAGATAATGATTATGTTGATTGGATAGAAATCTATAACCCAAGCAATAATCCTCTTAATCTTGCCGGATACTACCTCACTGATAAGTCCGATAATTTAGTTAAGTGGTCTTTCCCGGCAGTGCAGTTAGCTGCTGGTAAAGCGATGATCGTATTTGCCTCCGAAAAGCGCCGATCAAACCCAGTAGGAAATTTACACACTAATTTTAAACTTACAACAGATGGGGAATATCTTGCTTTGGTCGATAAAGACGGACTCACCGTAATCCAAGAATTTGCTCCTTCCTTTCCTAAACAGTTCACAGATATCTCATACGGATTTAAAGAATCAGATGCTGGAGGAACTGAGGGGTATTTCTCTCCTCCGAGTCCCGGGGTAATGAATGGAGCGTCTTTTCAGAATCCTATTCCTCTCGTTAATTTTTCTCATTCCAGCCAGACTTTCACTGAAGCTTTTAGCTTGGTCCTATCGGGAGCCGGTCCGGGTCAGGCGATTCATTTTGAAACTAACATCAGTAGTAGTGGGGCCACTCCAGAACCTAATGAGGATAGTCCAATTTATCAAAATTCTATATCAGTTCAGAAGTCTTCCGATAGGACTTTGCAAGTCAGGGCTAGGATCATTGGTGTGGATGGAACATTGGGAGAGACGCTGAGTGCCACCTATATTTATCTACAGGAGGAGAATGTCACTAACTCTGAGCGTTACATAGGCGCGCCCATTCGGGATTTCACTTCAGATCTCCCCATTGTTGTTCTCGAAAATTTTGATAGAGGGCGACCGAGCACTAATCGCGATATGCATATTTCTGTTTATGAGCCGAAAGGTGAAGGTGAGGAGAAGCGGGCGTCGGTAAGAAATAAACCTGACTTGGAAACCCGGGGTAACATGCGGCAACGCGGGTCTTCCACGGGTTCTTGGGCAAAGTATTCTCTTGCGGTGGAGTTTCGCGACGAGGTGGATGAAGATCGTGATTTAAGCGTGCTGGGAATGCCGGCCCAGTCTGATTGGGTACTAAGCGGGCGCTGGGATTTTGATCGTGCGCTGATGCGTAACCCCTTCATGTACGAGCTGAGTCGCAGGATTGGTCGTTATGCGCCGCGGACACGATTTGTGGAAGTTTTCTCGAATACGGATGATGGGGTTCTTGAAGCAGAAGACTATATGGGAGTTTACTCTCTCATTGAAAAAGTTAAGAGGGATCCTAATCGCGTTGATGTTGAGCGCCTCTCTCCATCCGACACGACTGAGCCCGCAATCACAGGAGGCTACATGTTTAAGAAAGATCGACTCGATCCTGGGGATCGAGGTCTCAGGGTTCAGAGTATGGGGTCCCTAGGATGGATTTATCCAAAAGAAGAGAATGTTACCGATGCCCAAGCGGAATATCTTGGAAACTATCTCAATGAATTCAATGGAGCTATCCGTAATTTCCCTGACTACACGAACACCGCAACTGGAAAACATTATTCTGAGTATATCGATGTGGGAAGTTGGTTGGATGAGCACTTGTTACGAATTCTTTCAAAAGATCCCGATGCTTTGCGCTTAAGCACTTATTTATTTAAACCTCGTGGAGGAAAGGTTCATTATGGCCCTGTTTGGGATTTTGATCGTTGCCTCGGCTGTGATTCGGATAGCCGTTCAGGGGTTCCGAGCTCTTTTTCTAATAATGATTTTTGGGCTTATCCTTGGTGGAATAATCTGATTTGGAAACCTGGCGTGAATGGAGCCCCTCCGCTTGCGAGCGATAGAGGCGATCCCGATTTCAACCAAGCCTATATTGACCGCTATTTTAGTCTTCGGAAGACGCATTTTTCAGAAGAAAGTTTCAATAGTATCATCGATGGGATGGCTTCTCAGATCAGGGAAGCTCAGTCGCGAAACTTCCTCCGCTGGTCGACTAGGCCTCCGAATGGGGGGCGTTACTCCAACGGCGATAGAGGTTGGGAAGGTGAAGTTGAGCACCTCAAGGGATGGTTAAGAGAGCGCGTTAAATTTATGGACCGGCAATGGCTTCCTGAGGCGACCATGAATCGGGAAGGTGGAATTGTGGAGGAAGGTTTTGAACTCGCGATGTCATCACCTAAGGGGTCGGTCTTTTACACATTAGACGGAACGGATCCGCGCGACTCTAATGGCGTTGTAGCTGGCGAGCTTTTTCCTGGTGGTCAATTCACCAATAATTACGTTGCCTCGTTTGTTCCGAGTAAACACATAATACCTTTGGATGACTCTTTTGGTATTGGTTGGAATACATTTGATTTTGATGATTCCTCTTGGGCTTCTGGTGCAACCGCGATGGGGTTTGAAACCAACGGGCCAGCCCTCGATTTAATCAACACAAATATACAGAGCGAGATGCGGTATGTGAATTCGAGTGTTTATGCTAGGATCGAATTCAACTTCAATAACAAGGCCTCAAACGTCAATGCGGTGACGCTTAAAATGAAGTATGATGATGGATTCGTAGCTTATCTCAATGGGGTCGAAATTGCTCGTGCTAATGCTCCAGAAACGCTGGCATGGAATTCTAGGGCAACGAGATCTCATAAGGATAGTGAGGCGATTATTTTTGAGGATTTCAGTGTCGCTAATGGATCAGAAATTGTGCGTGAAGGCCGTAATGTGCTCGCAATTCAAGGGATGAATACTTCCCCGGGTGGCTCTGACTTTTTCATTCTTCCAGAGCTTAATATTAATGAGACGCTCGCTCCCAATCCACTTCCGATAAATAAGTCGACCCTCGTCACTTCTCGAATGGCGGAAGAAGCGAATGGCCGTATCTACTGGAGCCCTCCCAAGAGTGCTTATTTTGTGGTTGGCGAAGATCGCGGTTCAGAGGCTAACCTTGTGGTTTCGGAGATCATGTACCATCCGGCCGCACCAAGTGAATTAGAGAAAGCCGCAGGATTCACTAATCAAGATGATTTTGAATGGCTCGAGCTCCAAAATATTTCAGGCAAACAGGTCAATCTTTTCGAGTCATCTTTTCTTGCAGGAATTGGGTTCGATTTTCGCGGAGCAGATAGAGTGACTCTCGGACCAGAAGAAGTGATTCTCTTAGTTAGTAACAAGGATGCCTTTGAACTCCGTTATGGTGGGGGACTTCCTGTGGCTGGCTCATATAGCGGGCGGCTTGATAATAATGGCGAAGATCTTCTTTTGAGCGATTTTTCTCAAAGTGTTATCAAAGCTTTCAGCTATCAGGATACTTCTCCATGGCCAGAGGAAGCGGATGGCCAAGGTTTTAGTCTCGAACTCGTAAGCCCTTTTACCAATTCTGATCACAACAAAGCTACGAGTTGGACCGTTAGTTTAGCAGTTGGAGGCACTCCCGGAGTTGGCATCGGAGGTGCCCCTCCTGCTGGTGGAAATGATAGTGATGGAGACAGTGTTCCCGATGATGTTGAAATTGCGATGGGAACGGATCCCGCCGATCCGAGTTCGTTCGCTATTCCCGAGGTGGGAGTTACGAGTTTTATTGTTGAAGAACAAGAGGATAACTTTTTCTACTTTGCATTTCAGAAAATAACCACTGGGGTGCTCGATAATTACGTCATTGAGCAGTCGAGGAATCTTGAGAATTGGGAGCCGGCTGACGGTGAGCTGATATTTGTTTCTGAAGAGGTAGCAGAAAATGGCCTTTCAGTGGTTCTATATCGAAGCGTCTTACCTTTCGATGATCAGGAGAAAAAAGTATCCTTTATGCGACTGCGCGTTTTGACGGAGTAGTGATTTCCTTTCCAATCGGAAATGAAAGGAAAGCCAGTTTTGGATGGGAGAGAAAAGGGGCTGAGTCGGACCACCCCGTTGAAGCTTTGGTTTTTCTTGGGGGTCCGAAAGGATCTCGTCCGAAGTCAAAATCCGGAAATCTTTGTTTTGGATTCGCAGAAGAGGCTTTCACCTGCGAAGAACAGGCGTCGTTCATTCTTTCTTATGAGATCCTTGGGTTTTTCTTCATTTATTCCAGTGATACTCTCGATTGTATTCACTGGTTTTGCTTGTGGTCAGTCGGTTCTCATTCCCTTTGGTTCTATGTGGAAGTATCTCGATGACGGGAGCGAACAAGGTTCTGAATGGAGGAAGGAAGCTTTTAACGATAGTTCCTGGAAAAGCGGATTGGCTGAGCTTGGGTATGGTGAGGATGAAACGACTCAGGTTGGTTTTGGTGACAATCCGAGAAATAAGTTCATCACAACGTATTTTCGCCGCAATTTCACGGTCGATGATCCGTCGGTTCTGCCCGGAATTAGACTTGAACTGTTGCGCGACGATGGGGCTGTTCTTTATGTGAACGGGGTGGAGGTGGGGCGGTCAAATATGCCGGAAGATGAATTAATCACGAAAGACACGGCGGCCAGCCTTTCAGAGGGAGGCGTAGTCGAGTCTATCATTCACGAGTTCATCGTATCTCCTCTCTTGCTCAAACCGGGAGAAAACATCATCGCCGTAGAGGTGCATCAGGACAAGCCGGGGAGCTCCGATTTGAGCTTCGATTTGCGTGCGACGGATGTCGTCGGGCCGTCTGCCCCTGTGATTCAGCGTAGTTGGCTTGCTGTTTCGACTGGGGAGTCGATCATCGCGATCACTCCAGAAAAACTAAGGGCATCTGATTTTACGAGCGATGATGCCCAGCTCGACTTTAGGATCAGTGATCTTGAGTCGGGGCGGTTCGAGTTAGTTTCAGCTCCTGGTGTTGCGATCACCGAATTTTCTCAGGTTCAGATCACCGATGGTGAGATTCAATTCGTTTACGAGCCGGGCCGGTTTGGGGCAGGACATGTTGCGGGGAATCTTCTTCAGCCTACGCGTCTTACTGAAATCTCAGGATTGGTCGCGTCGATTCAGAACCCGGGGATCTTGTGGGCGCATCAAGATAGCGGCAAGCCGACCAATTTGATCGCGCTGGGAACCAACGGAAGCAATCGAGGCGAGTGGATTCTTGCTGGTGCGACTAATAAGGACTGGGAAGATATTGGTGCCGCCACGGTGAACGACGAGCCCTTGCTCTACATTGGTGATTTTGGGGATAACGGTGCCGTAAGAACAGACCTGAACATTCTTCGAATTAGAGAGCCGCTTCTGGTCGCCAATGGGGGTGGGATTATTCCGGAAACGGACATCGAGAGAATTGAGTTTCGATATCCCGTAACACCAGAAGGTGAAGGTGGAGCTGGAGTGCCCGGTGTTCCAGCTCGCCGCGACGCGGAATCTTTGATCGTCGATCCACATAGCGGGGACGTGTATATTCTGTCTAAGCGTGAAACAGTCGGCCGGTTGTTCCGGCTCGCTCATCAGGAAAATTATGTTGGCGTGCAAACCTTGGAATATCTCGGCGAGATGCCAGCTATCATTCACGATCGCCTTTACGGTTTTTCAGTGAGTACAACTGCTGCCGATATTTCCCGAGATGGGCTTGAGATTATCGTTCGAAACTACGAGCACGTTTTGTATTTTCGGCGTCCGGATCTGAGCGTCTCTATTGCCGACCTTCTCACCGGTAGTACTATTGAAGAGTTACCCTTTTTTGGAGCACGCGTTCCGGGAGGCGAACCAAAAGGAGAGGCGGTTTGCTTTTCGGCGAGTGCTGACACTTATTTTACAATCGGAGAGCGAGTCTCTGGGGTCACGGATATTTCGATGTTCCGTTATCAGAGGCTGGCTCCGGGATCTCCCCCAAGATTCGCGGTCACGGTGAGCGACGGCATATTAGAAGAGGGGCCGCGGCCTGCTAAGATTCTGTTCAATGCGGAGCCGATGGAAATCTGGCGGCATCAACATTTCAGCATCGAAGAACTCGCCGATCCTAATCTAGAATCCTCGCTATGGGGTGATCTTGCGGATGGGGATGGGGATGGGAAGAAGACTTTGATGGAATACGCGTTCGGTAATAATCCAAGATCAACAATTATAGAGGATGACGGAGTTACAATCGGGCATGAAGGGGAGTCGATGGTTTTGACTTACCGGAAGATTCTCGATCGAACTGATATCATCTACCAGGTCCAAGCGAGTTCCGATCTGAAAACCTGGATTGATGTGCCTGATGAGTTGCTCGAGGCTCATGCCGAAGTTGAAATACGCAGGGTCTCGATTCCATTGGTATCAGGGGAGGAGAATTTCCTGCGTTTGAAAGTTTCTCGATAGGGTTAGGCGGAGTCGAGTTCGCTCGGATTGCGACCCGGTCCGAGCGCAACGCAATAGATCAATCGAAAATCAACAGAAAGGAAACCATCGCAATCTGCTAAAAAAGGCAAATTAACATGAGGAAAGTATCTACCTCATTTCTGACGCTGCAAACGCTCTCCTAGTTACCGTCTGTGCCGATCCGGACACGAAAAAAAGCAGTTGGATTGGTTGGCATTTCGAGCTCAATTCGCAGGAGGTTGCCAGTGATTTGTTCAGTGTCCTCAATCAGTGTTGGCCCCCATGAATTGGGTTCAAGACTCGTACTCATTTCGACGATGTGAGCTAGCGATGGATCTGGGGTCTCTACCATCAAGTTTAGTAGGGGGCCATTGCGCTCGATACTGAGGACACGCAAGCCGACCGGGAAGATGCTCGATGGGAGGAATGCCGGGATCGAATCTTCATTCGGCGCATTGATTAAGTGGCGTCGACCATCAGGGGCAACTTCTAACCACTCAAGGCTGCCAGAGCCTCCCGGATTTGGGTAGATGACTCTGAAAGGGTAAAGGCCGCGCTCTTCAATCACAATGCCGGTGAACCATGGGCCGTCCTCCCCTCCGCAGTTCGTGCACTCAGCATAGGTTCGCGGTAGTTTGATCTTGTTACTGCCAAAACCGATGAAGCACTCAAAGTCTCCCGGCACGGTGAAATTGAACAAGTGGAACCCTGGATCGAGGAGGAGTAATGTATCGATCTCAAGGCCAAATGGAACCCCTGGTTCAAAGCTGCTTTGAATCCCTGGGAAGTTGGTTTCACCAGCCTTGTTGCCACGCGGCTCGAGATCGGTTTGGTAGTTGATGGTGCCAGTTTCAATGAAATAACCGAGACTATTCGCATCCTTGAGATCTGCGAGGTTCACGAAGGTTTCATTCCATATTGCTTCTACGTCCTCGGGGGTTTCGAGGAACACATCGTCATCCAAGCTGGGAGCAGCAACACGCATGGCGATACCCCGTTGTCGAGCACCGTCGATGGGCATTGCCCAGGATGACGGGATCGTGGCGTATAAATTCTGGTCGATATAATTCGTCACCTTGAATGACCACTCACGGACATAGTCGGTCGCTGGTTCAGAGTTATCGCTGAACTTGAGGGCTACGTTCGTTGTTGAGTTAGCGGCCGGTATCGTTGAGGGGATATAACGAATGATCGTTTCGTCTTCACTGACGATCACTTCCGGCACTACGTTGACTTCATTTAAGGAAAGTAAGATCGTTGCTGGATCGACCACCGCGGAACGATGCTCTAGGATAATTTCGACAGGCGCATTGGGATGCACGTTTTCCAAATCTGGGGCTGGAGCGAGTCGGAAAACACCGACTGAATCAACTGGAACAACAGATACGCCTGACTGCTCGCCTAGCATGAAAACACCACCGCCATAGCCTTTGTAGGCGTGGGCGCCGGGCAGGCCCCCATTGGCTTCACCGACACCATGGCTAGTGCGAATCGTAACCTTGCCGTCCTCGCTTGGCTGAATATCCGTCCAGCGCGCCACATACCCAGCTCCATTCTCCCCTGTGCTGAATTCAACCGAGGTGTCACTGACTTTGTGAGCCCCGGTTGAACAGGCATAGACGGATGCCTTTGCATCACGAATGGTCCAGTTGGTGACACGGTCGGCATAGGATGCTCCTCCTGCCCGATTTACAGTGCCCGCAAAAGAGTAAGTTTTCTCCGGATCAAGATCAGTGATAATGAGATCCAGATACCACCCCGGCGCATCGTTGTAACTTAAGTTTCCAGATGCTTCGACATGGTCTCCGAAAATCATGGCGGCATCAGTTTCAGGATTAAATTCAGAAAAATCACGCGCAGTGTTGATTGTGTTACCCGTAGAGAAATTTTCGACAAATTCAACGGTTACCCCTGTACCATCTCCCGAATTGATCTTGAGTAATTCACCGGTCTCACCAGTTCCATCGAACCCTCGCCCAAGTCCGAAGTTCGTAGCGTTCTCTGACACGAGTCCAATGTCGGTGATAACGCTGTCGTTAAATGCGCGCCAGACAAACCCGCTTACTGCAGGTTCCTCGCGAACAATAAACGCTCCGCCAGCGTAGCCCTTGTAAGCATGAGCACCCGGCATTCCGCCAGCTGCTTCTCCAACGCCATGGGTTGTTCGGATCACAATCTTCCCGTCTTGCCCCGGTTGAATTCCCGTCCAGCGTGCCACGTATCCCGCAGTGTTTTCCCCCGTGCTAAACTCGACCGAAACATCACTGACCTTATGGGCAGCCAGTGTGCTCGCATAAACTACGCCATCGGCTTCCAAGATGCTCCAGTTGGTCACCCGGTCCGCATAAGACGCCCCCCCGCCACGATTAGCGGTTCCTTCAAACGTGTAGGTGCGTTCCGGATCGAGTCCGGTAATGATTAGATCGACATACCAACCCGGTGCATCGTTGTAGCTCATATTTCCGGTAAGATCGACATTCTCGCTGAAAGTGAGCGCGGCATCAGAATCTTCGTCGACTCTAGAGAGATCTCCTGCCCAGTTGACGGTATTACCCGTGGAAAATATTTCCACGAATTCAACTTCCACATCGGTTGGATCTCCCGTCTCAAAGTCCAATAACTCACCTGCTCCACCATCACCCTGATACCCTCGCCCAAGTCCAAACGATGTGATATTTTCAGCTGTCAAATCAGGATCAATATCGGCGGAATCGTTATAGGCGATCCATTGCCCTGCAGCCTTTTCGTTGGCAGCAATAAGCATGAGGGCGACAGCAAAAATAAGGGGTGAGCTAGAGGGTTTCATAGTGGAGTGAGTGGGGTCTATTCCTACTGATTGATAGGAATTTTTTGGCGGGAGGGCCATGGAACTGTATTTGGACCGGAGAGGATCGATTTAAAATGGGGTAGGGATACGTTGGTCGGACCAAGAACATTTCTACGATAAAATGAAATCTCGTTTTACTCGTGAAAAAATTCTAGGGATTTGCTTTTGGCAGAAAGGTCATGGAGCCGCATTTGGACCAGAGCAGAGGGGGGGATGGGGTTTTCATGCCGACTCCCACACCCGCGAACCGTTCCTCCGAAGTTGGCTCCTAATATTCTGGTTCGCTTTCAATATCGCCCTGAGAATTTCGTCGAAAAAAGGGGTCGTCTCCAGTGCGTTTTTTCTCAGCCATATTAGCGTTTTTTTTGGGGTTTAATTTGGATGACTTCAATCAAAGGCCGTCCAACGTCATGATCGTCGCGAAAGGAGCATAGAGAAGAGTTGGATGTTGCTAGTAAAAAATATCACTCTCTGTGTCTCAATTGAGAAGACTGATGACTTTAGGACTTGGACAAATCGCGACGAAATTAACGAGATCATTATCCCACGTGAGGCGAGCAAACGCTTCTACCGCTTTATTCTTGAGGACGAGTAAGAGCTTCTAGTAGCCGGTAGTTCTTTGGTTGCGTAGGATGGTAACTAAAGGGTAACTTTGCGAACTCCAATTCCTGTAATGCCCCAACTGATTTCATCGCATCATCTTCGCGCATTCGCTTTTGTCGTCTCCTATACTGCTCTTCTACCCCTTTCCCCTTCCGCACGAGCTGCCGCGATCACCAGTGCGAAGATCACCGAATTTGTCGCTGACAACCGTGATGGCATCGTCGACGAAGATGGAAATCAATCAGACTGGCTCGAGATCTGGAATGCCTCGGGGGTGGCCGGTGACCTCGGCGGCTGGCATCTGACTGACGACCCAGCAAATTTGGAAAAGTGGACGCTCCCCGCGATCCCGATTACAACCGGAGGTTACGTTGTCATCTTCGCATCTGGAAAAGACCGCAGTGACCCGACAGGCGAGCCCCATGCGAACTTCCGCATCCAATCCGGCGCCGGTGGTTACCTCGCGCTAGTCAAGCCTGATGGCGTCACGATCGCGACCGTCTTCAAGAACTACCCAAAGCAGTTTGCGGACACAGCTTACGGGCTGGGTTTCGATACCGAGACGCCATTGACGTTCCTCGTCGCCGGAGCGCAGGCGAAGTGGCACGTTCCCAGGGGCCCGGTGGCTGGCTGGACGGAGGCCCAATTCGACGACGCGGCGTGGAGCG
>Ga0257106_1001248_pt1 | contig 12997 bp, 9 predicted proteins | sample LP_taG_3_FD_190177 | JGI IMG/M metagenome (GOLD analysis project Ga0257106, IMG submission 190177) | Marine microbial communities from Northeast Subartic Pacific Ocean, Canada - LP_J_2011_P26_10m | ecosystem: Environmental > Aquatic > Marine > Oceanic | place: Canada: Northeast Subartic Pacific...
GCCGCCGAGAACGTCCCTCCCGAACAATTTACGTCAGTCAACACGCACGAACTGTCCATATCCTCGCAAAACCTCAGAACCGCATCTATGGTCCTATCTGTCAACCGTTTATTGTTTCTCAAGTTCAACACTCTCAAACGCTTCAACGATGAAGGCGACGCCAAAAGACTTTCCACGAACGCGTCGTCCACGTCGCAGCTGGACGCGTTCAATCTCTCTAAGCGAACATTTCTCGTCCTCCTCAAACACTCCACGAATACGTCGCATCCTTTCTGACTCCTGAACGCCTTCTCGTTTCCACTCACGTTCATCTCTCGCAAGCGCTCTAGAATGGTGTTGTTCGCCTCCTTCTTCTCCTCCTCAAAATCCTTTTCGTCGTCGAACAGACTTTCCAAGAGTAACGAACTGTTGTTGTTGTTGTTGTTGTTGTTGTTGTTGTTGTTCTCTTCTTCTTCCTCGCTCGACGACGACAACACTCTCACGCCCGAGACGTTCAACGCGCGACAACAACGTATATTATTATCAATCGACGACGATTGAAATATCAACCGAATGCAACTCTTAAACGTTCTCCAAGAATCAAATTCGCAATCTTTCAAGTTCACCATCGTTTCACCATCGTTTCGTTGCGTCGCGCGCTTTTCGAGAAACTCTTCAAGGTTGGTTTCCTTAGTCACGAGTTTGTTTCCCTTTTTGCGTTTAGGGCGGCGGGATTGTTCGTTGTTCATTCTTTACGACGATTCAGACGACGATAGGTTTGCGCACTTCAACATCATTTTGAGCGGCGGTTGAGAGAGAAAAGTGAAGACGAATTAGTATATTATGAGGAATGAGAGAAGAGTGAATGCGTGTTGTGAATGGTATCGACTCTAACGGAACAACAAAAGTATACGTAGAAACGTCTTAATAATTTCAATCGTCTTCTTCCTCCTCCTCGTCGTCATCTTCTTCCATATCTTCCTTACGGTCGGCTTTTACGAACGGGTCTTCCTCGTCTTCCGAGTCGTCCATGTCTTCGTCCTCGTCTTCGTCCGAATCGTCTTCGTCGTCGTCGGTTTCCCACTCTTCGCCTTCGCTATTGTCCTCGTCGAAATCATCCTCTTCGTCGCTCTCGTCTTCTCCACCACCCCCGACGACTAAATCGTCTAAAACGTCCACTGCCTCGTGGTACTCCGCCGCTGGTATACCTCGCTCGTCCTCGTTTAACCTCGCGTTTTCGTTTGCGTCTTGCACCTCGTCTCGCGAACTCGCGTAGAGCAACAAGTCTAACCGTCCCATGAGGTGCAACAGAGGTTCTCGTTGCGCCGTCCGCGCGTTAATTTGCGATTGTAAATGCGCCAACGTTCTCTGCGCGTTTGGCGAGACGCTGGCAAACCCGGCGTGTCTCACTAACGTCGCTCGGCACCACTTGGCCAACCGTTCCCCGCGATTCGGTTTGTCTTTCATGTTATCGAGGCATACGCTCAAAAGTTTCATCGCCAGAGGACCGCTCAAGCGCCCGACCGTGGTTTCAATCACGCGTTTATCGTGCACGGAGAAGCACCTTTCCAATAACTGCACGTCATCCGCGGCTAACGCTTGCGCGAGAAGCGTCGCCAAAGAGTCCGCTTTCGGTGGCACAAACGATGGTGCCGCCGTCGCGTCTTTATCGTCGTTCTTTGTTGTCTTCTTTTCCGAGGTGGTGGCTACACCCCCATTCACGGAAACTTCCAACGCTCTCACTCGCTCTCCGAGCGTCCGCATGTCGTCGTCTGTTTCCTCTTCAAATTCTCCGTTTTTGTTGTTGTTGTTGTTGTCATTACCATCGTCGTCTACTTCTTCTTCTTCTTCTTTTGTTCCTCTTTCTCCTCCTCGGCTTTTCCTTTTCGATTTGCTCACGCTCTTCTTCCCCGGCGGCTGCTGCTGCTGATGATGATGATGTTGATTTTGGACGTCAATCTCGTCCGCGCGTTGTTGTAACTGTTGTTCGTCTCGATGAAGTTCTTCTCGTTCCCGAATAATAACAGGAGGAATCCCATCGATGACGTGAACGACCTTAGTATTACTGCTCTTCCGTCGCGACATCTTCTTCTTCTTTCACTCTCTCGCAAAAGTAAACTCTCCCTTCTTCCTTAAACGAGTGTCTTTTTGTGTCTTAACCACGAATCAGACAGAAGCAACAGAGTGAAGAAGAAGACGAATTTTTTTTTCAAAAAACAATTTTTTTGTCTTTTCGATTTTTGCGCTCTTCTGTGTTCTCTTTCTCAAATCGTCACTCATCTCACTCAAGCGCTTCTCGAGAAGAAGAAGAAGCAGAAGCAGAAGACGAAGACGAACGGAAGAAGAACGAAGAAGAACCACAAAACCACCGCATCTCTCGAACCACGCGTGAACACGACACGTGATACGAAAAGACGAGGACTGGAGGAGGCTCTGTCTTATATTTATGCGTGCGTGGGGAAAAAATTACAAAAATACGTATATATATAATTTGAAACTCGCAGCTGCGCAAAAAGGAAGAGCACGGAAGAAAAGAGATACAACACGACGACGATGATGGGCGAACAAGAACCAGGAAAGACGTTGTGCTTCTTGTGTTGCAAAGCTAACTTCGTTCCGAAACGACCTCGGAAAGTCGTCCAGGACGTCCTCGCATCTTTGCAAAAAGACGAATGGCTCGGTCCGATTTTTCTACCGAACGACGTCCACTCCAAGAGAGTCCATCAATCGTGCGGTCTGTGGTGCCCGGAAGTGTTTTACGACCACGAAAAAGAACGACTGAGGAAATTACCGGACGCGATTCAACGGTCGAAGAAGATTCCGTGTCACAAGTGTAAACAGAAAGGCGCGGCGATCGGGTGCGTCGTTCCGGAATGTCCGAGGAGTTACCACTTGATTTGCGCGCACGACGATAAGTGCGCGTTTAACACGAGCACGTATTCGTTGGCGTGCCCGATGCACATTAAACGGTTGACGAGTAAAAACGCAATCGAGTGGACGAATTTCGCGCTGGATGAATTGTTACATCCCAAAGAGAATGAAGGAAACGAAGACGCGTTGGAAAGAGATTCGGAAGACGAGGACGGTGAGAACAAAAAGAACAACGCCTCGAGATTTAGAGTTTCGAGAACAATCGCGGACGACGGTATGTCGTACTTGCCGTTAGCGGCGGCCAGAGCTGGCGCGGAGATTAAACCGAGAGGGAATAAAGCCGCGCGATTCGACCACACGTTCGCGCGAAGTCGCGAGGCTTTGATTCGTAAATCCGTCCAAGACGCCGAACGGAGAGAACGGAAACGGAAAGAAAACGAAATAGACGAGATTATTCTACACGCGAACAACGACGAGTTGGCGTTTCACAAACGAGAGAAAAACAGAAAAATGAAAGATACGACGCGGATCGAACGCTTCACCGTCGGAGGCGGGAGTGTAAATACGGAAACGAACACGTTTGGCCATCCCGACGGGTGGGATTCCATCGCCGGTAACCCGGAGATTATACACGCGTTGAAAGAAGTGACCGTTTTACCGTTGTTGTATCCAGATATTTTTAAAGGCGTGGGTGTGAATAAAGCACGCGGGATTTTACTCCACGGCGCGCCTGGGACCGGGAAAACCGCCGCCATTCGCGCGTTGGTTGGCGCGGTTGCGAAGCAGAATATGAAGAGAGTCAACGAAGGCGGCGGCGAAGACCAACGAAAAATAACCTTCTTTTGTCGCAAAGGCGCGGACTGCTTGGGTAAATATTCCGGCGAAGCAGAAAGAACGTTGCGATTGATCTTCGAAGAGGCGCAGAAATGCGCTCCGAGTGTCATATTCTTTGACGAAATGGACGGATTAGCTCCAAACCGAGCGAACCAAGCGAGCGATTCGTCCAACATTCACGCCTCGGTCGTGACGACATTATTATCGTTAATGGATGGCGTTTCCGATCGCGGACAAGTCATCGTCATCGGCGCAACAAATAGACCAGACGCTATCGATCCAGCGTTGCGACGTCCCGGTCGGTTCGACCGAGAAATCTTATTCTCGTTGCCGAACGAAGACGCGCGATTCGAGATTTTAAAATGCCACACTTCGAAATGGACGCCCAAACCGCCTACGGATGCAACATTGCGTTGGGTCGCGAAGGAAACGAACAACTGCTCCGGTGCCGATTTACGCGCGACGTGTAACGCGGCGTTGATCTCATCCTTGATGCGGTTTTTGCAAAATCAATTGTTGAATCCTCCGACGATTACTCGCAACGTTCACAAAGCGAAAAAGACAAAAAACAAACTCCTCAACGAGTGTTTCCAGAGCAGAGACGAGTTAATGGCGATGTTTGACCACGCGTTACCGGAGAACGAAACGACTAAGAAACTCAAGAGTTTCGTCACGAAACAACACGAGACGGACGTCGTTCGTCACGTCGGTCGCGAGTTGACGTTGCGAGGCTGGGACGCATTGGGCACTCGCGTGGAAGTGTATTGGTCCCGAGCGAACACGTTTCGTCGGTGCACGATATCCTCGTTCGATCCTACAACTTTGCGACACAGATGTGAATACGACGACGTCGAAGGTTCGATGTTTCGAAACGGCGAGAAGATTATCCGCGAGGAGTGGTTACCTTTGTTTCGTCCCGGGACCCTGGTGAAAATTTTAAAAGCTGAAGACGAGGATCGAGAAATTCTCGACGAGGCGAAACGGAACACGATTATTGAAATCGCCGTTCGCGCGAACGCGTTGAAGAAACGACACAAAGAAAGTTTAGAATCCTTCATGTTGGCACAAAGCAAAGGCGAAGTGAAAGGCGTGGAACGCGCGGATTGGAGAGTCGGTTTGGAAAAGCACAGCGGGAATAAGGCGTCCTCGAGAAGGTCGTCGGCGTTCGCGCGCGCGCCGGTTGGAGAGGCGTTACCGAACTATTTAATCGGCACGACTAAACTTCACGAATGCATAACGTCGGCGTCCAAACCGACGAAGAAAATAGGTGGATCTTTGAGTAAAATTCTGTTCGCAAACTGTCCGGCGCAAACGTCTTTACTCGGATTAGCGAGTCTTCAATTACAGTTGGATCCGGTGAAAGTCGTGTGTCAAATCGACTTGGCGTCCATCCTCGAACGCGGCGACGGCGACGCGTTGATCGGCACACAAAGAATATTGAGCGAAAACTTGGTGAAATTAAAAATCGCCGATGGCGAAGACGAAGAAGACAACGCCATTCTTTTGCTCTTACCAAAACTCGAGACGTGGGCGCTCGCCGCCGAGATGCACGAAAGCGACAGGATGGAAGGAGGGGGAGGGGGAGGCGTTTTAACCACCTCCAAAGCATGGGATTGCGTCGCGCAAACCGTGGACGACTGTCGCGGGCGGGGTATCGAGAACGTCTTCCTTGCCGCGACGTGTGCGTTTGATTCGAAACATTTACCGAAATCCATGCGCGCGTTTTTTACGACAAAGACGTATTCAAACGTCGGCGACGTGTTGGACTTGGATGCGTTGAAAATGAAGTTGGCAGAGAACGTCGTCTCGGCTTCGTTCGTTCCCGCGTTCTTTCGAGAACTTTTACGGTTAGAAGAAGAACAAGATGAACAAGAAGAGGTTGAATACGAAAGCGCGTACGAGGACGAGGACGATCACGAAGAAGAGGAAGAACAAAAAGAGGAAGAAAAGGAACGCTCCGATTTCATCTTACTCAAACGTCTTCAAAAAGAAAACGACGACATCAGTTCCGAGTTGCGCCTGTTAACCGCGCACTTAGTCCGTTTAGACCGCTTGAAACCGTTTTTTGAGAGCGAAGCTGGCAGGTTTTGGAGAGACGTGGACGCGAACACGTGCTTGTCCTCTCTGGACGAATTTGTGGAGTCGCTACAGTTGGCGACGGCAAAAATCACGCGTGGCCGCAATCCAAAGTTCATCTTAGGCAACGGGAAGAAGATGGCGTTGCGAAGCGCCGCCTCGTATTGCCTAGATTTGACCGAGGAGTTCATCGTCGCCAGAGGTTTACGACAAATGCAAAAGAAAAGCGACGAGACGAAGAAACAGTTGACGATGTTGAAAGCAGTGGAACCTTTGAACGACGACGACAAGGATGGAAAAGAAGAACAAGAGAATAAGAAGGAAAATAATGTTCAAGTGAAAGCGACGACGAAGACGACTCGAAAGCGCAAGCGCAGAACATCTTCCTCTCTCCGTCATCGCTCTGCGCCAGGAATAAACGCGACGATTAAAATCAAACGTACCGTCTTACAACCGATACTAAAAGCCGTGGCGGAAAAGATGATGTTCGTTACGTCCTTCACGACGACGACACCGACTCATCTCACCGTCGAAGACGTCTTGCGCGAGAGAGACTCGCTCTCGATAACTCTCGCTCGCCGCGCGAAGCTCGCCGCCGCGAGAGCCTTCGAGAAGAGAAAACGTTTCTTCTTCGCTTTTGATAAAGCAAACAACGAAGAAGAAGAAGAAGAAGAAGATCGAATAGTGAAGAAAATCAACGAAGATAGTGCTCGCGATGATAGCGACGATAGCCATTTAGCTCTCATCCTCCGCTCCATGATGGATGGTATTTTATAAATTGAAATCTCTTTTTACTTTTTTTAAAGCAGATTGAAATTTTTAAAACGCGTAACAACAACAACACAACAACACAAACACTAATAACAATACTACTACTACTATATAATAATAATAATCACGACGACGACTTTTACTTTTATTACGAAGAAAACGATGGGAGAAGAAAAAGAAACCGAGTCAGACCCGAACTGGTTCCAAAAGAACTACGATGTAGACGATACGGAAACCTTCTCTTTGCATTACGACAAAGATTTCCACTCTCGAAAATACGAAATGTTGGAAGTGTCGGATGAGATTTACGAGCAGTTAATGTCCGACGGAAACGACGGCACGATCGAGTTTAAAGGCGAACCAGAGGAAGAAGCGGTGCTGTGCACGAAGAACAAAACGTTCGTGGTGAAACGAGTGGATACTTCGAACACGTTACTGTTGTGCGCACCTCCCGGCAAGTTTGACGACGGGACGATTGAGAGAGATGCGGATGGGAAGAAAATAGCGAAAACGCACGCGCAAGTGTCCTCGCATTTAGACTTGACGGAAATCGCGCCCAGATTGGAGAAGTTGAAGATGTTTTTAGAGAAGAAGTTTATGATTACGAAGTCCTCTGTCGAAGAGGAAGAATTAGAAGAAGATGGAAAGAAAACTTCAAAATCGTCTTCGTCGTACGGGTTTGAGTTTTTGCTCTCGAAAGTGCAAGCGAGCGAGATGGAGTTGAAGGACGCGTTGGAGAATCCGTCGAGTTTGATTAACGCGGTCGAGGTTGGGGAGAATAGATGGAGAGGAATAGACGAGGAGGCAATTGAATACGTTTTGGGGATTCTAATGGCGAGCGCGGTGGAGAGTGGGAAGTATGATTTTAGTAAAAGTGAAGACGTGTGGATGACCGCGCCGGAGGCGTTTGAGTTCACGGAAAAGAAGTTTCCGATGGAGGTGTTAGATCTCGTTTTGAAAAAGTTTGGTTTTACTAACAATAACATGGATTCTACGCTCTTGGGGAAGAAGAGAGCAAGGGAGGAAGAAGGAGGAGGAGAACAAGAACAAGAACGAGGAGTAAAAACAACGAAAGATTTAGTCGTGCGGTTCAAGTTGGAGCGATACATCAAGCACAGATTCGAGCAAAACGCAAAATTCAACTACTTGGAAGCTATCAACGTCGTCAACGAAGAGATTACCATCGACGAGTTTAAAATCGATATCGATGAGGATAAGAAAACGATGGATACGCTGTTTGCCGGATTGGCGTTCTTCGCCTCCGAGAACGAGTTCAAACGAAACGTTGCGAGCGCGTTAGTCGCGAACGCGATGCCGAGAGAACCAAAAGATAGATTCGCAGTCTTGTGGAAATCAAAGCCGAAATGGTTGTTAACAGAATTAGAGCCGTATTTGGAAGGGATGGTGAAAACTCCCGGGATGACGCGAGAGGCGATGCTGTTGAAATATTGCCGAGTTTCGTCCGGGAGCAAAAAAATTGGCGGCGAAATTGGTGGGGACTTTTACAGCAAACGGTGAAGTAGAGGATGTAATTAATACACAAAATATATAAACCGCGCTGGAATCACTGTAGTAATATATAGTACTCCCATCTAGCAAAAAATACGGGCTTTGCCGATAATCGAAATCGGGGCCTCCCCCATGTTTAGAACATTTCACTAAGGTTTTACCCGAAGGGGGAATCATACCACTAGACCACAAAGCCATTATAGGAATGGATTTCACGCGATGAAAATCGCAAAGCATTTGCTCATCACTAAGGGTTTACGGCCGAAATTAAAAAATATAAACGTCACATTCAGACCCTAAAAAAAAGAGAAAAAGAAGGAAAAAAAGGGAAAGAGCGCTTTGAAAAAAGTCGTCGACGACGACGATGACGACGATGATGACGACGGGATTACCACGCGCGTCGTCGTCGCATCGTCACCAAAGTAGTCGTAGTAAGAGGACTAGCAGTAGATGAATAATGTGAGCACTTTAACTTGTTTTTTTTGGATGTTTTGGATAAAATTGCCACAAAAACACACATTTACACACACATGCGCGCGCACTCCTCCTTCTCCTTCTCTTACCGCACGACAAACATACACGGGACGAATACGAACAACAACACTACTACTACTACTTCCACGACTGATTATTCCAGAAGAATTTTAATGATATACAACTCGAGAAAAGCAAAAATCGAGCGCGACCGACGACGCATCCAACAGCAGTCGACGTTAGATGACGACGACGGGCTGAACGAAAACGTCGACGACATCGAAGTGAATTTAGATGTTGCCTTAGCAAATTGGACCAGAGAACGACGAGGCCAAACGTTGTTTCAAACGTTTATCGAAGAGAACGAGGCGTTCGAGAGTTCCCAATATGATCTTTTTCACGGCGCGTGTTTGATAGCGATGCACGCGAATCAAGATTTGAACGTAGACGAGCAGAAAAATCGAGTGAAAGCGTTGGCGGAGGAGGTGGAGAAAGAGTTGCCGGAAAACCGAGAGGAGCGTTACGCGTTGCGCACGATTAAGAAAATCTCCATGCTTTTATTCAACAAAGAGGTGAATCCAGAGACGGCGTTTCAAGGGAATCTGGAGGATTATTACGCCGTTGGAAACTCGTGCGTGGACAAAGTTTTGGATACGAAGCGAGGAATTCCGATTACGTTATCTTTGATATACATGGAAATCGCGAAGATGGTCGGAATTAACATGGTTGGCGTGAATCTACCCGGACATTTTATGATTCGCCCAGCAGATGTGCCCGAATGTGAGATTTTAGTCGATTGTTTTCACGATGGAGACGTGTTGTTCGTAGAAGACGCCGAAGAAATGCTATCCAAACTGTATAGACTACGGAAAGGCGAACGAGTCACCATCGATAGATCTTTTCTGGAAGATAACCACTTAAAACCGAGAGCATTTTACACGAGAATGCTGACGAACCTCAAGTCCATATACTTTAACAAGAGCGATTACAAGAACGCGTTGGCGATGTGCGAATACCAGAAGTACTGCTCGCCGGATGGGGCGATAAGAATAATGAACGTCAGAGACTCTGGGATGTGTCATTTTTTACTACACAACTACAGCGACGCAATGTTAGACTTAACGGAATATTTAGAGTCTGAGTATTCCAGCAATATCAGCGCGGAAGATAGAGCTAGCGTTCAGAACATGCGAGATCAAGCGAGGTTGCACTTATCGCGCTTTTAGGGGATTAAAATATAGCCGTTCGATTAAATCATCGTCGTCTGTATCATTAGTGTACACTATTTCTATTATTACCCACTTTTACAACATAATCTCTCTTCTCTGCTATTTCTATTATTCCTATCATCCTCATCATCATTTCGTGTACGACCGTCGCGCCATCTTCTTGTTATGCTTCTTCTTCTTCTTGGACATCGAGCCTATAAACACCGGGAGCTCTAACCGTTCCTCGTCCTCGTCTACGTCACCCTCTTCCACTCCTTCTTCTCGCATCATCAGCTCCTTCTCTAGCTTCTGCTCCAAAATCAACTCAATTTCCGCTTTCCTCGCCATCATGATCTTCTTCCTCTTCTCGATCGGAAACGCTTTCCCGCTATATTCCATCTTCCCAACCACGCCTCCAGATTTACTCCTCAACGATTTGACCAAAATCTCCTCCCCGGGTTCGCTCACGCACGTTTTCAAATCCAACCTCTTCTCGTCCGGTTTCGAGCTCGATCCGTGCACCGTCGGCACCGCGCTTTGTTCTCTCTTCCTCTCCAATTCCTCCATCATTTCCTTCTTCTCCTCTTTTTTCCTTTTCGCGAACGCTTCCATGAACGCCGCCTTTTGCAAATACACATCTTTCGTTTTTCGCCTCGTCAGGTGCGTTTCGCGACTGGTGTGTTCAAATTTGCGACCGATGCCTTTCGAGCGCGCTCGGTGCATTCTTATTGTTTTATCTTATTCTTCTCTCTTCTCTCTTTCGTTTCTTCTTTACGTATGATAAAAGCCCGCGTATGCTCTCTTTTTGTGGAAAAGTCCAAGTGGTTCTTGCTTGCATTTTCCCCCAAACCTTCACTTTTCAAAAACCACCCAAAACTTATATAAGTATGTTTGAAAAGCTCTTCGCGTGGTGCGGGTTACACCGGCCGGGGAAAGAAGACGGCGACAAAACAACGACCAAAAATACGACTGGATCGGACGATCTCACGATCGACGACAACAGCTCCGACGTCGGTTCGGAAGCCGGGAGTTCCATGATCTCGGTGGAAGAACTCGACCCGATTACCGGGAAACCAACGAGAGTTCTGAAGAAAAAGAAAAGTTTAATCGGTCGGGCGTACCGGAAGGTGACGAAATCGAGGACAGGGAAAAAGAATAAAAGCGGTAAAGAGGAGGACGGGGTAGCAGCAGCGGGAGGAGTAGCAGGTGGTGGGGCGTAAGAAAAGAAATATTGAGAGTGGAATGAATATCCAAACGGACTTTTAACGGACACTCTCGGGAAAAGGAAACAAAAAATTGAACACGCACAAAAGAAGTAAACACTTCACGCTCCGAGAGTAAACAACAACGAGAGGAGAAGAGAGAGAGAGAGATCGAGAGGACTCTTCTCTTTATTTATATTTATATATATTCTTATACTGTTTTGTACTATTATCACACACACACACACACCAAAAGCTCTGCTCGTGTACAAATATCTGCTCTGCTTTTCCCCGCAGGTCCTCTCGTTCCCCAAAGGTCACGTTCCTCGTGAAAGAAAACCTCACACACAAAACAAAACGCGTAAAACGCGTAAAAGAAAAGAAAGAGCTTTCTCCGCGCGCTCTCTCTCTCTCTCGCGCTCACTTTTTGTCGGTCTCGCTTCTCCATCTGTATATATATATAACACTATGTTTGATTTCCAAGCCTGCTGCGGGGGCGCGAGAACGGGGAAGAAAAAAAAAGCCAACGATGATGCTGACGGTGATGATGATGATGATGATTGCAAAAAGAATGAGAGGATGCCGGAGCTGACCGTATACGGGCTAGAGAAAATCGAAGAGAGCACGGAAGAAGGAGAAGGAGAAGAAGAAGCATCCGACGAAGAAGACGAGCTTTTAGAGGAAAAGAAAGACGACAGCGCGAAAGAGTCCGAAGAAGAAGAAGAAGAAGATGATGATGATGAATCCATTGAGAAGAAGAAAACGAGGAGTAGTCGAGTCGCGCAAACGCGAGCGGCGAAAGCAGCCGCCGCAGTAGCAGCACAAACAACAGCAACAACACAAACGACGAAAACGAGAAATAAGAAAGAGAAGAGAGAGTTTCGTAAAAAAATGGCCGAGGAGAAAGCCGAGCAGCAACTGGAACGCCGCGCGAAGAAGCGAGGGAACGACGGCGGGCAAGGGAAAAGGAAAGGGTCGAAGAGCAAGAAGGCGTTTTTGCAATCGAACTTTAAGCCGACGTTGGCGTTGTAAAGAAACAAATGTTTTTATGTATTGTTCTATCCTAAAATCTGTTTTTAAAAGTTTTACGCTCCTCCTTCCTGCTTCGCTTTCGCTTTCGCGCGCTTCTTGGCGTTTTTCTTGGCGTTGCGAGACCGAGTATCCAATGGGGCAGCATTCGGATCCACTTCAGTTCCGTTCTTATTTGAAGACTTGTTTCGTTTACCCCACGCGGAGGAGGCGTACGACGCCATGCGCGCTTCTTTATCGTCGTCGTCGTCATCATCGTCGTCGTCTTTATTCTTGCGCTTTTTACCGTCGCCTCGTTTCTTCTCGTCTTGCCTCTTTTGCTTCAAGAACTTCTCGGCCAACTCGCGCGCTCTCGCGCGATTTTTCGCGCTCAAGAACCCTTCGTCTTCTCTGTACGGCGCGATTTTCTTCAAACTGACTATTTGATTTAAATCCTTATCGTCCAAGGAAAGAATTTCGCGCGTGGTTAAGCCGTAGTTGGACGGCGCGACTTCTTTGTATTGAAACCGAGTCGGTAATCCATCGACGAAATCTTCGTAATCGAGGGAATAAAACTCATCCATTTTCTGCTGCAATTCTTTCTTCCATCGCTTCAAAGCGCGTTTGGAATACACGTTTTCTTGATTTTGATCGTCATCGTCGTCGTCGTCGTTTTGATCTGCTGCGTCTCCGTCTCGCTCCTCTGCTTCGTTGTCGTCGCTATCGTCTTCATCATCATCTCCGTCCAATAAATCCTTCTCGGCTTGTAACTTTGCGTCTACTTTTGCCATGTTCTTCCGAATCTTCTCGAAGCGTTCGTTTTCTCTCGCGTTGACCTCCTCTGGCGCTTTCATCAACACTTTCAATTCGTCCTCTACATCGTCGTCAAACTCCGGTTTAATTGGGTTCCCGTCTTCATCCTCCAACTCTTGATAGGCCTCGTCGTTCTCTTTACTCTCGTACAATTCTCGCATCGCCCGATCGTGCGCGTCTGGATCAAATTCTTGAGTTAAATCGGCAATCTTTGCCGCGTCGGTGCCGGAAATGCCACCAATTTTCGAAATC
>Ga0257106_1001250_pt1 | contig 12982 bp, 10 predicted proteins | sample LP_taG_3_FD_190177 | JGI IMG/M metagenome (GOLD analysis project Ga0257106, IMG submission 190177) | Marine microbial communities from Northeast Subartic Pacific Ocean, Canada - LP_J_2011_P26_10m | ecosystem: Environmental > Aquatic > Marine > Oceanic | place: Canada: Northeast Subartic Pacific...
CGTGGATTTAAAAATTCATGTTTCTATTTTAGGAGACCTCCAGGGGCCAAAAATCCGGCTTGGTTTAGTTAAAGAAAAAAGTTTTTTGAGCAAGGGAGATATTTTAGAAATTACAACTAAAAACCTTCCAATGGGAAACGAAAAATGTGTTTCTATAAACTATTTAGATTTTCCCAAAGATGTTAACTCTGGGGAGAAAATTCTAATAAACGACGGCAAGCTAATTTTTAAAGTTTTGGAAACAAATAAAAAAGATTTAGTTAAGGTCCTGGTTTTACAAGGTGGACCGTTGGAATCTAGAAAGGGCGTAAACCTTCCTAACACAAAGATTTCTTTACCTGCTTTGACAATAAAAGACAAAGAAGACGCTTTATTTGCTATTAAACACGAGCTAGACTGGATTGCTCTTTCTTTTGTAAGATCAAAAAAAGACATTAGAGTTTTGGAAAAACTTATTGAAGACAACTCCAATTACAAAATTCCAATTATTGCTAAAATAGAAAAGCCCGAAGCTATTGAAAACATGGACGAAATAATTAAAAAATCTGATGGAATAATGGTTGCCAGAGGAGATTTAGGCCTTGAAATCCCTACAGAGGAAGTTCCCTTAAATCAGAAGCTATTGGTTAAAAAAGCAAAAAAGGCAAGAAAACCTATTATCATTGCAACACAAATGATGGAATCGATGATAAACAGTCTTACCCCTTCACGCGCAGAGGTAAACGATGTGGCCAATTCAATTATGGATGGTGCTGATGCAGTTATGTTGTCGGGAGAAACATCCGTAGGAAAATTTCCTGTCGAGGTAGTAGAAACTATGGAAAGAATTATTAAGCGTGTTGAGGATTCTCCTTTAATCAAAAGTCCTTTTGAAGCCCCCGCTTTAAAATCCAAAAGACTATTGACAAAATCCGTTTGTTTTCACGCTGCTAGTATTGCTAACGAATTGAGTGCTTCAGCAATCTGCACCTTAACCAATAGCGGCTACACTGCCTGGATGATTTCATCATTAAGACCTGGCTCAATGATCCTTGTTTTTACTTCTAACAAAAGGATTCTTTCTCAGCTAAATCTTCTTTGGGGAGTTAAGTGTCTTTTTTATGATAATTTTGTTAGTACAGATACTACTATTGCGGAGGTTAATCAAATGGCTATTGAAAGTGGTTTTATAAAAAAGAATGATTACGTAATTAACTTGTCAGCTATGCCGATTGTTGAAAAAGGAGAGGTCAACACGCTTAGAATTTCTAAAGTCTAATCAAGATTCTTTTTTGCTTATTTTTATCAAATGGAAACAACTCGACAAAAAAAAATAGGTGGCATTTTACAAAATGATTTAACTTCAATTTTACAAAAACTGCTAAAAAGTGTTGGGAGAAGTTCTGTGATTTCATCTATAACTAAAGTTAAAATCTCTCCTGACCTTTCTCTCGCAAAAATATACACGAGTGTTTTTCCTATAAATCAAGCCAAGTCCGTGTTTGAATTAATAGAGCTTAACAAAAGCTCCATAAGAAATTCCTTGGGAATTTTAATTAAAAATCAGGTCCGTAGAGTTCCTGTGATTGAGTTTTATTTAGACGATTCTCTTGATTATATAAGCAAAATAGAAAAGGCCCTTAAAGAAAAGTCCAATCCCATAAAAGATACCAATCTTTTAGACAAGAGAAAGTCCATTTAAAATGGGTTTTTCTAGTTTTATCGCTAAAAGATACTATTGGACAAAAAGTAAGTGGAGCGTTGTTAATATAATTAGTAGGGCCGCGTCTTTTGTTTTAATAATAGCTATTTGTTCCTTTTTTGTTGTTCTTTCTGTTTTTTCAGGATTAAAAAGTTTTGGCGAAAATTATTCCAAAGCTTTTGACCCTGAAATTAAGATTTCTGATGTTTCTTACAAACATTTTATAATTAACGATTCTATTTACAATAAAGTTCAAGATATTATTGGTGTTTTTTCTTTGTCAAAAATATTAGAAGAGAAAGTTCTTGTTCAAAATGAAGAAAAAAATGACTTTGCTTTTCTGTACGGTGTTGATCATTCATATAACTCTGTGGTTCAAATTGATAGCGTAATTACGCTTGGAAAGTGGCTAAGTCCTTTTTCAAAAAAACTTGAAGCAGTGGTTAGTTTTGGTTTGGCTGATAATTTAAATTTAGGAATGTTTAATTATGGCGGAGGCCTAACTATTATTGTTCCATCAAAAAAATTAAAAAATAATTTTTTTCAAAAGAGGTTTTCTTCTTCTTCTTACATGGTTTCTGGGCTTTTTAACTCTGTCGAATCTACTACTCAAAAAACTGTTTTTACTTCAATTTCTAATGCTAGGCAACTTCTTGGGCTTGACAAGGCTGTTCTATCTTCTATTATAGTTAAAACAAACAACAAGACCTCATTAGTCAATGTTGCTAATGAAATTAAAAAAGTTCTGGGCAATGGCTTCTCTGTAAAAACTCGACAAGAACTAAATGAAACATACTACAAAATGCTTAACGCGGAAGGTTTAATTCTTAATCTTGTATTGGGTCTAATTTTAATTATTGCTATGTTCAACACAGTTGGGGCTGTTATTATTTTAATCGTGGAAAAGCAAAAAGATATAAAAACGCTTTACAAGCTCGGGGCAAAGAAATCTCAAATTAATTCTCTTTTTTTTAAACATGGCCTTTATTTATCCTATTCAGGCGGGTCCGTTGGACTGGTGATAGGGTGTGTTATTGTGTTTATACAAGAACAGTTTGGGTTAATTCTTTTGTCAGGAACCTCTATACCTTATCCGGTAGTTTTTGATTTAGAAAACTTTATAACTGTAATTGGATGGCTTTTGATTGTAGGGGTGGGTGGGTCTTTTTTATCTTCTTTTGCGTTAAAGAAAATCAAGCAATAATTTCAAAACTGGCTTTTCTTTCTTCTAGCTCTCTAAAAACCTCCATTAATTCTATAGTTGACTCTCCTGTTACTAGCCTTGTTCTATAAGTTTTAAAATTTGATATTCCTCTAAAGTAATTTGAATAATGGCGTCTTGTCTCTAATAAACCCAGCCTCTCTCCTTTCCATTTTATTGCCATTTCTAAATGCCTTTTAGCAGTATAAATTCTTTCTTCTAAAGAAGGTGGCTTTCTGCACGTTCCTTCATGCAAGTAATCTTTTACTTGCTTAAAAAACCATGGGTTTCCAATGCTGGCCCTGCCAATCATTGCTCCGTCCAAACCATAATCGTCTCTCATTATTCTAGCTTTTTCTGGTGAGTTTACATCGCCATTTCCAAAAACTGGAATTTGCATTCTTGAATTATTTTTTACCGCAGCAATAGGAGCCCAATCTGCATTTCCTTTATACATTTGCGATCTTGTTCTTCCGTGTATAGATATCGCTTTTATGCCAACGTCTTGTAATCTCTCTGAGACTTCTACAATCCTAATCGTCTTGTCGTCCCAACCTAGCCTGGTTTTGACCGTAACTGGCAAAGCAGTTCTTTTAACCATTTCAGAGGTTAGCTTCACCATTAAGTCTATGTCTTTTAATATTCCCGCTCCTGCTCCTTTACAAACAACCTTTTTAACAGGACACCCAAAGTTAATGTCAATTATATCTGGTCTGCTTTTTTCAACAATATCAACCGTCTTGAGCATTGACTCTAAGTTAGCTCCAAAAATTTGAATTCCAACGGGTCTTTCTTTTTCGTAGATGTCTAATTTCATTACGCTCTTTTGGGCGCTTCTAATAAGACCTTCGCTTGAAATAAACTCTGTGTAAACGACGTCTGCTCCTTGTTCTTTACACAAAGCTCTAAAAGGGGGGTCGCTAACGTCTTCCATTGGGGCTAACAAAAGAGGGAAGTCTTTAAGCTCAATGTCTCCAATTTTTACCAAATCTTTTATTGTTTGTTTCGTGCAAAAGTAAAATATTAATTCATATGGATCTAGTATATTAATTGACCTATATTTGTTTTTTTATTTTAAACCCCAATGAGTACCATAAGAAATTTCTGTATTATCGCGCATATTGACCACGGAAAAAGCACTTTGGCAGACCGGCTTTTGGACTTTACTGGAGCCGTTTCCTCTCGTGAAAAGCAGGATCAGTTATTAGATAACATGGACATTGAAAGAGAAAGAGGGATTACCATAAAGTCCCACGCCATTCAAATGAATTACTCTAAAGAGGGTAAAGAATATGTCTTAAATCTTATAGACACGCCTGGGCATGTGGATTTTTCTTACGAAGTCTCTAGATCCATTGCTGCTTGTGAAGGAGCTTTATTGGTTGTGGATGCAGCACAGAGTATTCAAGCACAAACAATTTCAAATCTCTACCTGGCTCTTGAAAATGATTTAGAAATAATTCCTGTTTTAAACAAAGTAGACCTTCCTTCAGCCAACCCAGAAGAGGTTAGTGACGATATTATTGACTTATTGGGTTGTAAAAAAGAAGAGATCATTCACGCTTCGGCCAAAACCGGAATGGGTATAGAGAAAATACTAGATGCCATAATAGCCCTAGTCCCTGAGCCAGAAACAGACATCAACGGCCCTTTAAGGGCTTTAATTTTTGATTCTGTTTATAACCCTTTTAGGGGAGTGGAAACCTATTTTAGAGTTTTTTCTGGGCAAATTAAAAAAGGTCAGTGCGTGAAATTCTTATCCACACAAAACAAATACAATGCCGATGAGGTAGGAACATTAAACCTGACTCAAACTCCAAAAAAATGTATTAAAGCTGGGGATGTTGGATACCTTATTACCGGAATTAAAAACGCTAAAGAGGTAAAGGTTGGCGATACAATAATTAATGAGAATTCTGAAGCGTTGGAAGGAATTTCCGGTTTTGAGGATGTTAAGCCTATGGTTTTTGCGGGGATATACCCTGTAGACACTGAGGAATACGAAGACCTGAGGTCCTCGATGGAAAAGCTACAGCTTAATGATGCTTCTCTTGTTTTTGTGCCTGAAAGCTCTTCTGCGCTTGGTTTTGGATTTAGATGTGGGTTTTTGGGAATGCTGCATTTAGAGATAATTCAGGAAAGACTAGAAAGAGAGTTCAATATGTCAGTCATTACGACCGTTCCTAACGTATCCTACAAAGCTTACACAAGAAAAAATCTTGATTCTGCTATCTTGGTGAACAATCCCACAGACCTTCCTGACCCTAGCTCATTGGACAGGGTAGAAGAGCCTTATATAAAAGCTACAATAATAACCAAGTCTGATTACGTGGGTAATGTTATGAGTTTGTGTATTGAAAAAAGAGGGCAAATTCAAAACCAAACGTATTTAACAACACAAAGAGTTGAGTTGGTTTTTGATATGCCGTTGGCAGAAATAGTTTTTGATTTTTACGATCGTCTTAAAACCGTTTCAAAGGGTTACGCTTCTTTTGATTACTCACCAGTTGGAATGCGATCATCAAAGCTAGTAAAAGTAGATTTGCTTTTAAACGGAAACTCTGTAGACGCTCTTTCTGCTTTAATTCATTTTGACAATGCTTATAAAATTGGAAAAAAAATGTGTGAAAAGCTTCGGACTTTAATTCCTCGCCAACAATTTGATATTCCTATTCAGGCGGCTATTGGAGCCAAAATAATCTCAAGAGAGACTATTAAAGCGGTAAGAAAAGACGTAACTGCAAAGTGTTATGGTGGTGATATTTCGAGAAAAAGAAAGCTTCTAGAAAATCAAAAAAAAGGGAAAAAGAAAATGCGACAAATAGGAAGTGTAGAGATTCCACAAGAAGCTTTTATGGCTGTTTTGAAGCTAAACGACTGATTTTTTGGAATGATTTTTGTCTTAAGAATTTTTTATATTTAAAAAATGTTTAAACCTTTGTTTATGAAAAGACCTTTTAAAACCTTTGCCAGGTTGTTTGTTTTTGTTTCCTTTTTTTTTGGGTGCTCTACCTCAAATGACAATGATGCTGAAGAAAAAGAATCCGAGCCTTCGATAACAATTTCATTGGACATTTATAAAAAAGTCTATGGGACAACCTCTGAAATTACAATTTCAGACGGCTATGTTTACATTAATACTAACGGGGTTCCTGACCACAAAAGTCCTTACTTTAAAGACACTAAGTGGCATGCGCAAAAGTATGAAGCGTACGACACTTCCAATCCTAATAAATTTCATTCTGGTAGTTTTAATTTAAATCCTAACAGGATTTCTGAGCTCTCGCTTTCTTTTAAAATTCCTAATTCACCTTCAAAATCTTTTTTGAATAGCCCTACTTCAATGGGGCCAATAGGAGTCTCACTAAACGGCGTGCCTTTTTACAATCAATACGCTGGAATGAACGAGCCTTTAACTAGAGAGGTGAATTCTTTTGATAATCACAATGGGCACCCTGCACCATTGTCACCTGGTGCTGAAAATGGTTCAGGGGGAAAATATCATTATCACATGGAGCCTTTTTGGTTAACCGCAAACACAAGTAAAGAGGCACTTCTTGGGTTTTTATTAGACGGATTCCCGGTTTACGGTCCAGAAGAAAACGGACAAACAATCTCCAGCTCAGACCTTGACTCCTTTCATGGACACTCCCATTCAACAAAAGAATTTACTGACGGCATATACCATTATCACACAACGGCTGACGCCCCTTATATTAACGGAAATGGATATTATGGTTCGCCAGGGACGGTTAGTCAATAGGCTTTTGCTTTGTTTTGTTTGTTTGTTTTTTTCATGTAAAAAGGGAGAAGAAGCTTTTAGCCTAAACTCTTCTAAAATAGACCTTACTAAAAGTGTTGTTCTTTATCAAGGAATTCCTTTTTCGGGACAAGTTTACCGTTTTTACCCAGGCACCTTGGACACTTTGTGGGTTCGAAACTACAAAGGAGGTTTGAAAGATGGGGTTTGGAGAAAATATTTTTTAAACGGAGAGCTTAATGAAAAAAGGAAGTTTAGAAAAGGGAAAAAAGAAGGTGATTATGTTGGGTATTATAACGGAGGAATCAAAAACTTTCTTTTTAAATTTCAAAACGGGGAATATAGCGGAACAAACAAAATTTGGACAAAAGAAGGGTTGTTAATTGAAGAAGGTAATTTTAAAAACGGTTATGAGTTTGGTGTTCAAAAAACTTGGTATCTTAACGGAAAGATTAAATCGAATTACATAATTAAAAACAACAGACGATATGGGCTTCTTGGGACAAAAAACTGTGTTAATGTTTACAAAGACATTTCTAAAATATAGTTTTTGCTTCCTTGTTGTTTCTTGTTCACAAACTCAACTAAATACTCTTCCTTACTACAATACTCCCGATTTTACACCTTATTTTTTGTCTAAAAGCGCGGCTGAAAAAAAAATAACTCATCAAATTCCTGATTTCGAGTTTATAAATCAAAACAACAAAACCTTCTCGTTGAAAGATTTAGAAAACACAATTCATGTCGCTAACTTTATTTTCACCTCCTGTTCTGACATTTGTCCTAGCATGACCTCAAACATGAAATTTGTAGAAAAAGCTTTTTTTAATGATTCTTTGGTTAATATTCTTTCTTTTAGTGTGACCCCATGGTTTGACACGCCAAAAAAGCTTTTAGATTATGCCAATTTTTACAACATTCAATCAAACAATTGGTATTTTTTAACAGGAAACAAAACTAAAATCTATTCGCTTGCTCGCAGATCATACTTTGCTGAAGAAGATTTTGGATTCACAAAAGATAGCGCCCAATTTCTTCACACGGAACATTTTATTTTAGTAGATCAAAACAAAAAAATAAGAGGAATTTATAACGGGACTTTAGAATTAGAGGCCAAACAACTAATTGAAGATATTTTATTGTTAAAAAACTCTCTATAAAATTTTTGACTTAAAAGGTTTATTTTTATTACTTTAAACTAATAATGAAAAAATTAGAAAGAAGCCTTTCTTTGTCATACGTAATTGCTATTAGCGTCGGAGGAATGCTTGGAAGCGGAATTTTTGTTCTGCCTGGCTTAGCTTCTAACATAACCGGCTCCTCTGTTTGGTTAGCTTACTTGTTAGGCGCAGTCTGTGTTCTTCCAGCAGCCCTGTCTAAATCTGAACTTGCTACGGCAATGCCTTCTTCTGGCGGGACTTATGTTTATATTGAACGAGCGTTTGGCCCTTTGTTTGGAACTATTTCAGGCATTGGTTTGTGGCTTTCGCTGCTCCTAAAAAGCTCTTTTGCTTTAATTGGGCTCAGCGCATATTTGTCTGTTTTAATAAACATCAATGATGACATGGCTCGCTTGGTTGCTTTAGGTTTTTTATCTTTCATTTTGCTTTTAAATATTTTTGGCGTTAAAAAGGTTGGAAAGGTTCAACTTGTCATTGTCATTGTCAGTTTAATTTGTTTAATCGCTTTATTTTTATTTGGTTTTCCTAAGATAAACTCTACTTTTTTAGTTCCTTTTATGAGCGATGGTAATGCGGGGCTAATCTCGGCTGTGGCGTTTGTTTACATTTCCTACTCCGGAGTTATAAAAGTAGCTGCTATTGCTGGAGAGATTAAAAATCCTAATAAAAACTTGCCTCTTGCCATGATATTATCTTTGTTGTCTATTACTGCAATATATGTTTTTACCGCCTTCATTTTAGTCGGAAATATACCTGCAGAATCATTAGGCTTAGACATAAAGCCTATACACACCCTTGCTAAACTGTTGGGGGGTGAACATTTTGGATATGTAGCTGCGGTTATTGGTGTTATTACTCTTGTATCTGGTGCAAATGCTGGGGTTCTTGCTTCTTCAAGGTTTCCTTTTGCAATGGCTAGAGACCTGTTAATGCCTCCTTTGTTTTCTAAAATTCATTCTAAATACTTAACTCCTGTAGTGGCTATTCTTTTTACAGGATTTGTAATGAGCCTTGTTATACTCTTTTTAGATGTGGTTAAAATTGCCAAATTAGCTAGCGCTTTTATGGTCATGATGTTTATTGCTGTAAATTTTTGTGTTGTTATTTTAAGAGAAACCTCTGCTCAGTGGTATAAACCCACCTACAGGTCGCCTTTGTATCCTTTTTTACAGGGTTTTGGAATAATTAGTGGTTTTGTTTTGCTTTTGCTTTTGGGGTGGGTGCCTTTAATGTCGGTTGTCGTTATTTTTATAATTGGATTTGTTTTATATCTTTTTGTTGGTAGAAGCGCTACTAGAACGGGTGTTTTAACCAATTATGGGCACATTCCTGCTTTGTTTTTGTTTTATAAAAAAAATTCTTCAGACGAAACCGTAGTAATAAAAAACGGCTTCTCTTCTAATTTAGACGGAAAACTTGCTTCTGATGCGGGTACAATTGTTCCTTTGCTTGGAAACGAAAACTCTGCTGAAATGTTAGCCGAAGTAGCTTGCGCAATTAATACTAGAAGCTCGGTGCAAGCTGTAAACATAACAGAGGTTCCTAATCAAACCTTTTTGGAGGCGTTGAATAAAGACACCCCTAAAATCCTTTCAATAGAAAGACGCCTAAAAAAGCTTTCTGTATCCAAAAAACTAAATATTGACTTTGAATCTGTTGTTACTCACGAAGTGTCCAACACAATTGCCGAACTAAGCGGACAGACAAACTGTGATTGGTTGGTAATGGGTTGGAGCGGAAGAGCTCACCGTGGAATTCTTGTACAAAACCCGATAGGTTGGCTTTTAGCTAATGTTTCCTCTAATTTTGCTCTTTTTAAAGACAATGGAATCAAAAACATTGGAAAGGTTTTGATTGCTCTTCGTCCAGGAAGAAAAGACAAAAACTTTCTGTCAGTGGCTGATCGAGTTTGTTTGTTTTATGGTGCGTCACTAACCCTTCTTCATGTAGTTCCCTCTTCTTTTTCAAAAATTGAGACTAAAAAAATGAAACAAAAATCTTTATCTCTGTTGTCTGTTTTAAAAGCCCCTTATGATTTGAAAATTCAGGAGAGTGAAGATCCTATTGGTTCTATTTCGTCTATATCCTCTGATTATGATTTGTTAATTTTAGGCGCTCCAGAAAAAGACAACTGGATTAGTGTTCTTTTGGGCACCGGAAGAGACGAGTTTGCCGAGAACTCCGCTTGTTCGGTTTTAAGACTTACAATGAAAAAACACTAAAATGAAAATACATCTAATTGAGGCGGGGAATTTTAAGCTTGATGGGGGGGCGATGTTTGGAGTTGTGCCTAAGGTTTTGTGGCAAAAAACCAATCCAGCAGACGCCAACAATATGATTGATATGGCTTCAAGGTGTATGCTTATAGAAACAGGTGACAGGCTTGTTTTGGTAGATGTTGGAATGGGGGACAAGCAATCTGAAAAGTTTTTTAATTACTATTACAGGTGGGGTGGATTTAGCTTGAGAACTTCAATAGAAAAAGCCGGTTTTTCTTGTGATGAAATTACCGACGTGTTTTTCTCTCACTTGCATTTTGACCACTGTGGGGGTGGGGTTGTTTGGGACAAGAACAAAGGGTTTTTAAAACCAATGTTTAAAAATGCTCGATACTGGTCAAACAAAAAACATTGGGACTGGGCCATAAAACCAAACACTAGAGAAAGGGCTTCTTTTTTAAAAGAAAATCTTTTGCCTATTGAATCTTCTGGATGTTTAAATTTTGTCTCTGAGCATTCTGGAGGTTTTAAATACAAGCCAGAGTTAGGTTTTGAAATATTGTTTGTGGATGGTCATACTGAAAAACAAATGATTCCTAAAATTTCTTATATGGGGGAAACCCTGGTGTTTGCTGCTGATTTAGTGCCTACTTCGGGTCATATTCCTGTTCCTTACGTTATGGGCTACGATACCAGGCCTCTTTTGACTATGGATGAAAAATCCTTATTCTTAAAAGAGGCTGCAGAAAATGGTTATTATCTTTTTTTGGAGCACGACGCACACAATGAGGTTGTTTCTTTAAAAAACACCGAAAAAGGAGTGCGTTTAAACAAAGTTTTTAAGTTCGATGATCTTTTCAACTCATAGTTTATTACTTTTACTTATTGTTTTTTTTATTTAAACACATTTTATGAAACATTTATTTCTTGCGCTAGGTTTTTTCTTGTTTTTTAATTTTTGTGGTGCTCAATATTGGCAGCAGAAAGTGGACTACACGATGTCTGTTGATATCGACGCAGAAAGTGCAAACTATTCTGGAACACAAAAATTAATTTACACCAATAATTCTCCCGAAACTTTATCTAAAGTTTTTTACCACTTATATTTTAATGCTTTTCAGCCAGGAAGCGATATGGCTATTCGTTTAAAAAATGGTGGAGACAAAAATGGTCGATTTAAGATTAATTTAGACTCTCTTTCTTTGGATCAAAGCGGTTTTTTAAAAGTTTCTGCCTTGAAGCAGAACGGTAAAAAAACAAAAATAAAAGAGGCTGGAACTATTTTAGAGGTAACACTGAATGAACCAATCGCGTCTGGAGAGTCTACTCTTTTAGAATTAGATTTTAATGGGCACGTGCCTGATTTAATCCGCCGTGCTGGAAAAAATTCGCCTGAAGGAATTGCTTTTTCTATGGCGCAATGGTATCCTAAACTTTGTGAATACGATGTGGATGGCTGGAACACCGACCCATACACCGGAAGAGAGTTCCACGGAGTTTGGGGAGATTTTGACGTTAAGATTACCCTGGATAAAAACTACACGGTTGGTGGAAGTGGCTACCTTCAAAACGCTAATCAAATTGGAAAAGGTTACAGTGACCGAAAAAAACCCAAAACAAAAAAAGGTAAAATCACTTGGCATTTTATAGCTCCCAATGTTCATGATTTTACTTTTGCTGCAGACACAGACTATATTCACGATATTTATCCCGGACCAAACAATGTTGAATTACATTTTTTTTACAAAAACAACCCTGAAATCATTGATAACTGGAAAAAACTTCAACCGGTTACCGCTAATCTTATGGAGTATTTCAATGAAAAGGTTGGGCTATATCCCTACAAACAATACTCTGTTATTCAAGGTGGTGACGGTGGAATGGAATACGCGATGTGTACTTTGATTACTGGAGAGCGTAAGTTTGGTTCTTTAGTGGGTGTAACATCGCATGAGTTGGCGCATTCTTGGTTTCAGTTCGTTTTAGCCACAAACGAAACCAAACACGAGTGGATGGACGAAGGCTTTACAACCTTTATCTCAACCCTGGCGGTTAATGATGTTTTAAAAGAAAACAAACCTTTTCCACTAGAAAGGTCTTACAATGGGTATTTGAATTTGGCAAGATCTGGAGTAGAACAGCCTCAAACCACTAACGCAAATCGCTATCATTATAATTATGCCTACGAAAGTACTGCTTACAATAAAGGGGCTGTGTTTTTAGGTCAGCTTGGTTATATTATTGGTAACGAAAACCTTTTTAAAACCCTACAGGTTTATTATAGTGAATATCAGTTTAAACATCCGGTTCCTAACGATATTCGTAGGATTGCTGAAAGAGTTTCGGGGATTCAGCTTAGATGGTATTTAACCGATTGGACGCAAACCGCAAACACTATTGACTATGCTATTAGTGAAATAAATCCTTTTGAAAACGAAACGCAAGTTGTTTTGGAACGTAAAGGAATGGTGCCTATGCCTTTAGATGTGCTCGTTGAATTTGAGGACGGCTCAAAAGAAATGTATTATATCCCTATTACGTTGATGAGGGGAGAAAAAGAAAATCCATACCCTTTTTCATGGAATATAAAAAAAGACTGGTCTTGGTCTAATCCAAAATATACTTTTACGATCCCTGAAAAAAGAGAAAACATTAGTCTTATTACCATTGATCCTTCTTTTTATATGGCAGACATAGATCGAAAAAACAACACTTATTTTAAAAAATGAAAAACACAGGCTCTTTAAGTCGTTTAAAGGGTAAAAAACTAATAAACACTCTTTTTAGTGAGGGAAAAACATTTCGCTCAAAAGATTTGTTATTAAAGTTTTTTAAAAATCCTGAACCAAAAGCTCGTTTACTTTGTGGGGTGTCTGTTGGTAAGCGTAATTTTAAAAATGCCGTTGTTCGCAATAAAATAAAAAGACAGCTTCGTGTTGT
>Ga0257106_1001251_pt1 | contig 12965 bp, 8 predicted proteins | sample LP_taG_3_FD_190177 | JGI IMG/M metagenome (GOLD analysis project Ga0257106, IMG submission 190177) | Marine microbial communities from Northeast Subartic Pacific Ocean, Canada - LP_J_2011_P26_10m | ecosystem: Environmental > Aquatic > Marine > Oceanic | place: Canada: Northeast Subartic Pacific...
GTACCACCGCGACCTCAAGCCCAAGAACATCCTGGCCAACGCGGATTGCAAACTCAAGATTTGCGACTTCGGACTCGCCAGGCCGGCGTTCCACGACAGCGGACCCACGACCGTGTTCTGGACCGACTACGTCGCCACGCGCTGGTACCGCGCCCCCGAGCTCTGCGGCAGCTTCTTCACCAAGTACACACCCGCGATCGACATATGGAGCATCGGCTGCATCTTCGCCGAGATCTTGTCGGGGCGGCCGCTGTTCCCGGGGAAAAACGTGGTGCACCAGCTGGAGATCATCACCGACTTGCTCGGAACCCCGCACCCCGACGTCATCAACAAGGTCCGGAACGAGAAGGCGAGGCGGTTCTTGGGGAACATGAGGGTCAAGCCGCACATACCGTTCCAAACCAGGTTTCCCAACGCGGATCCCCGAGGGCTGGCGCTGTTGGAACGCATGCTCGCGTTCGACCCCGAGGATCGGCCCACCGCGGAGGAGGCGCTGGCGGACCCTTACTTCGCGGGTCTCGCGGACCCGACGCGGGAGCCGCACGCGGAGATCGTTTCAAGGACGGAGTACGCGTTCGAGTCACGGAAGCTAACGCCGGAGGAGGTGCGGGGACTGCTGTACCGAGAGATCTTGGAGTACCACCCGCAGGCTAAGCGCGAGTTCGAGGAGGGCGAGACCCGCGCTAACTTTCAGTACCCCAACGGCGGCATGGGTGCCGACTTCGCCGCGGCGGAAGAGCGGGAGCAGAACGGAGGCGTGGAGAACGGGCACAGGGATAAGCTTCGGCGGAGCGCGCAGTCGCTTCCGAAGGAGAGCGTGGACAAGTACAGGGACGACGCCGCGTATCTCATGAGCGGCAACGGAGCGCTGAAACGCAGCGACTCGATCTCGAACGACCAGGTGTCGCTGCCGAGCTCGACGGAGCAGCTGGACCAGCTCATGGACCAGGCGGACGCCATGTCGCTCGACGAGCAGGAGCTGGAGGCGGCGCAGGAGGAGGCGAGACGGATGATGGAGGAGAACATGAGGAACCGGGGGTGAGGATTGAAAAACTTTGGCGAATCCAGAAAACTTTGCCGGTAGTCTTGTGCTAATATCACATTTGCGTTCGTTTAAACACTAGCTCTAAACCCGTCAGCTCACGACGCACTGCGACGCGGACGACGAGGACCGCCGCCGTCCCTCGTGCGCACGTTCCACGTGGTTCAGCAGCGCCGTCAAGTCCACGAATGACTTTCCGCACTGCGGACAAACCTCGCGGCCCGAACTGGTCCCGAACTCACCGCCGCCTAAACTCTGTCCTCCCGTCACCCTCGCCCTGGTCGCCGCCCCGTGCACCTGATGCGCCTGCTCCGCGTGCGCGATGAGCGCCGCGATGTGCGGGAAGCTCTTGCCGCAGACGTCGCACACCTCCCTCGCCGCCGCCTCGCCTCGCTTCCGCATGCCGCTCGCGACGGAGCTGTGGCTGACTCGCGCGGCTTTGTCCCTTAGCTGAGCCTTCGTTTGCGACGCCCTCGCCGCGTTCGATGTCGATGCTCCAGCGCCGAAGAACGATGAGCTGGACGCCCGCTTGCTCTCGCGCTTGCGGTCGTCGCACGCGTGCTTATCGGGGAACCTGTGAGTCAAGCACACCTCCGTGCCGCAGTCCTTGCATCGGTACGTGTTGACGGTGGTTAGTTTTTCTTTACACCGAGGCGCTCCGCAGCGTTTCATCCGGCTCGGGTGCTTGTTTGGATCGCAGGAGGTGGCGGAGTGGCGCTCGAACGTGACGTGGATGCTCTCGCCTGGGACGTGCTTGACGCTGCTGCCACAAATGGGGCACACCACGCACGTCGTGTCCTGATGTCAAAGGGGAAGGGAGAAGACGAAGTAAGATCTCAGATTCAACGGCCATCCATCGGGTAACATCGCACCGAACTACCGACGTAGCCGCATCCGTGGTCGTTCCTGTGGTCCAGGCAAAAGGTCTGCGCGCATCCACGGCACACGAACGGCAGGAAATCCAACTGGCCGCACCCGCGGAACGCGCAGTTCTCGCCGAGCGTCGGTATCTCCATCTACCTGTATCGCGCGGCACCAACTCTGAGACTGAGAAAATCTTGGAACCGGTTTCGTAGAGCGAGATCTGCCGCCCTCTGTGTCGCGCGGCACAGGTGCAACGCGCGCGGCCGCTCCTCCGTCGAACTTCCACGATGGACGAGCCCAGGGACGATCTTCGGAACGAGGACGGGACGGTGCCGAAGTGGGCGCGCCGCGTCACCGACACCTTCGCGTCCAACGGAGTCCAGGACTCCAAGCACCGAGATCTCATCGACTCCATCGAGGCGGCGGAGAAGGCGACGAATGGGGTGTTCTCGTCGAAGAGCGCGGGCGGCATCCTCGACCTCAACGCGTACAGGGAGATGGAGGAGGAGGACCGCGCTGCGATGAACCAGGAGCAACTGAGGCGGAACGCCGAGGTCGCACAGCTGGCGGCGCTCCGCGCGGAGAAGGACCGGCTCGACGAGGAAGCCGCACGGGCGAGGATCAAGGCCGCGACCGACGAAGCGATGGCCACGGCGCCTAAACGGAAATCCGACGCCAACGCGCCGTTCAAGCTCGTCAAGGTGGCCAAGAAGAAGCCCGTCGCCGCGAAGGAGGAGGATGACGCCGGCGGCCTGGAGGGCCTCCTCGGCGGATACGGCAGCGACGACTCCAATGATGCCGACGCAGACCAATCAGCCCCGGGCGCGAAGGTGCCATCGCCGCCGACGATCCAGACGGTCCCGCCGCCGCCGCCGCACCAGCCCGTGGGTACCGAGGCAGCACCTGATGTGCCGGTCGCCGATGAGTACCACTCCGACAACGAGCTCGACGTCGCTCGCGCGGCGGAGGCGAGGAGACTGAGGGAACGCGCGGAGGCGGCGGAGGAGGCTGAGGAAATCGCCGCCGCGACGACGCGCCGCGAGGACGAGGCGCGCGCCAGGGCTCATGTCCAGGATATATATCAGCAGGAGCGCGCCATACGGGACGAGGAAGCCGCCGAGCGCGCGCGGACGCATCAGAGCATTGTTCCAGAAGGTTTCGAAAGGGTTCCAGAGGAGGAACGAGAGGGCGCGAGGGGACGGAACTCGAACGAGAGACGCCGCGGAAGGAGGAGCCCGTCCTCTCGGTCCCGGGGCTCCGAGTCCGACTCGCCCCCGAGGCGTGAACGCCGTCACCGACGCAGCAGGAGCAGGAGCGGAAGCAGAGACCCGCGCGATGACAGGGACAGGGACGACATCAGGGACAGGGAACGTGCGAGGCGACGGAGCCGGAGCCGCGGCGGGAGCGGGAGTAGAGAGCGGCGCCGGCGTTCGTCACCGAGAGACGCGGAGTACTGGACTCGGCACTACTCCGAGAAATTCGGTTTGGACGATGGAGATACCGGCCGGGGCGGTGGTAAGGGCGTGGACGAGTGGGCGAAGTACTACGAACAGAAGTACGGGCTCTCCAAATAGGTCGATAGCGTAGCGCGTTGTAGCGAGGGTACAAGTACCTCGTAGTTGAACGAAAAGGTTTCGAGACGATTCGGTTGATTCACTTTTTGCCATCCATGGGGAAGTCGCGGACGGGAAAGGAAAAGGCTGGGGTGAAAGCGGCGGGTTCCCCGGCGGCGAGCGGCAAGACCGGGCGGGAGTCCAGCGCGTGGCCCTCATCGTGCGTCTACCTGACCAGTCTGGTCTGGGGCGACGACGTCCGCCGTGCGAAGGACGTCTACAAAAAGTACAAGTCCTCGGCCGATGGTAAGCACGTGGAGGCGAGCGCCGCGGCGACGAAACGGAACGTCCGATGGCAGCTCATCACGGACGAGCGTCACCCCGCGAAGGGCGAGTACGGCCTGTTCGCGCAGCGCAAGCTGGAGCGGGGCGAGCGCGTCATCGACTACCTCGGACTCGTCACGCTCAAGGGAAACGAATCTAAAACCAGCGATTACACGGCATCTTTCGGCGACGACAACGAGCTCGCGCTGGACGCCGAACGCATGGGAAACGAGGCGAGGATGATCAACGACTTTAGAAACACGGGTGCGCGAGCCAACGCGCTGTTCGACCAGTACAGGGACGCCGCCGGGGACCTCAAACTGGGGGTCTTCGCGGGACCACACGGCATCCCAAAGGGCGACGAAGTACTCGTGAGTTACGGGAAGGGTTTCTGGGAGAACAGGCTGGCGTCGATGGGCGCCGACGACATGGCGCAGTTCTGCGGCTACCAGGCGCCCGCATACGACCAGTAGCCGTAGCCGTAGATTATTAGCCGCTAGATGTAGTGGATGTGGTAGCTCACTCGAGTGTATTACGTCAATGGATGGATGGTCATTCCTCCTCCTCCTCGCTGCTGGACGCTTCGCTGGAGTCCGAGCCCTCGCCGTCGCTCTCCGAGTCCGCCTCTTTCAGCCAGTCCACGAACGGCTGCGCCAGCTTCAGGAACCTCTTATCCTCCTCGGACGCCAGCCCTTTCTCCTCCGCCCACGCCAGCACGCTCACCTCGCTCAACACGTCCATGTCGTACAGCAAGTGAAGAATCTTGGCGAAGGACGGCACCAGCGAAGCGCCGTGCATCCCTTTGAACACCTCATCCTCGGCGCAGTAATCCTCCAGTGTCAGCAACATCTCCACCTGGTCATCCTCGGACTTGAGGAACCGCGACAGGAGCGGCGCCCACTGCTTAAGGCGCTCGCGGATGGACTTGAGGAGCGACGGGGTGTTATCCGGAGCGTTCGCGGGGTACAGCCGCGAGTTCTCTTTGGTGACATCCTTGGGCGCGGGGAGGGATAGGCCTAGGATGGTCATCAGGACGTACCGGGCGATGTCCGCGAACGTGCGGTTCTCCGCCATCTTCAAACCCTGCAGCTCCACCACCGCGTTGGCCTGCTCGTACCCGTGCTTGACGCATCGGAGGAAAGTCTCGGCGACTTCTTTCCGGAAGTGAGCCTCGAACGCGCCGTCCTCGGCGTCCGAGCCCGTCTCGGAATCCGAACCGTCACCACCCACCGCCGCCTTCGCGCCCGAACGCACGTGCGCGGCGTCGTCGTCGGAATCCAAAGCGTCGTCCCGGGCGTACGCGGCATCCGACGACCCGGGCGGAGCGGGCGCGATGCTGAACCTCCACTCCTCCTCGCCCCACCGCGGCGCCCACGCGTGACCCGCGCCGCCCACGCCGACACCCTCGGGCGCCCACAGCTCCGTCGTGCCGCCCCCCGCGGTCCCGTCCTTCGCGCGCTGCAGCAAAACGCGTTCGTGGTCGGTGAGGAAGACGCCGCGAACGCCCGCGTCCGTCTCGTCGTCGGACCCGAACCCGCCGCCGACGCTCCCCTTACTTTCCGATCGCGCCATGAAATTACCCCTGGACGAATCGCTGTTGCGAGCCACGGCGCCGCCGAAGGAACCAATCTCCAGCTCGTCGTCCGAGTCCGCCTCGTCGTCGTGCGCCGGTTGGGGCGCGAGGGATATGCGGGAGTAATCCGGCACCGAGTGACCCGATCCGACCACAACGTCGTACGAAATAATCGCGCCCTTGCCGACCCTCGCGGACTCGTGGATCACCGCCCCCTCACAGATCAACGCGCTCGTCACCACCGCGTTCGGTGCGATCCGTGCGTTGGCCATTACGTACGACCCGGTGAGCCGCGCGTTCGCGCCGACGACGGCGCCGCGGCCGAGCGTGCACCGCTCGATCACCGCGCCGGGACCGATCACGCACCCGTCGCCGACGACGCACCCGCCGCCGATCACCGCGCTCGGGTCCACCGCACACCCCTTCTCCAGGTAGATCTGCGGCCACGTGTGTTTATACGACGTGGCGTCGCCCCGTGGAAGGCAGTTGACGTCGGGGCACACTGGGTAGACCCACCGGTTAATCACGTCGCGGCTCACCGCGTCGTAGGTGCGGAGGTTAGTCACGCGGACGGCGTACTCGCGCGCGCCGAGCTCGTGCGCGTAGATGTTGTTGCCGAGCTCGCGTTCGTTCAGGGTGCCGCACACGAAGTCCCGGCGCAGGTGCTGGTAGTCGAAGTTGTCGGTGAAGAGCATGAGCACCTCGGGCGCGCAGACGTCGACGTGGCAGTCTTGTAAATCGGTGCGAACCCGGACGCCGGGGTGTTCGCTGAAGAGGCTCGCGTCCAGGGACAGAGGCGCGAGCTTCGCCTTGGGCTTCTTCTTCTGGGAGCTTGCATCGTCGTCGGGTAAGGATGGCGATGCCTGTTCGTCGTAGTGGAGAACGCGGCCGGTGCCCGGGTCCATGGCGACGACGAGGTTGGATTCGCCTAGGTGTTCCTCTCGTTGTCGCCGCGAGATGGTCTTGAAGCAGCAGGTCATGATCGCGAGTCGTTCCGTCTTGCGCCGTTCCCTGTGCACTTCGAGCGCGCGTCGGAGGTCCATGTTCGCCACGGTGTCGCCGCTGATGAGGATAAAGTCGGAGCGGATGACGTGTTTGTGGTCGATCAGCCGGAGCGCCTCGCCGGCGCTGATGCAGTTGGTGCTCACGATGGTGTGGACGACGAAGCCGGCGGTGTTGCTCCACGCGCTGTTCTCGATGTACTGCGTGAGCTGATCGGCGTGCGCGCAGCAGAAGACGAATACCTCCTCGACGCCGTTGCTGGCGAGAAACTCGAGGGTGTACTCGATCATCGGCACGTTCGCGAGCGGTAAGAGGGTCTTCGGCCGTTCCAGCGTGATCGGGCGGAAGCGATGGGTGAAGGAGTCCGCGAGGACCACCGCCTGGAGGGGCACCTTGGCCTCCTCCGTCTTGGATCGCGAGGGACCCTTGGACGGCATGATGCTAGGCGGTAGACGAGTCGAGCGCGCGCCGGCGTCGAGTCGCGGCCGCGGCCGGTTGTGTGGCGCCTTCGTCGAGAAAAGCCCTACGATGTGAAACCCTCGGCATCGTGAAAAATTTGCAGCTGAGAAGTTCACACAAATACTTCTAATATGAGCCGCCGCCCCGCTTCCACGCGCCCACTCACGCGTCATCGGGGAGTTTCACCACATCCCCGCCGAGCGCCAGCACCGCATCGATCAACACCTCCTTCTTGTGCGCCCTGTACGCCGCCGCCGTCCTCGCACCCTCGCTCACGCGCGGGAAACTCTCGACATCCCCGGCGACTGCGTAATCCTCACTCAAACTCGTGGGCATACCCCTGAGCAACTCCGCGCACCGCCTCGCGATGTCCGCGTGCGCGCTGTCGATGTCAACCTGATCCACCTGCTTTCCACCCTCCACGCCCGTGTCCGTCCCCGCGTACGCCGCGGCGAACGCGGAGATGAGCCTCGCGTCGCACCGTCCCCCGGGTAACACCTTCAACCTCGGCTCCGACGCGATCAACGCCCCGTCGCTCGTCGACTTCAACGCCTTCTCCACCTCCCTCACCGCCGCCCTCGCCGCCGCCTCACGTACGTTCGTCTCCGCCTCGTCCCCGGCGTCCCAGAGCTCGGGGTGGAACACCATGTGCCACGAGAGCGCGTGGTCCACGTCGCTGAACACCACGACGTCGTCGTGCGGGTTCCGCGGGGGGACGAAGCCGTAGTACATCAGAAAGTGGTCGTTGCCGCGTTCGCCGTAGGACATGGAAGCCTCTTCGTGCGACGCGATGGGACGCGTCGCGGCGAACTCGATGATGCCCTCGTCGCTGAGCTCGGACCACGCGATGTTATCGGAGCAACCCGACGCGGGCCACTTGGCGGCCGCTGGCGCTTCATTCGCTCGGCCTCCTTTGGTGCCAGCCGGGGACAGCGCCGTCTCAGGGTACTCGTCGCCGCCGTGGTTGAGTAGGTCGGCGAGCGGGAGGAGCGCGCGGAAGTACCCCTCGTTTCCTTCCGCCGCGGACGCGATGCCGTACGTTCGCGAGTGCACGACGGAGACGGCTCGTTTGAACGCCTCGAGATCGGCGCCGGCGAGCGACGCGGGCGCCTCGGATTCAAGTTTCCGGAACCATGTCTGGACGGCGTCGCGCATCTCCCTCGCCTCCGCCACCGCGGGCGGGTACTGCAGCGACGCCACCTCATCGTCGGTGTACAGCAGCGGGGAACCAGGGACGGAGTCCGGGAGGAGCGCCACGTATGGGGCGAAGGTCGAATCGGATCCTTTAGTTCGTTCCTGTAGGAGTCGGCACGCGAGCCGGACGCCCCAGGGCGCGTTGGACATGACCTCCCACGTCTCCGGTGGGTGGCCGGCCTGATAGTCACATATGCCCATCTCGAGCGGTAGCCTCAGCACCGGTTCGCCGTCCTGTTTCGTGAGGGGAGGGGTGGTTGGTGGTGAGTCATCGGAGGTGCGATAAAAACGGTTTCGACGGATTTCAACCCTAAAACCTGAGCGTTCAGTTGGAGCGTACCTCGATGTCTCGGCTGGCCTCGAGCCCGCGGCCGCGGCCGCTGTCGTCCGGGAGGAGCACGGAGAGTCCGCTACCCTGCGCGCCCTTGGACACGCACCAGCCGACGAGCTCCGACACCGCCTTTCGCTCGGCGAGCTCCTCTTCGTTTTCCTCGACACCCTCAATGTCGGTGGCTTCGGTCGCCGCCTGGGACTCCGCCGCGCGCGGGATGCGACGGGCCCTGGACGAGACCCGCGTGATGCGGCGTCGCGACGATACATGGAGAGGAGCGACGCGCGCGGCGCGAGCGATGGTGAGCGAGCAACGTGCGGCCATCATCGTGCTCGGCGCTGCTCCTTCTGGATAAGAGCTCGTCACTGAATCTCGCTTTATCAGCTCGCTCGCCGGAATGTCAATGTCATTTCTCGGGGCGATGGGCGGCGAGATAGTGGATCTCACGGCGTCGGATCCCGAGGAGTCGGATCATGATCCAGGGACGAAGGATCCAGAGCGCCTCGAGGATCTCATCCCCGAAGCGGCGCTGGCGCACGTGCGGGCCGCGGGTAAAGGCGGCGCCGTCCTCCAGTTCCAGCAAGACATCGTCGACGAGCTCCTCGAGAAGGATGGGCTCACGTGCATCGCCGAGGGTCTCGGGCTCGTCGAGATCATCGCGCTGTTGCTGAAGGAGCACACCGTGCCGGGGGGCACGCAAGCCGGCCACCTGGCGCGCGAGATCCCGCGCCTTCCCGAGACAGAGGCCGCAGACACAGAGGACACGGTCGACGACGCGTCACCGCCCAAGCTCGAATATCAAGTCGGCCAAGGCGCGGTCCTCATCCTCGGCCTGAACGACTTCAACAAAGCCGCGCTCAAGGTACACTGCGGGTTACACGGCATGCCATTCCCGCCGGTGGTCACCGCGGAGGTCACCGGCACGCGACGCGACGAGATATACCGCAACGGTGGACCGATGTTCGTCACCACACGCATCGCGGCGGTGGACATCCTCCGAGAAGCCCTGCCCCCGTCCAACATACAAGGCGTCATAGTCGCCAACGGCCATAGGGTGACCGACATGTCCCAGGAAGCCTTCGTGATCCGTCTTTTCCGCTCCGGCAATCGCGCCGGGTTCCTCCGCGCGCTGACGGACAGACCCGGGGAGCTGTGTCGCGGGTTCAGCAAGGTTGACCAGGTGATGAAGTATCTCATGACCCGCGAGTTGCACCTCTGGCCGCGGTTCCAGCTGACGGTCAAGGCGTGCCTTGACTCGCACGCCCCCGAGGTGATCGAGCTGCGCCAGCCTCTGAGCGACCGGGTCCGAAAGATCCAGGAGGCGATCGTGCACGTCATGGACGAGTGCATGACGGAGCTGAAGAAGAGCCGGCACGTGGACACCAGCGAGCTCACCGTGGAAGCCGGTTTGTTCAAATCGTTTGACCGCATCGTTCAACGGCAGCTCGACCCGGTGTGGAACGTGGTGTCGAGGCGGCTCAAGCAGGTGGTTTGGGATTTGCGTACGCTGCGGAACCTGGCGAACTTTCTGCTGAGGTACGACGCCGTGACGTTCTTACGGTACCTGGAGACGCTGCGCATGACGGAAGGGTCGATGAGCATGTGGATGTTCACGGAGAGCGCGCACACGATTTTCGAGCAGGCTAGGCGACGGGTGTACGTCCTTCGTAAGACGCCGGCGCCCGCGGGTTTGGGCGAGGGCGTCGGGGTGGGCGCGAAGAAGCGCCGCACTCCGGCTACCGATAACCCCGCCCCGTCCGCGCTGCACATGGTGCTCGAGCCGATGCCCAAGTGGCGGTTGATCGAGGAAATCGTGCGGGAGATTGAGACGGACAAGACGAAACTCTTCGCAAAGATGGAAAAATACGGCGTCGACGACGCTACCCTCGTCGGAGACCTCGATGAATCCACCGACGAATCCATCGCATCGTTCTTACGGCACTCTTTGGACGTCCGGGTACCTATGGACGAGGGCGGGCCGAGTTTGTTGGAGCGGTACGGCCAAGGACCGACTTTAATCGTGGCGAAAGACGAAGCCACGGCGATGCAGCTCACCGGCATGCTCCTCCGCGGCGCCGACGGCATGATGCGGTCGATATGGCAAAAGTACCTTCGCCAACGGAAGGCGTCGGGTGAACTCGCGAAGGGGAAGTCAAAGCCGGCGCCCGCGGGCGGACGCGGGGGGCGAGTCGGGGGTGGTGGACGGGGCGGCGGGGGCGGGAGGTTCATGAGCAAGATGGACAGGATGCGAGCCGCGATGATGGGCGAGGCGGCGCCCAGCGGTCCCCCCGGCGCGGGCGGCCGCGGCGCGAGGGACCCGGCCGCGGGCCCGACGCCCGGCCGCGGCGGCCGGGGCGGACGCGGCGGCGGCAGGAGCATGAACGCCGCCGTCATCGGAACACCCGCGGAACGCGACGCCATCGCGGCGGAGGCGGACAGGCTCCACAAGGAGGAACTGAAAAAAACGCGAGCGATCGAAGCTCCCGCCGCCAAGGCGGCGGCGGCCGCCGGTCACAAGCAAGCCACCGGCGACCTCGACCCCGCGGGCCCGCCGCCCCCCAAGGGCAAGGGCAAGGGTAAGGGCGACAAGGGAGCATCGAAGGAGACGACGAACGAAGGGGAGGATGACGTGGCGGAAGAGCGTGCGTTCTCCGGCGACCTCGACGATCTGGACGTCGAAACCCCCGAGGGCGCCGCGATCGCCGCCGACTTGCTCGCGGAGAGGGACGTGTACGTCCACGCGTTGACCGACCGAGCGGCCGTGTTAGCGACGGTCTGGCCGTCGTTCATCGTCGTGCACGACCCGGACGCGGCGTTCATTCGCGAGATTGAGATGCACGCCGCGCACAGGCCCGGCGCCCGGATGAGGGTGTACTTCATGGTTCACGACACGAGCGTGGAGGAACAGCGGTACCTCTCGCAGATTCGTTACGAATCGGATTCGTTCGCGAACCTCATCCGAGGCAAGGCGCACGCGGCGATGCCATTCGAGCAGGAAGGCCGGGTGTACAACGCCACACCGCTGGCGATCGCGGGGACCTCCGGGGCATCCGCGGCGCCGGTGCTTCCGCTGCCGCAGTTGGCGCCCCTCGTGGACCCCAAAGCTCTCGCCGCGTCGAGGAACACCCGCCAACGAGGCGGCCAGCTGTCAGTCCCCACGAAGCTCCACGTCGTCGTCGACATCCGCGAGTTCATGTCCTCGCTGCCGAGCATCCTGCACCAGAGCGGGTTCAAGGTTATGCCGTGCACGCTCGAGGTTGGGGACTACGTGTTGTCGCCGTCCATGTGCGTGGAGCGCAAGAGTTTGCCCGATTTAATCGAGTCGCTGAGAAACGGCCGGCTCGTGACGCAGATGCAGAACATGTGCAGGCACTACAAGATACCAATCTTACTCATAGAGTTCGAGCGCGACAAGGCGTTCGGGATCCAAAACCCCGCGGACGTGCCAAAAGACCTCAACTACAACACGACGCAAGGGCGGCTCGCCATGCTCGTGATGCGTTTTCCCAAGATGCGAATCATGTGGTCGCGGTCGTTGCACATGACGGCGAAGATGTTCGCGGACTGGAAGTACGCCGAGGAGGAGCCGACGATCGAGGTGGCGTCCAAGGTGGGCGTGCCCCAGGGCGGGAGCGGGGAACCTGGCGCGGTGAACCACGCGGTGAACCAGGCTGCGATTGATATGCTGCGCAGGCTTCCAGGCGTCACGGATAGTAACTACCGGAGGGTGATGACGGCGCCGGGGATCACGTGTTTGGCGGACTTGGCGGACGTGACGATGGAGCGGTTACAGGAGATACTCGGGGACCCACGGCAGGGACGGACGCTGTACGAGTTCCTCCACGCGCAGTATCCGGTTCACATGATGGGAGGTGGGAGGTGATAGGGTGAGCGCGGGGGCGCGGTATTGAAGACGATTTGAAATCAAAGTAAAGGGGCGAAATATAGCCGAAGCGAGAGTCACTCTTTCCCGCGCGCCACACGCACGCCACCCTCCTTCCCGCAACTTTCACACCCAACTCTCTCCCATGTCCACCTACAAGATCGAGCTCAAGAGCTCCAAGCGCGAATGCAAGTGCAGGGGAACCTGCAAGGGGATCATCCACGAGGCGCGTCTACGGCGTCGCACTTCTTCCGCCCTTCGTGGTATTTTTTCCCGCACGACTTTCAAGCTGACGGAGCCCCCCCATCATCCTTCCGCAGGACGAGCTCCGCATCGCGTCCATCTCCGACCCCGCGGAAGGTCACTCCGTGGCCTACTGGAAGCACCTCGCCTGCATGACTCCGACCGTCGTGAGTTCTCAAGCTCGCCCAACCTCTTCTACTTCTCGCCCTCTTTTTCCCCCTTTTCAAACGCGTGACCACGACTGACGAACCCACGACCGCTATCCACGCCCGCAGATCTCCAACATCATCGCCAAGTACGACGACCTCGACGACATGCCGGGCTTCGACGTCGCCGGCATGCGCGAGGCGTGGCAGTGCGCGCTCGCCGACGGCAACAAGGCCCAGATCATGGACGCTTTCCGCGCCCAGCAGTTCTCCGCTGAGGGCTTCGAGCCCGGCGAGAAGCTCGTCGAGGCTGCCCCCAAGAAGGACGCCCCCAAGAAGGACGCCACCAAG
>Ga0257106_1001253_pt1 | contig 12937 bp, 16 predicted proteins | sample LP_taG_3_FD_190177 | JGI IMG/M metagenome (GOLD analysis project Ga0257106, IMG submission 190177) | Marine microbial communities from Northeast Subartic Pacific Ocean, Canada - LP_J_2011_P26_10m | ecosystem: Environmental > Aquatic > Marine > Oceanic | place: Canada: Northeast Subartic Pacific...
GAGGCGAACGTCTGTGGGCCGCTCTCTTTCACAGCATTTCTGCGTACAACAACGCTGGCTTCGGGCTCTGGAACAACAGTCTTGAGAGTTATCGCACCAACAACACTGTGAATGCAGTGATCATGGTGTTGGTGGTCCTGGGCGGATTGGGATGGCGTGTCACCAATGACCTATGGATCAATCGCCAGCGGCTTAGACGACGTCATCTCAGCCTGCACACGCGCCTTGTTCTGCGCACCTCGGGGCTTCTCATCTTGATCGGGACCTTCGGGTTAATGCTGACGGAATCCCTTTCCATAGGCCATGTGCTCACAGATATGGGGTGGGGCGAACGATTGATGAGCGCTCTTTTTGAATCAGTGAGTTCAAGAACCGCTGGATTCACCACGGTGCCCCTCTCTCTGAACAGCTTTTCGGATTCAGGCCTGTTGTTGGTGATGACCCTGATGTTCATCGGTGCGAGTCCGGGAGGAACAGGCGGTGGGATCAAAACCACAACGGTGGCAGCGCTTATGGCCGCTACCCGCTCCACCCTGCGCGGTCACAATGATGTGGTGATTCGCCATCGACAGATCTCAGACAAAGTTGTGCTGCGCGCTTTAAGCATCACGGTTGCTTCCCTTCTGTTTGTGCTGGGGATGGCCCTGCTGTTGGCATTGAGCAGCAATCTCAGCGGGGAAGAACCCTTCACGTTCCTGGAGCTGATTTTTACTTGTATCTCCGCCTTTGCCACCGTTGGATTAGATCTAGGTGTAACGCGCCAACTCGCTCCTTTTGGTCAGTTTGTGCTTGTGGTGGGAATGTTTGTGGGACGCCTGGGCATCCTTTTGCTTTTAAGCGCCATTTGGGAGAGTTTTAACCGCGGACATCTGCAGCGCGAGAATCGTGTCGGTTATCCCCGTGAGGATCTCTATGTCTGATCACAGATCCCTTGGAGCAGTGCAGTGAGGGAGTGGTGGCATTGGTCCCAATCCAACCAGGCAGAACCTTCAAGCTTTGGGATTGTTGGCTTGGGTCGTTTCGGGAGTGCTGTCTGCAAGGAACTGATGCAAAACGGCGCTGAAGTTCTTGCCGTCGACCGTTCCTCAAAGGCAATCGAGGAATTACGCCAGCTCGAGCCGTCGATCGAAGCGCGCATCGTGGACTGCACCGATGAAGAAGCTCTTCGTGAAGCGGGGATCCTCGATATGGAAACCGTGGTTGTCGCCATCAGCGAACCCATCGAAGCCAGCATTACGGCCACCCTGATTGCCAAAGACAGCGCGGGGAGCAAAGTTCGTCGAGTGATTGCACGAGCCACCAGCGATTTGCACGAAAAAATGCTCAAGCGCGTGGGAGCCGATCGGGTCGTCTTTCCCTCCCGAATGCAGGGAGAACGCTTGGGTGTGGAATTAGTACGACCCAACCTGATGGAGCGGCTTGAACTCGATAAGCATCATTCAATTGAAGAAATCAAGGTGCCAGGCCGGTTCGTGGGGCGCTCGCTGCGAGACCTAAACCTGCGCAAGAACTTCCGAGTGAATGTTCTTGCGGCAGGTCCCGCAAAAGAACTCATGGTCAACCCACCGGCGTCCCATGTCCTTCAAGACGGACACGTCCTTGTGGTGATGGGTTTAACCGACGATCTCCAAGAGCTTCCAAAAACCTGAGACATGCGCGTTCTCGGGCTGATGAGCGGAACAAGCGCAGATGGCGTGGATGCTGTCCTTGTCGAGCTTTCAGGGTCCGCCGAACATCCCCATTGGACCCTGCTGAGGTCAGCGTCACTGGACTATCCAGCCTCGACACGGCAAATGATTTTGGCCATAGGGCAAGGCGAAGCCAAAAGCGCGTCTTCTCTCCTCAATCTTTCCGAGACGATTACCCAGATTCAGGCCGCAGCAGCGCGTCAGTGCGACCCAGAAGGACAAGCGCAGCTGGTGGGATGTCATGGCCAAACCCTCTGGCATCGCCCACCCGAAACTGGCGAGCTTCAGCACGGATCAAGCTGGCAGATGTTGCAAGCACCCCTGCTTGCACAACTGCTGAAATGCCCTGTGATCTTTGACTTTCGGGCTGCTGATCTAGCCCTTGGAGGTCAAGGTGCACCCCTTGTTCCCAAAGCTGATGCAGCTCTTTTGGGACGAACCAAAGGCTGGAGAGCATTGCTCAATTTGGGTGGCATTGCCAATCTCACTCTCATCCCACCCGACGCAGGTCCCGATCGACTCCAGCCCGTCAGGGGCTGGGATTGCGGGCCTGCGAATAGCTTGATCGACCTTGCGATCGAGCAGTTCAGCGAAGGTAAGGAAAGCTGCGACGTGGACGGTCGCCTTGCGGCGGCAGGTCAATGCGATGAAGCATTGATTCTCCGCTGGCTCGCTGAGCCTTACTTCCAGCTCAGCCCTCCCAAGTCCACAGGTCGTGAATTATTCGGGCGAGCTGACCTAACAAGACGCCTTAAGGAGATGCAAGGACAAGCGATTGCGGATCAACTCGCAACGCTCACAGCCTTCTCAGCCGCTGTCGTCGCGCAGGATCTGCAACAGCTCTCGAACCAAAATCATCCCCTCCCCATCGAGCTCTTGGTCGCTGGAGGCGGCAGCCAGAACCTCACGTTGATGCGAGAGCTCACCAGACGCTGCCGAGGCCTAAGACTGCGTCGCAGCGACGAGCTACAACTTCCCAGTCAAAGCCGCGAAGCCATGGTGTTTGCTCTTTTGGCGTGGTGGCACCACTTGGGATATCCAGGAAATGCACCAGCGATTACGGGCGCACAGCACGAGGCCGTCCTCGGAGTACGCGTCAATCCGGCTTGATTTCGCAGCAGCCACACAAGATCTGAGGGCTGGGCTTGACCTGGGTTAATTCGGGCGATGAAGCCTGACCCGACGCGGTGCGCCCCGTAATCGACCGGTTTGCTTTGACTCCAGAGCGTTGCGTAATTGCTCCGTTGACGACTGATGTGCGTCCGCAACAGGAGCTGACGCCTGCTTGTCACCTCCCTGTTCGTAGCGCTGAACCCCTTGCTGAATCAGCACCTTGGCCATGTTGCTGACCGTGCGCGATTCATCCTCAGCCAATGCCGTTAGGCGGAGGCAAAGATCTTCGGGGAGCACCACCTGAATACGAGGTGACTTTGGCTTCCCACTGGATGAATTTTGGCGAGTGGCCACGACCCAGAAAGAGGCAGAGCTACTCAAAAGTGTACAGAGATGCGCAAGGGTAGTATCCAGCACTATGCTGCTGTCATTGATCAGATCTCTGATCCATCTGCAGGCCAGGCCCTCGGCCGACCCATTCCAGGAGTGCCATGCCCCATTCCCAAAGCCCGGACGTCAGCGCCCCCCAGCTACCAAGCCGCAGTAAGCCTGTTGCTCGCAAAAGCAATCGCCAAGGCAACGACTCTCGAAAGAATCGACGCCCGAGCCGCACCCCTGAGAACAGCGAAGTGCTTGTCTCGGCTGTCATCAGCACCTATCTGCTCACCCACCTTCATCACGTGCTCCAACGCGCTGAATACGGCGCCGTTCAAGACGGACGCCGCTCACAAGCCGCGAATTACGCTCAGCTGCGCAAAGTGCTTTGCATGGAAGCCCGCAGCATGGAAAACGCCTCAGCCTCTGGGCTCAAAGCAACGGAGCTCGACCAAGCTGCATAGACAGCTGCATCGGGAAGGGATGGCAGTTCGTGATGGCGTGAATAGGGTTTTGTCAGAAGCATCACGATCATGTCCAACGCAGCTGCTCTGTACGCACGCATTGAGAATGATCGAGATCTCAGCAAGGGATTATTTAGGCAGGCACTTCAAAATCCTTCAGGAGCCCTCGATTCCATCTGTGAAATCGGCAATCAACTCAACTTGCCTGTCACGCTCCAAGAGGTGAAGGACCACCTCAATAGCCTCGACGACGAGATCACCAAGCAATGGCTGATCAAGGCGAGGGGAGGGCTTTGATCTCAGTTGCTTCCATCGAGCCTTTGGACTCCATGGATTGATCAGAGGGCGCTAAGAGTGGCTTGGGTACCGAACGTTCTCGTACGCCTCCACCTCCCGCCCAACTGAAAAACAACCAATAACTAATCACGGCAAGACCGGCTGCCACCACAAGGGCCGTGACCTGCTCCAGTCTTCGCATTGAGCCTGCTCCCAGCTCCAGCAGTCTGCCTGGAAACCCCGACACGGGATGATGGGTTTTCCCTGCCTCCACTCCGTGCTGCGACTTGAGCGAGTCGGCAAGATTTATCCCACCGGAGAAGTTCTGCGGGATGTGACCTGGGAGGTCAAACCCGGAGACCGGATCGGCCTCGTCGGCGTGAATGGGGCAGGGAAGTCAACTCAGCTACGGCTGATTGCTGGCATGGAAGAAGCCAGCAGTGGGCAAGTCGTCAAACAAGGCGAGCCAAGAATCGCTTACCTCCAGCAGGAATTCGATGTCGACCCCAGCCGCACGGTCCGCGAAGAGCTGTTTCAAGCCTTTGGGGAAGCAGCCATCGTGCTGGATAAACAAAAAAAAGTTGAATTGGAGATGGGATCAGACCGCGCAGCGGCAGACCCCGATCATCTCGATCAGCTCATTCACGAACTAGGGCGACTGCAGACCCGATTTGAAGGACTGCATGGCTACGAGCTCGATGCACGCATCGACAAATTGCTTCCAACCATCGGCTTCAAACTCGATGAGGCAGACCGCCTGGTTTCGGACTACTCAGGTGGCTGGCAAATGCGCCTGGCACTGGGGAAAATCCTCTTACAAGACCCTGATCTTCTTCTGTTAGACGAGCCAACCAACCATCTCGATGTCGAAACGATTCAGTGGCTCGAGGGGTATCTCATCGAACAAAAAGCGGCACTGGTCGTGATCAGTCATGACCGCACCTTTCTGGATCGTGTCTGCAATCAAATTGTGAGCACAGAGCGAGGCGTATCAAGGTCTTACTTGGGCAATTACACCTCGCACCTCGAGCAGAAAGCACTCGAGAAAGAAGCCTCACAAGCAGCTTTTGAACGGCAGCAGAAAGAGATCGCAACTCAACAGGCCTACATCGATCGATTCCGTGCCAGTGCAACGCGCAGCACCCAGGCGAAAAGCCGAGAAAAGCAACTGGACAAGGTGGAGCGGGTTGATGCCCCGGTTGATTCAGTGAGTGGACCCAGTTTCCGCTTCCCCCCGGCACCACGATCTGGCGCTCAGGTGGCTGTGATCGAAAACATGACCCATTGCTACGGGGAAAACATCCTTTTCATGGAAGCTGATCTTGAAATCGATAGAGGTGATCGGATCGCCTTTGTCGGTCCCAACGGAGCCGGAAAGTCCACCCTGCTCCGATTGATCATGGGGGTCGAAACTCCCGAGGAGGGTTCAGCAAGGCTCGGGGAACACAATGTTATTGCCAGCTATTTCGAACAAAACCAGGCGGAAGCCCTCGATCTCAACAAGACGGTGATCGAAACCATGTTCGAAGCCGTTCCCGATTGGACGCAAACTCAAGTGCGCTCATTACTGGGAAGTTTCTGTTTCAGCAACGACAGTGTTTTCAAAGACGTTGGCAAACTTAGTGGCGGAGAGAAAGCACGCCTTGCTCTTGCTCTGATGTTGCTCAGTCCCTGCAATTTGCTGGTTCTCGATGAACCCACAAACCATCTCGACATCCCTGCCAAACAGATGCTGGAAGATGCGCTCTGTGCCTACGAAGGAGCAGCTTTATTGGTATCGCATGACCGTTATTTCATCTCACGTGTAGCGAACCGGATCGTGGAAATTCGCGATGGCGAACTCGTGATTTATCGCGGGAATTACGCTTATTACCAAGAAAAAAAGATTGAGGAAAAGGCCGAAGCGGAGGCAAACCTGCTGATTGCTGAGAAAGAAGCCAAGCGCAAAGCAAACAACGCAAAGCAAAAGCAGCGAGCCTCTCGCAAAAAGAACGCTGCGTAGCAAAGCATCTCGGCGATCGCAAGACGAAACTTCACACTTGGTTAGGCAGGAATACTCGTTTCCCTTTACCAGTTCAGATGGTGTGGATAGGCTGACATCACTGATCCCCGGTCGGCAATGAACAACACGCAATCACGTCATGTCACTCCCGCTGGAACCCCCGTGTCCATGACTGAAAGCGCTGAGCATGCCCAGACCTGGGACGCGGTTGAGACCTACTTCGAATGCATCACAACATGCTCCCTCGACGATGGGGAATGCATCACACAGTGCGTAGAACAGCTCAAAGACGCAGATAGCTAACTAACAACTTTGAGATGACTATCAACGCAAAGATGTCATCTCAACAGGTGTAATTGAAAGAGTAATACGTTGCCCAGATCGCATTACATCAAGATTTAAAGGGCGATCTACTCCATGTCGATCAATCGCCGAAACAACTTCAGCGGGGTTGCTAATGGATTTTCCATCGATCGACACGATCACATCGTCGACTCGCAAGTTTCCTCGATCTGCAGGTCCACCCGGCACGACTGATCGAATCACAGCTCCAGGAGGTGCACTCGATCCTGGTGTGGGCGCAGGAACCGTTGAAAGGCCTACACCGACCATGGGATGACTCGCCCTTCCCTGCTTGACGAGCTGACTGGCGATCGACCGTGCCCTGTTGATGGGAATTGCGAAACCAAGGCCAGCCCCTGGTCCCGAGCGCACAAGAGTATTGATCCCAATGACATCACCGCGAGCGTTCAACAACGGTCCACCCGAATTACCAGGATTAATCGCAGCGTCTGTCTGAATGAGATCCAAACGTTTTCCTGAAATGCCCAGTTGGGACATATTGCGATTGAGGTTGCTAACAATCCCCATCGTCACTGTGTTTTCAAGGCCAAAGGGATTTCCTACAGCGATAGCCCAATCCCCCACCTGAAGACGATCAGAGTTGCCCAAAGGAGCCGTAGGCCATGGCCCCTTGGTTTCCAATTGCACCACTGCCAAGTCGGTCAGAGAGTCTTGTCCAATCACTAGTCCCGCAACGCGTCTGCCATCAGGCAGTCCCACCATCACGCGATCCGCATTTTCCACAACATGAGCGTTGGTCAGGACCAACCCCTTTTCATCAAAAATCACGCCGCTGCCCTGCCCGCGCTCTACCCGTGAACGCGGGGCCGTCTGAGCTTGCATCCCAAAGAAACGACGCAGGAATGGATCCGCCATCAAGCTCCGAGGAAGCCCACTTCCACCAGCCGTCCGCACAGTTCGCTGGGTTTCAAGCGTGACAACAGCGGGTCCACTGCGTGCAACTGCTTGCGCAACGAACGATGTTGGGGCAACAACCTGTGAGGCAGCCGATGCGAAGGCTCGCGGCGGTTGCATCACCATCCCTGGAAACGTCAACGCACCAGCGCAGACCAATGGGAGCAAAGGATTAAATACCGCCATGGTCGCGATTTCATCATTGATCTGAGTCAACGTGACCGTAGACAGTGAACCCTCACAAGAAAAGACCCAATTCCAGCGATTTCATGACTGGATGCGACCAGGGTTCCCAAAACCAGCGTCCCTTTGTCCAAAAAGAGCGATGATGGGTGGGATGGTTCGGCCCATCTCCGAGTTCAGCGGTGATTGCCATGCTCAGCAGCCTGTTTCCTCTCTTCTATGGACTGATTTTCATCGTCCTGTTGTGGCAAGCCTTTCGCGTGATGGGACGCGGATTCAACGCTGCCGGCAAAACCCTTGTGGCGGAAAAAGTCGACCGGACAGGTCGCCTGACGATTCATCCAGAGCTCCTTGATGGAGAAGGACGTCTTACCGAAGAGGATCTTTTGACTGTGCGATTTGGCAGCGATGGTGAACCTCCAAATCCAACTGCGAAGCCCGGTGAATAGGTTGGGTTAATGGCAACTGCTTAAGTTGCTCGATTGACTCGTAGAGGGGACTCCTAGGTGGACCAACGAACACGGATTGTGGCGGCGGTAATTAAATCAGTGAAACTGCCGCCCCGCTTTCGCTTAAGGCTGATGAAAGAAGATCCTGTTCGGCTTGAGCTCAGCCTGACTCCTGCTTACGGGAAAGATCCCATCCAGGTGGGGCTGGTGGAATCGTTGGATTTAGTGGCGCGCCGAGATCGTGAAGGGCGCATTCCACGAGACCTACAAGGCACCTGGGACTGGACCGTGCGTCATGGCGATGTCAGCACCGGCGGCTGGAACCCCTATCTCAAGGAAGCGCTGCAAACAATGTTCGAAACAGGACTCCCCGCCATCGTTTATGAGGAGCTCACTGGGGAGGAATACCACCCGGTTGACGGCGCAAGGCACATTCGCTGACGCCTGATTTGTAGAAGTTGTGAAGCACTGCAAACAGGGAGTGAAAATCCTCCCTGAGCTCAGCTAAAAATGAATCCAATCCGGCCTTAAGGATTTCTTCATGGCCTCCATCTCTGTTCGCGTAGGTCCACTGGTGCGCCTCTTGGCAGCCTTCGGGGCCCTCAGCAGCATTTTGCTCGTTGGGATGATCAACCTTTTCAGTTAAAGGCGAGAGGCGTTGGGCGAGTACCCGATTGATCCCTTACTGCCAAGGCTGCGAGCCAGTCTTGTTCCAGGTGCCACGGTCTTACTGCAGTCACCGCCGGGTGCGGGTAAAACCACTCGGGTGCCCTTGGCACTACTTGGAGAGATTGCAGGGACGGAGCCTCTTCCGGGTCGCTCCCTGATCCTTGAGCCGAGGCGACTTGCGGCAAGGGCAGCCGCAACCAGGCTCGCAGTCAGCCTGAAAGAACCGCTTGGGGAGCGCGTGGGCTATTCCGTGAGGCATGAGCAAAAGCGCTCCTCTCGCACCCGCATTGAAGCGATGACGGATGGTCTCTTCCTCCGTCGACTCCAAAACGATCCCGAGCTCACAGGGATTAACTGCGTGATCTTTGATGAATTCCATGAGCGCAGTCGAAACAGTGAATTAGCGCTTGCGTTGGTTCGGGAAGTGCAGGAACTACTCAGGCCAGATCTTTGCTTGCTGCTGATGTCGGCAACGCTGGATCTCACCAACTTGCGCGCCCAATTGCCTCATGCGCAGGTCCTCACGAGCGAAGGGAAGGCCTTCCCTGTTGAGACGCAACACCTCTCGCCCCGACCGCATGAACCTCTCGAGGCGCGCGTTTTACGAGCGATTGAGCAGGAGATGGTCCACCTGCTGAACACGGAAGAAAGTCGCGATCATCCGCCCACCATCTTGGTTTTTTTACCTGGATTACGGGAGATCGAACGTTGCCGGCAACGTTTACTTAATTCAGGCCTGCTGAGCCAATGGGAGGTCATCGCTCTGCATGGGAGGCAATCCCTTTCTGAGCAGGGGAGAGCCCTGAAACCTTGCCACCACAATCAGGACGGACGCGTGATTTTGGCAACGTCCATCGCTGAAAGTTCTCTCACCCTGGATGGTGTTCGCCTTGTGATCGATTGCGGACTCACTCGGCACACCCAATTTGATCCTGGAACCGGAATGGAAGGACTGATCACCGTGCCGGCAAGCCAGGCCAGTGCTGATCAGCGGAGAGGCCGTGCTGGACGCCAAAACGCTGGTCGTTGCATCAGGCTTTGGTCTCCTGCCGAACAGCAACGAAGGCCAGCCCACGACATACCTGAATTGCAGCGAGCTGACCCTCAACCCACCGTTCTTGATCTTGCACTCTGGGGTGCTGGTCTAGGCGAATCCTTGCCTTGGCTCGAGCCCCCTCCGAGGGCCGCATTTGAAGAAGGCCGCCGGCAATTGCTTGAGCTAGGTGCCCTGACTCCAGAGGGACGTCCCACGGACACCGGGAAGAAATTGGCTCGGTTTGGTGCCCATCCACGCCTGGGATTGCTCCTTCTGCAATCACGTGCCATGGGGCGACCGCAAGTAGGAGCAGATCTCGCCTCCATCCTCAATGAGCGCGATCTTCTAAGCCACAACAACCACGGCAGCGACCTTTGGGCTCGCATGCTCTTGCTCCGCGACCACCGGAGTTCAGCGCGAATTCCAGGAGATCGGGCAGCAGCCGATCGCCTCAGGACAGTCCTCGATCAGAGCCGCCGGTGGCTTCAACAACTTGATCAATTCGAACAGGCGCAAGAGCCCCAAACCATTGAGGCCTCAGACGAGCAACTCGCAGCGCAGCTGATTGCAACAGCTTTTCCAGAATGGATTGCAGTGGCCCGTCCAGGACAACGCGGACAATTTCTGCTACGCCAAGGCCGCGGTGCTGCTCTGCAGGTCAGCGATCCACTCGATGGAGCTGAGGCACTGGCGATTGCACAGCTAGACCTCGGTGACACGAGGTCCAAGATCCGACTGGCGCTACCCCTGACACACCAATGGGTTAGGGACCTTGCAGATCAGAACGGTGACTGGCAAGAGCGTGTGATCTGGGACGAGCCAACCCAGCGAGTCAGAGCTGAACGGGTCTTGCAGCTTGGTGCGCTGGAACTCGAGCGACAGCCGCAACAACAGGCGTCTTGCGAACAAAGCCGGGACGTCTTGGTCAAGCAACTCAGCAAGGACGGGCTTTCGGCACTGCCCTGGAGCCAGCGCACGGAGCAACTTCGCAGTCGTCTCGCTTTAGCCCACCAACAGCTTGGGAAGCCGTGGCCGCTACGCACTCTTCAACACCTGGAAAAGCATCCGAACAGCTGGATTGGGGACACTTTGATGGGTTGCAGAGGCTGGGACGACGTCAAAGAAGAACAACTGATGGAAGCTCTTTGGGGTGATCTCGCCTGGTCGAACCGGCAGAAACTCGATCAGCTCCTGCCAACGCAGATCAAAATCCCCTCAGGGCGCAATGCAGCACTGGATTATCAAAATGACGACATTGTGCTGTCGGTCAAGCTGCAAGAAATGTTTGGCTGCCTCGAGGGACCTGCTGTTTTCAATGGCCAACTCCCAGTGACCATTGAATTGTTATCGCCCGCAGGACGCCCGCTTCAACGCACCCGGGACCTCGCTGGGTTTTGGCAGGGGAGCTACCAACAGGTGCGAAAGGAGATGCGCGGTCGCTACCCAAAGCATCCATGGCCAGACGATCCAGCCGATGCCGAACCCACAGCGAAAAGGAAGGCCCGCCCTTGAGCTGGTTGTCGGATCGCTATAAATGTATCCAAAGGAACAGTCAAGAGATCGCTACGGTTTGTTACGATATGGGGGTAACGGAGTTTCACATGTCTGACAACGCAGCCCGCTTTGGATTCGTAAATTTTGCTGAAACCTGGAATGGCCGTCTCGCCATGCTCGGTTTCGTCATCGGCCTTGGCACAGAGCTTCTCACCGGCCAAGGCATCTTGACCCAGGTTGGCCTCGGTTGATTCGTAAGGCTGGGGCTGAGTCCCAGTTTTGAATCCCACCATTGACTTGGTGGGATTTTTTTATGGGTGCCGCCCGCTAGTCCAGACTGGACAGATTCGCGTCGTTAGCAATGCTTCCCTTCTTTGCTAGCAGCCGCCGTGAGGGAGCCAGACTGCTGAGCTTCATGCTGGTGCTCCTGGCCATTGGATTGACACAGGTTCACCAGACATGGGGACTCATCCTGAGCATGGTCTCTGGGATCATCTGCATTTATTGGGGATTGGCATACCAACGTCTTGAGCGCTGAATCACTCCCCACCTACTCAGTCCGCGAACTTAATAACGCGATCGGAGTTTTATTGGAGAGAGGGTTTGCACCTCGGTTTGTGATCCAAGCAACAGCATCAAGGCCTCAAGTCAAAAAAGGGCATCTCTGGCTCACCTTGAGCGACGGAGAAGCGAGCATCACTGCTGTGGCCTGGGCCTCAAAATTAAAACAATTGGACTTTGTCCCTGCCGACGGCGACGGAGTCACCGTGATTGGCAAACTGAATTTCTGGTCAGCACGCGCAAGCCTTGCCGTGCAGGTTCTCGATATCAGGCCCAGCCTGAGCACCGTGCTCAGAAGGTTTGAAACAGTAAAAGCACAACTTCTTGAAGAAGGACTTATCGACCCAAGTCGGCGACGAAAGTTGCCTGACTACCCCAAACGCTTGGCCGTCCTCACAAGCGTTCCTAGCTCAGCACTGGCAGACATGCTCCGTACAGCACAAGATCGCTGGCCTTTGAGCGACCTTCTCGTGGTGCCGATCCCCGTGCAAGGGGAGGTGGCGCCGATCATTTGCAGAGTTCTTAGTCGCCTTGCAGAACTGCATGATCAGCTTGGATTGGACGCCATCGTGATCGCCCGAGGGGGCGGAAGCCGAGAAGATCTGATCGTCTTTGATGATGCTGATGTTTGCCGAACGTTGGCCAACTTCCCAATACCTGTCGTGACTGGGCTTGGCCATGAAGATGATCTCACCGTTGCTGATCTCGTAGCGGACCATCGCGCTGCAACACCGACAGCAGCCATGGTCACACTGATGCCGAGCAAGGAGTCCGCACAACAAACCATCAATCAAAGGCGCACACGCCTTAGCGAATACAAACGTTGGCGCTTAGAGCAAGCCAACTCAAGACTGAAAGAACGACACGTGCAACTCCATGCAGTTCGGCCTGCTGTGGCCCTAGACCGTCGACGCAATCAATGGACACAGCGGCAGCAATTGTTGCGCGCTCTTTCACCCCAAAGATGGCTCAACCGGGGCTTTGCGATGCTCCACACAACAAACGGCCAAGCCATTCAAAGCATTGATGACATCAGCCTCAATGAGCAGGTACAGATTCGCCTCAAGGATGGTGTAGTTCAGGCCATTACCAAAACAATTCATGCGAATGAAATAACTGACTCACAAGCGCCTCTCTAACTAACATGCCACGCAAAAAGCCCGAACCATCAAAGAGCTCTCAGCAGGACACTTGGAGAGAAGATGCATCCCAGCTCAACTATGAAGAGGCCTTGCAGGCTCTCGATGTTCTGCTAAGTCAATTACAAGACGATTCCATTCCCCTAGCGGATCTACAGAAAAATCATGCGCGTGCATCGATCTACCTCGATCGATGTGACTTACTTCTCAGCCAGGTGGAGCAATCAGTGC
>Ga0257106_1001254_pt1 | contig 12936 bp, 7 predicted proteins | sample LP_taG_3_FD_190177 | JGI IMG/M metagenome (GOLD analysis project Ga0257106, IMG submission 190177) | Marine microbial communities from Northeast Subartic Pacific Ocean, Canada - LP_J_2011_P26_10m | ecosystem: Environmental > Aquatic > Marine > Oceanic | place: Canada: Northeast Subartic Pacific...
AAGGAGTAGAAGGCGGCGGCGGCGGCGAAGGGGGACTCGGCGGACTCGGCGGCGGAGGCAAAGGCGGCAAAAAATTTTGCACAATTTTCACCCACGTATCGCTTGACTCGGTAAACGTGCCGTTCTCGTCGACTTCGTCGCCGACGTCTGGACGCGCGAGAGGGAAATATCTGCCCTCACCAGGATGATCAACATCTGCGTTCCAAATACCTCTTACGGGAAGTATCTTCTCATCCCCGGTGTTTCGGAAATATATAACGCTCTTCCTCCACGCGTCGTCGTTCAAATTCGTAGGATCGATTTCGAGAGAGGCAGGGGAAAGAAATTCGTTAAATCCTGACGTGCCGTGGGAAAATCCAGTCGGTGGCCCCGTAGCGCCACCGACTAAAGCGAGACCGCTCCCCCAACGCGTGTAATTGACGTCGTTAAATCCGCGCGCCGCTTGGTAGTCGTACTCGTAATTCCAACCAACCGAACGTTTCCCCCAGGATACAAATCTTTGACGCACGTCCACGGCTTGATCCAACAACTTATCGATCCAGTTCTCGTCTTGCGCAAACTCAAAGTTCCCAGAATAAGCCGTACCGTCTTCTCGAGACGGATCGCCTTTTCCCAAAGCGCTCCATGGACGCGCGCGCGAGAATTTATTCTTCGCGTATTTGACTTGAATCCAAGGTCCTTCGTCCTCGATTCCAGACGCCGACCCGTCGTAATCGACGTATGCGATTTGTGCGGCTCCTGAATAGTCTTCCGGTAGTAACTCGTACCATCCATTGACTTTCGGCATGAACCTTTGATTAAGTTCTTTTGTACCAGCCGGTTGCGATATTTCAGTTTGCACCGGCGGCGGGGACGGAGGACTCGGCGGTTCAGGTGGCGGAAGCGGCGCCTCGGCCAGTCCCGAAGGTGAAACGGGTTCGGTCGGTTTTGGTGGCGGCGATGCGGTCGGTTCCGACGGCGGACTCGGCGCGCTCGGCGGCGGACTCGGCGCGACCCAGTCGGTAGAAACGTCCGCGCACGAAGATAAATCTTCAGGCGCGTCGGTGTACTTTGCGCACAAATATTTACTTTTAAACGCAACCGCGTTTCGAAACATTTCGTCTTTCGTCGTCGCCGATTTTGATTTCCACTTTGACACGTCTCCGTTAAACGCCACCGCGTTTTCAAACATTCCGTCGAAACTCTTGGCGCTCGACGTGTTCCATCTCGACAAGTCCGCGTTGAATTCTGCTCGATTCGTAAACGCTCGCGTAAAATTTGAAACTTTACCGACGTCCCAATCGCCGATGCGTTCACCGTAATGTAAAGCCTCGCACGCGCCGTCTTTTCGGTGTTGTCCGTTGTTCATCGTCAAACAATTCTCAATAGCCGTGTGAAAGTTTTCATCGGTCAACGTGTGGTGGCCTTCCAACTCTTCCACAATCGCCGTCATCTCTTCGATTTCATTCTCCAAACGCTTTATTTCCTCCAAAGCGTCCTTTTTGTTACCCATAATCACAGATCCTTCAACTTTGACTTCACCTTCGAAATACAGATTCCTCCCTACGTTCAAATTGCCTTTGACTCTGATAACTTTCACGTCAACGTGCATTTCCTTTCCGTCTCGGCTTACGCGAACGTGCCCGTCCACGTATCGCTTCGCTTGCGACATCTTCGCAGCAATTTCACCACCAGTAGCTCTCCTCAGCGGAGATCTTCGCAAGGTTTCGTCGTGGCAAATCGGCAATCCGTACTCGTCTCGATCTTTATCTTGCCAAGACTCTTCTTTCTCTTTCGTTTTGCCCTCGTCGTCGTTTTTCTCGTCGTCGTCGGAGTGCACCGCTGAAACGAGAAAGATTTTTGTCGTCGATGCGCTCAAAAAAAGAACGATTGTGAAGAAAAAAAAGACCACCACCAAGCAAGAGCGCTTACGCATTATCATCGACGTTCTGCCTCTGTGCGCGCGCGAAAAGAGTGTCGGAGAGGAAAGAAATAATACTGCGGCGTCAGCGCGTTGTTTGAAGGGAGACGAACAAAAAACAAACGCGAAATGCGCGCGAAGGGATTTCGCCAGGGTAGAGGTCCCTAGGAGGAGAGGTGGAAGAAAAGAAAGATCTGCGTCCTTCTCTCTTCCGTGCGCGCGTTACGACGAACGCACGATAGAAAACAAAAACGTTCTAAAAACGTTCGAAGAAAGTGAAAGAGGGTGAAAAGCGAGAGAAAGAGCAGCGCGCACCGAAAGGTTCTTCTGCTTCTCTTCTTCTTCTAATAATAAGTCGTCGCGTGGCGAGAGAATTTGTCGCCAAACGACGCGTTGTTCAAAAGTGAGGAAGCTTTTCTAGCTTGATGATTAGGAGTTTAAACTGAAATGAAAAGAAGACTCTTGGGGCGGGCGCGTTTACTTCAATTACGAGTAGTATTAGTATTATGAGTTTTAAAAAAAGTTGCGCGAAAACGCTCCCCTAGTTCGTGTCTCCGTCGTCGGTAAACAAGCCTAAATCTTGAGCAATGCTCGGCGGTCGATCGAATGCCCCTCCGGTCCAGTAATCTGGACACCACTCGACTAAATTTTTTGGCGATTTTAGCGTTCCCGCGCCTCCGCCGCACACGACGCGCATGGCTTCACTTTTTGTCAATCGCATGTGTATCGCTCGCCAAAGGATACAAGAGGCGCGCTTGCGGAGCCACTTCAGAGGACTGAAAAAAACCGCCGTCTGTTTATGATGTCCTTTTCTTGTTCCACTTCTACTTCTACTAGAGCTACCACTCAAACTACTCGCGTTATCTCTCCGAATCGGATACTCGGAAGCATCCAACAACCTCGAGGTTGCCGCTTCCCACGTCAAACGCGCTCTGGCGACGTCGTCCATCGGTTTCGGTTCTGTTCGCAAGCACTCGTCCATTATTCGATTGAAGTCTTCTTGCGAGGCGTACGTTTTACAATTTTCAAACGTAGCAAAAAACGCGTTGCTAGGATGTTCCGCGCAAATAACAAACTTGCCCATCGCTAAAGCCTCTGCTGTTGTCGTCGCGACGACATCCGAGAGCGACGGATTGATGAAAATTTTGAAGTCGTCGATGGATTTGTCGAGATGATCCAATCGTCCTTTGAAAGCGAGCGGGATTTTCCTCGTCCGGCATTCGGTTTTGACGTCCCACAAATCGTCTCCGTCGCCAAACACGGAGACGGGTAAATACTCCAAACCTCCCTCTTTTTCCTCCTTTCTCATTGCTAACGATTTGTTGTACTCTTGCACCACGTCCAATAGCTCGTGATACCCTTTCGCCCACACAACCTTAGCGATGAAATAGCAATTTTTCGAAAAGCCTAACCTCTCTCCACTTTTTTCATTCTCCTTGGCGAAATCTGCTCTGCGCTTTCCAACGTCCAAAAACGCTCTCGACACGCCGTGTACGTTAACCGTCACCGCATCTTCGCCAAAATCTTGCACCGCGTCGCTCAATTTAATAACTTTGTGCGTATAAATCCTACACATGGTAAAATTCAACCCGCGTATAAACGCCTCCTTCTGTTCTCCGTTTTCCTCTCTCCTCGCGTACTCTAAATAATTCGTGTGTATAATACCAACGACTAAATTAAACTCTTGCTTCCACCCTTTTCTCCCGCAATGAAACCAATTCAAATGCTCCGGCTCTTCCAATATCGCCACGTCTCTCAAACGCATCGGTATTCTTTCGATGATGTCCCCGACTGGGACGATCGACCCTTTGTCTGTGGCGTACCTTCCCGGGTAAAACAAAACTTCAACATCCGGGCGAAATCCAACTCTGTTCGTCACCCACTCCATCATCGCTTCTGCTTGCTCTTCCGGGTAGTTGAATGATTGCCGCTTTGGGAAAACTTGCCGTTGGTCGCACTTGGGGAGCCAAGGAACCACTAACGCCACCTTTCTTTTTATTTCTTCTTCTTTTTCTCTCTCCTCCTCGTCTTTCTCTGTGCGAGTATTCGCTAAGTAGGCTGCCCGTAACAACGGATTTACGGAGGTTCCCGTCATCCACGGCAACGCGGCCGTTGTGACGATGGTGAACGTTCGGTTCGGTAAGCGCACGTCGTCGGTGACTTTGAACCGAGGTCTTCTCATGTCTTGTTTATCCTTGTTCTCATAATTAGTAGTCGATGGTGGAGACGACGGCGACGGCGAGGTTCCCCCCGACCGAGCATTTTTCGTCGCGCTGCGACTGCGGCTACCATCGGAGATTACGTGCGCTCCTCCCCCAGATTTCGGTGGTTTCCCACCCGAACCCGACGGGTTGTGAGGATTCTTCTGCTGCTGTTTCCGTTGCTGCGACATGAAAGTCTCTCTCTTCGTGCAGGGTTGTTGTGTGTTCTCTTCGAAGTCGACGAAAAGTTTTTCAACCGAAAAAATTCTTTTCTCTCTATCCAAAACAATAGAAAGAAGAAAGGTTCACTCGGACAACTCCACGCACGAGACGGAAAGTACTCGTATTACGTATGGTATGTGTTTACAATCTAATTCTATTTCAACTGAGCCCAGGCTTGAGTGATAAATTTAGTCACCTCAGCGGCCAACACGCGGTCCCTTTCCGTTTTCGTGCGTTGCCGATCTGGATGAAATTTCAACATGGCGCGTTTATACGCTTTTTGCAGCGTTTGTTTATCCGACCTCCCTCTTTCGCCACCTTCGACGGCGACGCCGCAGCGCACGAGAAAGAGGCGCAAGTCGGCGCGATGCGACCACTGTTCGACAGTTTTGTGTGCCTGGTGTTGTAAGAGGCGGGTGTTGGATTCAGCCTCGATGTCGATGGCGGTGGAATCTTGGTAGGCTTTGAGCTTTTCTCTTTGACGCTTTTTGCTTTCGAGGGAGGCGTCTTTTTGACGTTTGAGACGAAGCCAGCCAGTTTTGCCACCGACTGCGGTAACCCGACGGACGATAGCGTCTATGTATTCAGATTTTTCAATGGCAGAGGAAAAATCTGCGCCAATTAGAGCACCGCGGTGCTTGAGATCGCGAATGGACCATCCGGAGATGGTATCGCGATGGGGATCGATGATACTTTCATCGACACCATTTTCATTTTCGGCGACAAAACATGCGTCCCAGGCTGATTTTTCTTCCACCCATTTCTTTTCATCCTTTGATTCTTCCGCCGCCGCCGCTTCTCTTCGCTTACGCGCAGGTGTTTGTTGATGAAGGTTTGTAGATTGCGTCGCTGCAGCAGCAGCCGCTGCAGTCACAGCGGCGCGTTTTATGGCTAATTTGTGCGCTCGGGAAGACTCTGAATACTCCATTTTCAACTGCGCGTGCTTGAAAGACATAGTTTGTAAATTTGTTTTCATCTGCTGCAAGGTTATAAACGCCGGTCCTTGCGCGCTTTGATACGTCTTTTTCGAATATTGCCTCGAAGCATCTTCGTATCGTATCGTCGCTTCTTCGAGCTCGTTTGCCTCGAAATATTTCAGTTTTGCCAAAGCATCGAGCATTTGCACGTACGAGGTGACAACTGACATATCGTCTTGGTACTCGCCAGTGTAAGGTGGATGTTGTACATGCTGTTGTTGTTGCTGCTGCTGCTGCCGCTGCTGTTGTTGACGGCGAATCCGTGCTTCACGCGCGCGCTGCTCTTCCAACTCGTCCAGACGTTGCTGTTCTCTTACTTGCCTTTCCAACTCCTTCTCTATTTCCTGACGTCGAATTTGCTCCTCTAACCTCTCGGCTATGATTTTCGTCTCTCGACTGCTCTTTTCGAGCAACTCGGCTTCGATTCGCCTTTTTCTTGCTGCCACTGATATCGATATTGTCGTCGCTCCTTTTGTTGCTTTAGCCGCCGTGACTTCCTTCTGTTCATGGGGCGGAGTGTCGCTTACCTTTTTCCTTTTCTCGTGTTGATGTTTTTTTTCGAAATCGTCCATCTCTGCTACTTCCGCCGTGCTTCTTTTCTTCTTGTTCTTCATCGTTGCCCGTTCCCCAAAATTGTACGCGTAGACGTTGTTGTCGTCGTCATCATCGTCGTCTGACGAACCGATGACAATTGGAGATGATGCAACCGATTTCATTTTCTTCATTTTCTTTTTCGGATTACTTTTTTGCACCACTTTCTTCTTCCTTTTAATTTTCGTGATAATATCTCCTTCTTTATCGCCGTCGTCGTCCTCATTGTCTTCCGGCGCGGTATCGTACGACCCGTCGTCGCGATCTTCGTCATCATCCTTATCGCTTACTCTTCGCTTCTTCACCGTATTTGCTGCTCTCTTCGAAGCCACACTCCGCGCTTTGAACGTCTCTTTTTCGAGCTTTTTGTGAATGAGGTTTGCAAGCGACGGTCCCGAATGACGAGTACTCGGCTCTTCTTCTTCTCCTTCTTTTTCTTCTTCTTCTTCTGTTTCTTCTTCAGACGTCAACGGATCGCCAATTTTGGCATCATCTTCTTGACTTTCAGAGCTGCTCAAACGTCTACTTCGAATATCGCCGCTACTACTACTACTGCTACTGCTCCCTAAGACTATTTTTTTCCTCGGAATTGGCCGTCCTTCGTTTCTGTCGTCGCCGTTTCCATTTCCGTCATCGTTTCTGTCGTCGTCGCCGCCGTCGTCATCATCATCGTCATCATCATCGTCGTCATCTTCAACTACGAACGTCTTTTCCCCTTGGCCTATGAACTCGTCGTCTGAAGATGACGACAAGTGTGATTCTTTACGAGAAATTTTCTTCTTGCGTAACACGCGCTTCTTCGCCTCCGCGGCTGACGCACCAAAGCCGTTCGCCTCCTCCTCCTCCTTTTTCTCGATGATTTCGACTTCTTCTTCTTCTTCTCCTTTTATACCCTCTGCATTCTTTTGTGAACTGCCACTATCGCTATCTTCAATCTCTAACACTTCGATCGGCTCCTCGTTATCTTCCTCCTCTTCCACGACAAACGCCACCGCGAATCCTATCGTATTATTTACGTACCGTAAAAACATCGTCTGTCCTTTCAGCAAAAACGCCGGCGAGTTTCTTTTCAACTCGCTCAAATTCTTCGAATCCGATTGAATGTACACCGCCGACTTCCCTATCGCTTTCACTTCCACCGCGACGTTTTCGTTCACCCCGCCGCCCAGTCGTCTCTTCGTCACTTGGACGTGCTCCTCCTCCAACAACGGTTCGTTTTCTAATCCCACGAAGAGTGGACAAGAAGGATTTTGCGTCGATCTTCCAGGCGACGACGACGGAGATCTCCCACCACCACCTTCTTCTTTGTCTTCTTTTCTGTCTCCTTTCGTGGTCTTCTTTAACTTCTTTTCTCTCCCGATGATTAAAGAGACGTTGCACTTCTCCGGTAAACAAATTCGTAAATTCGTCTTCATTTTTTTGCTCCCGTCCACGCGACGGAGGAAAAACTTCTTCATCCTTTTATAGTATTATATACACAGAGCTTTGTATTCTTCTTCTTCAAACGACGACGAGGAAAGACAACCCTTATTCGCCAAAGGCAAAACTCTTCCTCCTTTTTTACGCATGTGCTGCGCTCTCTCTCTCTCTCTCTCTTTAGGTGTGTTCTTTTTATGATGAGTACGTGATATAAAAAACACGAGAGAAGAAAATGTTGTGTCGCGAGGGAAGAGAGAATTTTATATTTTTCACACGCAAGAGGAATAAAAAGCAGAAGAAGAGAGAAAAACAGTCCAAAAAGAGCAGCTTTTTTTTTTTGACAAGAGAGACAAAGAGACAGAATTTTTTCAAAACATCATCTTCATTCTTTCATTCATCTTCATCATCATCACCATCATCATCATCATCACTCTTTCGTGGTGTTACTTTTACGTTCAGAAGACCACGGAGAGAAGCTCTGCGATCGTTGCTTTCTAAAAACACGGAGAGAGAGAGAAGTTTTCCTTTTTCTTTTTGGGCTAAAGAGACGAAGAGAACTTTAGTACTGATGCGTTTCGGGAGAAGAAATGGTGGTTTTGGGAGGAGTTCCACTTTGAGCGGCGGTCCTCACGATGCGGGGGTGACGATGATGGCCAAACGCATCGTCACACTTTTCTCCTCCTCGTCTTCTTCAAAAACTCTTGGTGGTGGTGGTGGTTTTTCTGCTGCTGGTGCAATATGTGCGGGAGGGGGGAGACGCGCGTACGCGAAAGCGACGAAGAAGGCACCGACGACGACGAGTGCAAAAGCAGTGAAGGAGAGTAAGAGAAAAAGTGTTGGGAAAACAACAACAACAACAACGGGAGGAGGAGGAGCGAAGAAGAAGAAGAAGACTTCTGTGGTGGTGGCGGGAAAGAAGGAGAAGGGAGTACGAACGGACGCGCCGCCGAAAGTGGAGAAAGTGCACGTTTTGCCGCACTTGCCGGTGGTGGTAAGGAACGCGCTGTCTTCTTCTTCGTCAGCGCCTTCTTTTGCCGCCGCGGCGGCGACGACGACGACCGTTGGAGGCGGGCATCGAACAGACGCGCCGCCGAGGATGGATAAAGTTACGGTTTTACCGCACTTGCCGGCAAGAGCCGACGGAGGCTGGATCGCTCCGTCTTCTTCGTCGACATCGTCGTCGACGACGACGAAAACGGTTGGAGCGGTTGGTGCGGCGGGTGGGGAGGGCGCGTCGGCGGCGGCGGCTTTTGAACAAAAGCAACATCAAAACGTAAACGCAGAAGGATTAGATTTTAGTACTGTAGCGAGCGCTTTAGCTGGAATGGCGATCGTCGTCGGTGGAATATACTCGGTTGTCAGTTCATCTTCTTCAGGTCGCGAGAGCGCAAAGAATAAAAACAAGACAAAGAACCCGAAGAAGAACAGAGAAGAGCTGAATGATGGAGAAGGACACCACGAACCTTTGTTAGCGGAAGTCAAAACGGCGGCAAAATCAGCGATCGAGAGCAAAGAGGATGACAATACTACTTCGGCTGCACGAAACGCGAAAACGAAAAGGGAAGAGGAGGAAGAGAGATTGGCGGAGGATTTATTGATTCAAAAGTTGCGCGAAGACGCCGCAAAGTTGGTCGAGGAAGAATTTACCAGAGCCTTCGTTCCGGATGCCTCGACGTCTCCCACATCATCATCAACAACAGCAGCAGCAGCAGCGTCATCACCATCGTCTTCCTCGTCGTCTTCTGAGGAGGGGTCTCGGCCACCACTGTATGAAGAAAAGGAAGTGGCGAAAGAGTTGGCGGAAGTTTTCGAAGCGGCGAGCGAGTTGCTGATAAAGGTGCGTGCTCGTGCGCTCTAGTTTTCTTTCTCTTCTTTTTTCTTCTTCGTTTGTTTCCTCTTTTTCCTTTGACTCTGTTGTTCAAACGGACAAAGCAAACGCCACATACTCAGCCGGCGTGACAACTTAAACTCCAAAGATCAGTTCCGTTTATTCGGTTCCCTTTGGTTTGTGAGTCGCGAACGGTCCTTTCACACGGCAATATTAAATTCCAACGTTGACCTGGTCGATCGAGGGGCCTTTAGAATTCGTTCTACTTCTGCTTACCCTGGACCTGTCGGAAGACGTATATTCATCGTTGTCGTCGTCGTCGTCGTTTATTGTTGTTTCCTGCTTCTTTTTATCGACCAGTGACTGACTTTGCCCATTTTCTTTCAAACAGAACATGGATCCGGCCGACGCCTCTTCATCCAGTCAAAAACAAGAACAATTAGAAAACAACGTGGAGGCGTCCAAACTTGACCGCGCGCTCGATGAACTCGCACTTAAACAGGCAAACGTGCAAGCGTTGGAAACGAAAATGCGCGAGATGGAAAAGCAACACGAGGAGGATTTAGAAAAAAATGAGCGAGAGCACGCGTTGAAAGCCGAAGAAACCGTGCTCGCCGAACGCGCTAAACGCGTCAAACAACTCGACGAAGAGCGCGTTAGATTTGGAGCGTTAAAAACTGTTCTTTCCATTCGTAGGAAGGCGCTCGAAGAAGCTAAGATTGCGCACGAAATCGTCGCTGGCGTTTCGAAACTTTCTGAGAAGATTGAAAAAGGAGAATCGTTTGCGCGCGAGATGCGCGTGTTGAAGAAAGTTGCCGAAAACGACGACGTGTTGCGAGCACTTTTGTCTGTAACGGAGAAGACTTTGGATGGACTAGCGTCAAAGGACGTCCCGACAGTCGCGCAACTCCGAGACGCTTTGGAGAAACAAGTGAAAAGAGATGCCCGGCGCGTGTACTTGATTCCCAAAGAAGGCGGAGGTATGCTTGCTCACGCGGTAGCCTCGCTCGCCTCGCTCATCAAAGTTGAAGAAGTAGTAGGAAAAGATAATAACACCTCTCTCGAAGCTGCCATATCAAAAGTAGAAATGTTATTGCGAGACGATCGTGACTCCGTCGGAGATGCTGCTCGAATTCTTCTCAAAGCGAGCGAACATTCAAAGGCAAAAGACGTCGTCCAATCCTGGGCGACGAGCGCCATGGAACGTGAGGAGATTGATTTTATTCTTAGATCTTTAATAGCGCACGCGAACGCAAAGTCGAGTGGTGTTTGAATATAAATACATAGATATATGTATAGAATCGTCACGAGGTATTTGTGTTTATCAAAACAGAAGTAAGTGTATGTTCCATCTCGTTTCGTGTTTGTGCGTATTCACTTGCCGAGACCGCTTTGTAACAGCTCGTTCGATTGAATTTCTCCTTGCCCTAATTGCTGAGACATTTCTAAACCTGCACCTTCTCCGCTTATATTCGTAACGTCGGCAGCTTGCTCTGCCTCTTCCGTACCTCCTCCGCACCAATTGGGATGGACTTCAACGTTTGCTTGTCTCAGAAAAGGTAACGCAAACTCACAGAAAAAATTGAACGTAATAACGTTCTCAACGCCGACGGTACGAATGGTTCCGATCGGGTCGCGAGTCACAGTTGATGACATCTCCAGCGCATTCGTAGAAAAAGACGACGTTGAAAAGAGAAAGAGGAGGAGGAAGAGTGGTGACGTGTACAATAGCTTCATGATTATCGGTAATAAGTGTTTCCAATATAAAAATATTTTTAACACGAGCGTAAAATAAATCCACAATTTTGAAATCGATGCTCCTCGGAGAGACAAACAAACCCATTTTCGTATAAATATTAAAGTTCTACGATCTGTTCTTTCTCGAACATGTCGTTCTTGGGATCCACTTGGAGTCGATGGTATCCTTTCGGATCTTGAGCGTCTACGCTCTTATCATTCATAATGTCTCGGATTGCGCGCTGTACTTTCTTACTTTTCGACATGGCGGCGATGTTTCGTAAAATTTCTTCGTACGTCACTGCGGAACCCGCGTCGACGGTTTCTCCCGGGTCGGAATTCAACGGTATCGGTCTCGCTATTTTCCTCTTCTTCCCTGGTTTTTGTGGGTTTTCACCTTTCGCAATCTCCTCTCTGCACTCGCCTTTTTTCATCCCCGGCAAGTACATCAACATTGGTCCTTCATACCCTCCAGTCGCGCGCATCAAGGTCGTCGAATTCTTAATCCCGCCTTCGTCTACGAATCGATCCACATCGAAGACGACCATCCTCAGCAGCATTTCTTTCAAGTTTTGATCTTCTTCATACGCTCGAATGGCATCGCTCACTTTCCGCAGTATCTTCATTTGCGCAAACTGGAACTCCCCCACAGTGTTCGGTCTCGAGATCAACAACAACAAATCGATCGGACTGGTGTTAAAAATGCTCCCTTTCGTCTCGAAATCTTTCGGAACGATTTCAAAAAAGCCGTGCCTCTCTTCCACCTCCCTCGCGTCTTCGTACGACAACGGTTCCGTCATCAACGCGTTCTCTAAGTCGACTAAATCTGCATCATTGAGGTCTAAATGATTCAAGGCGTTCGCCTCCAGTTTCTTGCGCTCCTCTTCGTCTTCTTTCCCGTTGTTCGTCCGCGGGTCGCCGCACGTCTTTTCGCACGTGTGTTTTCGCATGTTCTTGAACAACTCCGTTCGCTCAAATTTTTCCTTCTTTAAGTCCGCTTCGGAGACGTATCCATTCTCCGGTTCCTCGTCGAAACCTTCCACCTCCACTTGGTTTTCAAAATCGCCGATAAACTTCTTCGCCTCCATCGTTTTTCGCAAGTACGTCTCCACGATATCGTCCGTGTGGTCTTGCACGTACGCATCGCACGCTTTCCTCGTTCGCTTTTGCGTGTCCGACAACGCCAACAATTTACACGCGTGCTCGACTTCGTCTTCCACGAGTATCTCGTACGTGCCGTACGTGGACGCTTTCGTGGCGAAATCTGACAGCAATCTCTCTCTTTCCAACTTCATCTGACTTTTAATCTTCGGCAGTAATCTCGCGTGCAGCTGCGAGACGACGCGATGACACGCCGCGCATTCCGCCGATCGAAGGCGCAAATTCAGATTTGCCAACGACGGGGCGACCACTCCTTCTTTAGAAGAAGAATAGAATTTGAACGCGGAAACCCCCAAAATGCTATTGCTGTTGCTGATAATAGTCATCATCATCATCATCATCATCATCATCATCATCATCGTCATCATCCTCGCAATAAATAAATATCTGTTGGGAAGTGAGTGACGAATTTTGTCAAAAAGCAGCAGCACAAAAGGCTGGAAATAAAAAGCGAGAGATTAAACAAAACCAACGCGATGATCAGAGAGTATATTTGAATGCAACAACAACAACAACAATAAAAGGAGGAAGAAATACGTCTCGTTATCAAACAGACGCGTTATTAGTAGCATTCGTGCAGCACAAAAACATACACGCGTTATTATTATCGCGGCTCGCCGAGCGCGCCGGCTTTTTGCTTTTTTTTATTCTCGTCCACCAAACACGCCGCGAAACCAATCGCTAACTCTTTTTCGACGAGATCTTTCCCGATGAACACGAGCTTTGAGCGCCTTATTTCGCCTTCCGCCCACGGCCTATCTGGCATGCCTTCAAACAAGGCGTGGACGCCTTGGAAAACGTAGCGTTCGTCGCAGCCTTCGATGCTTAAAACGCCCTTCATTCGAAAGAGCGTTTCCCATCGATCGTTTAATAAAACGCCAAGCCAGTCGTTGATTTTAT